>Ga0154762_1060_pt1 | contig 34756 bp, 54 predicted proteins | sample Rifle2008BG16ft_FD_105770 | JGI IMG/M metagenome (GOLD analysis project Ga0154762, IMG submission 105770) | Planctomycetes bacterium RBG_16_43_13
ATGTTTGTCGTTGGAGGCTCCCATGTCAGTGTTGTCTTAGGCTGATAAGGTAGTGCTATCAGGAGACCTGCCGATAATAGAACTATTGCTATGCCGATTAACCATTTATACATTTAAAACCTCCTTAAGGTAATAAGTAAAAATATTCACCCTTGCTGACCTCACGCCATAGCTGAGATACATTCCTGCTGTCACAATGCCAGCCTCCCTTGAAATCCTTATATTTCCAATCAGGATAAACACCAATACCAGCAAAGCCGGAAATCCTGATATACTCCCATTGCTCCCTCATGGTCATATCCGTACAGATAATAATATCAACAGCCTTACCCTTGTAATGATATGAATCTGTAGAGTGTCCCCGTGAGTCGAATCCTGCCGTCACTATAATAGGACAAGCAACCCATCCTCTGAGGGAGTCTAACCTGTGGACAGTCTCCATATCCATGTCCTTACCGAGATTAATTTTATAGGTGTCATCAAACTCTTCCGGTTTAAACCATTTAACGCTATCCCATGTAAGCATATCTGTACCCGTGATCCCGCCTGACATTAAAGTATATTCCAGAACTCCTCGTTAGCCGCCTTCCAAAATAACGGTTTATATTTATCTATTGTTGGGTAAGCACAATCTCTGCAAATATCTTCAATATCGCTTATCCTGCTGGAATGTAGGTCTTTCGGCCTTTGCGTATATTTATCACCCTTGCGTATCTCACGGCCACACTTATCGCAGATGATTATTTCCTTTTTCATGACATCCCGCCTCGTCCATTTACCCAGCATATTCCTTATCTGTCATCTTGTCTGACATATCATCATTCTGCGCCATCAAGTCAGAGTCAAGGGAATCTGGCGGAGGCTTGCGTCCCTCAAGTCTGTGAGTAATGCACCTGAATCTATCGCTGCATCCGCAATTATTCATCTCATATATCCTCATCTGTAATTTCAATCATTATCGAGGTCCCTTTCAACCTGCATCTTAACCCATCCTGACATGGACATCATCCCCATAAGATTTACTATAACTAACGCCTTGTAATTAGTCTCAGTAGTGCTGAACTTTGGACTTAGCTCGTGCATAATTTGCCGTTTAGGTCGAGGCATGTACTCACCACCTTTGGCGGTTATAGGTTTCATAAGTGTTTCCATCCCATTTTCAGCAAAGCGCCTAAAGCCAGTAACCCAAGTATACCCAGTACGATTGTCTTAATAATCGTATGCCATACTGTCTTTGACATATCATCACTCCACTTCATCCACTTATCTATAAAGAGGTGATGTTCGTAATGGAGTTCCCTTTCAATCCAAAATGGAGCGAGTTTCTCGTCTATGGCCTCAGCGACAGCGGATTTAAGTTCTTCCTTTGTCAAGGCTTCGTCCTCTTAACATGCCCTATAATACCAAGCACAATGCCGTACAATGCAATGCCAGCCGTAATCAAGGACACAAGATGGTCAGCTAACTGTAAAGACAACGCCTCATCAAGCGTTATCCCTGTGTTCATTGTAACTGCCACGAATATGATGGTAATGACAATGCCTATGAACCTTCGGCTCAGGTACCAGGGCTTCCCTTGCCCAGCCTCTTCCTGATAGACATCAGAGACATTCTTAAATCTGAGTATCAACGGCAAGTATTTTAAAAAATTCATTCTTGTATTCCTTCCACGTTTTGCGATATACTTTATTATCCCGCCAAGTAAGCGTTTCTCTAACCACGTTAATGGCATGTCATTCCCGATATTTCACTCTTCATGGCTTCTGATGAATCTAATGGCAAATCACTCCATCTATAGCCGCAATTTCTACAATATCGCCGTATAATCTCAATCTTTGTTAAAATAAATGGATCGCCTATGTGACCATCAATTCTTTCACCGGCATTTACTAAACGATTAGAAATATCGCCTTGCCCGCATTTTATACATTTTTTATCCTGCTTATTTCCAGAGTTTATTAACCAACCCGCTTGCTGAGAACCCTACGCTGAATAAATAGTCTTCCGGGTCATTCCACCTGAAATCACTTAAGTCTGCGGATACACCCAGCTGAACGACATCGTCAAATAATGTTACCGGAACTGCGGTAAATACGAGGTTGCCGGTATCGCCGACATGGAATGATGCGCCGCCTAAGCCGATTAGCTTCTTGCCGGATTCAAGTTTTACTTCGCCTATCGTGCCGATAAATACTCCGGCTGAGCCGTTCATGTTGGATGATCTGGAGATTACGTTGATGTTGTCTTTCATGGCATAATCAGACGACCACCCTATACCTGCGGCCATTGCTGGTACTGAGAATATGAATGTTAAGATTGCCGCTAAGATAAATTTCTTAAACATTACGACCTCCTTTGGTTGGGTGAAAAAAGAATAGGCCATCTCCGCCATAGAGACAGCCTATCTGTAAAGAATAATTGTTCTGGTTCATTGAGAATAAATATATCAGGTGGGGGAAAATATTACCTTATACAAAACATAACAAAACACCACAAACCTTACAGATTATTTCTGTTCTCAACTAATTTCAGGAGAGAATTCCTGTTTATTCGGATTCGACCGCCTGGAGTGCGGCTGCAATTAAGGTGGTCATACTTAATCCAATCATATATGGTCTGGCGCGTCACGCCGACAATTCGGGCAACCTCAACGACGTTAAATAGCAGCTTGTTTGGAATCTCTACTTTCTCCAACGATTTACCCATCCTTTCTTGATGCCGGCGCTGATGATTCTACGTTGCGATTGTGTGGTCTTTGCCGGCTCCGGAGGTCTCTGTAGTGCCGGAATTTGATCCGGCCCTGTCTCGGTCTGTTCTCTCTTGCCGAGAGCGATAAACTTATCTACCAGCCTGTCCAGGTTGAACCTGGGAGACTGCTTAAGGCGCTCCAATGCTGCCACTGCATAGACATTTAGATCGAGAGCTTCGTTGCGTGTGCCCGGCTTCAGGATCCATTTCCTCACGCCCTTCTCATAGACCACCTTCTCTGACGTGAGTTGTCGGAAATATTCCTGATCATACTGAAGTGGAAAGTGCATATATCCGGGGCCTGGTTCTGTAATTTTGAGTCGTCCATAAATAAGGTCTTTCGCCCCGTCTGTTCCGATCATGTAGAGATTAATTCCACCTTTATTTTTCTTAGACGCCCGCTTCGGCCAGATAGGTTCACCTGATTTGTTTGCTCCCTTAATTCCATATATACCCCGCCACTCCCGTGTCTTGACGAAATTATATGCCATCTGCGTGTGATGGCCTCCTGTGTCTACGCACGTCACGGCAATCCTGAGAGGGGTTCCCGATTCGTGAAGAAAAGTCTTCTCGAGGTAGCTATCAAGATCTTTCCAGACATCAAGTCTTGCTGGGTCTCCCTGGAACACCTGGTATTCGATTTTCCATGATTCTTCGCCTCGCCCGAAAGCTGTAACCTCAGCCTCAATACGGTTATCCTGCACATCCACGGTGCAGGTGAGGACGGCGGCCCCGAGCGGAACATACGGGCCGTAATCTTCCCTGCGGGCGAAGAGGGCGTCGTCTTTCATTGAGTAGCCTTCATCATTCCAGACCTCTCCGAGGGATTCGTTGATGAAGGTCTTTAAGGTATCCGGGCTTTTCTTAGCCTCCAGAAAGTTCTTGACCATCTCTTCCCATGTTGACCACGGAGAATATATTTCGTTCAACCAGAACCCGGCATGATTCGTGACCTTCGGATTTTCCGCTCTCCACCCGCCATTGGCCAGCATCCAGGACTTATTGACATGATCTATCACGCCATGACAATAGATGCACTCATACCAGGTCCTCTCGACAATACCCTTTTCGTCCCGAGAGAACCTTACCTGATCCCACACAAGGACTTGATGCTCATTGCATAGCGGACATGGCACATAGAATTTCTGCATATTTGATCGCTCATAGGCCCGTAAAATGCGGCTTGTTGATTTATCCCGAGGGGTTGAAACCCTAATTATCTTTTTGTTCCAGAAGGTTTGTGTCCTCTTGATTGCAAGTATCTCCGGATCGCCGGCTCGTAGGGGTTTGTATTTATCCAACTCATCGAGTATGATAATCCTAATGGCCCGGGATGATAACTCTGCTTCCGACCCAGCCCCGGCAATTGCAAGGAATCCTCCCGGATATTCTTTGAACAGAATCTTATTATCTGAGTCTCTTGCCCTTGAATCCCTGACCTTCCCCGCAAGGCAAGGGGTATCTTTAAGCATTGGGGTTAATCGCTCCTTACTCCATGCCTCCGCCTTTGACTCGGTCTCAAGCACTATCAGTATTGGAGCTGGGTCCTGATCAATGTGATAGCCAATTGTGTTATTGATCAGCCCTTCCGTTTTTCCAACCTGCGCACTCGCCATCCAGGTGATTTCCGGTACCGCTGGGTCAGAGACTGCGTCCATAATCCCCCGAAGGTGCGGCGCCCTGCTCGTCCTCCATTGACCCGGTTCAGCGCTTGTTGAGCTTAGTACTCTTCTTGTGTCTGCCCACTCGCTTACTTTTAATTTTGGTGGCGGAGCGAACACTCTGTTTGCTCGCGCTATCACCCATTCGAGGGGGGTTAATCCCTGCAAGTTCTGTAAGGCATTCCCTAACATGATCCTCCATAATTTCTTTTATCTCGCTCGGCTTCTTGTTACCGGCAATAAGGGGGGCTAGCTTCGTGGGGAGGCGGAGGAGTTTGTTTCTCACGTTAAAATTGTTCTTCTCGACCTCCCTAACGCAATCCTCAGCAATGACAAGTTTTTTCTTCTCTGTGAGGAGCTTAACCAGTAATCTCTCTTTCTGTATCTCCTCTTTCTCTGCAAGCACTTCACCCCGGCGCCCACCGCTTCGTTGCTCATTCCTGATCTCTTTGATGTAATTCTGGATGCTCTGAGTCAAATCATACCGACCGCGCCCAACTTTGACGATAACTCCCTTTTGTGCGTACAGGAAGGCGCTCCTGGGAGTCATTGACAGCATAGATGCTATCTCCTCCATACTGCAGTACCGATCCTGATCCTCTTTACTCTGGCCTCCCTTACCGGCGGGAAGACTATCAACTTCATCCCCTTGAGCCTTTAATATCTGCTCTGCCTGCTGGGCATTCCGAACCTCGACACAGGCGACCACAAAGTATTGATTGAGCTTGTCCATGAGGGGCTTGACATACTCCCTCAGCTCTTGCGGGACGCTATAGGTAACCCCAAAGTCCTGGGTACCTTTACGCCAACCCACAGCCTCCAAGGAGCCAGGAAAGCGGGATATTAAGGTTTTAGTGTCCTTCTCAGCTATCATTGCTCAGTGAATTGAACCCCTGAAAATTGGTCTATCGTTAACGGAATCTTGCGAGCTTGCTATCCGCATGCTTTCCCGGCTCTGGAAGGACCCATCACTTCTTTCCCATATAATATTCCCAATTCGCCTTCCACTCCTTAACTATCTCAGTGTTGATTACCCGCTCAACCACAGCCATAACCTTCTCATTCTTCCAGACTGAGGGCATGGCAATAAATTTTCGTTCCGCAATAGGTAGCCGTGCATCACCCATCCTCTCAAAAACTCCTCTATGTCCAGACTTCATGATAGCTATAAAGGCATGCGCCCGCCGAGATCTTTTACCAGCTTTCAATATCATGTACGTTACGCCTTTGGCGGTCTGACGTGCTGCGAACGCTATTAATCCGACAGGCTTGCCAGTAATGGTAAGTTGAGCTACAAGCCTTGATCTATCCGCCTTGTATATTCTGATAGATTTATTGAGATCTCCGGCCTTGATATTGTATGTCTCCCTGACGGTCTTTGAGGCCGTCACCCTCGCCTTATCTGCCGTGCGATTGAGTGTTCTAACGAGAGCCTTCTCCGCGACTTTCGGCGCTTCCCGTAAAGCTCTTTCTACTTCCCGTGAGTCAACCTTGATTGTGATATTCATATCATCCTCTCATTCCCGTAGATTTCAGAAAACCTTTTATTCCAATCCCCTGACCGATATGTTACATTTCTGGCGCATACATCCCTGATTAATTCGACTGATTTCCGAATGTAATCATCCGCAAATTGGTTTAAAGGTTTACAGAACAAGAGTTTAGTTACTTGCCTTTCATCCTCCTGATGTGATGCGATCCTCTTTGCTATAACTTCCTGATATATTTTGTCATAAATATCGAGCACTTCCCCAGGTGTAGGGAAAAACTTCTTACCTGGCGATAGCGCATACTCATGCACGGCCTGCCGTATTATGTCTGCCCGGAGTGGCAGCAAATACTCAATCCAGGTGGCTATCGTTTCCTTCTTCACATCCGTGTTAGGAAATAGCGCTGCTAATTTCAAGACAATCTTGCTCGCTTCGTCCTTTTGCATCCAGCTCCTCCATCTCTGCCAGCACCTCATTGATTCTCTGAACATTTTTCGATACATCCGGTTGTGCTGGAATGTACTCATCTTCCCACCCTATCGCATTTAGCCATGATGCCGGGTATGGGACATACTGCCCTTCGTCTTTCTGCCACTCCTTTGAGGTCTTGGCCCGCCCTATCGTGGAGATTATAGTCTCTAAGAGCTGCTCGCTCGGATTTAGTTTCAGCCAGGCTTTCAGGGCATCACCTTTTGATTTTTTCTTCGGGTACTTTTCCCAAAACAAGTTGAATCGCTCAAGTAAAACATCCGATTTACCATCCCCTGACAAGGGGGATAAAGGGGGTTTATTCTTCTCTTCTCTTATCTTTATCTTCTCTTCTCTTATCTTCTCTTCTCTTGTACCGTTATCATTTTTTTGTTTTCTGTGTTTTTTTAATCTCTCGTAACCTGTTGAATCCATTTGATATTTACGCCAGTTCTTCATGATAACGGTAAACTTGCTGTTATCACTTTTTCCCTCTTCAAATTGCACATTTTTTAATGATATTTCTGCATGTAATTCATCAATATTTTTCACCTGTAACATGGTAAATAATTTCTCTTTTCGTATGTCACAAATACCGTTACTTCCATGTAAGGCAAGGTAAGCACCGAGTAGTACAAACCGTCCCACGGAAGACAATACTCCTGGAATGGAAGGATCAAAATCATCATCAGAGAGTATTGATGTCCACACCTTAAACCAACGCTTCTGGTCAGCCATTCGACGCTGTGTCTCCCCGATACGTAGTCTCTAAACTTTTGAATATCCAGCACATCTCGTCCTTTGTTAATCCAACCCTTGCAATTACCCCCGCAATCTCATCCATAACCAGTAGTCTATTGTGCGGACAGGTGATGGTCATAGTCTCCTTAACTCCACCACGACCCGATTTACCTTCCCCTGAAACAGATTTACCTTTCTTAATTCCTTAATCCATTTATCATTTTCGACGATGCCGGCGTATTGTAGGCTATCCATGAGAAAACCCACTGCGTTGTCAATGTCTATCCCTCGCCGATGTCTCAGGTGTATCGCACAGGACAGACTCATTTCAAAAGTCATAGGATCCTTGCCGTGATAGCACTTCTTTAACTCCCATGCTAAAGCCTGTTTTGTGCTAAGGTATCGTTGTCCCTCCTTCGACCACTTCATCTTGAGTGGCAACCGTATCTTCGGCACAACCTCAAACTCCTCGATGGTTGCTGAGAATAACTTCACCCCAGCATCCCCCGAACTTCCTCGCACACAGATAATTTAAACTTTGCAGCCTCAAGCTTGTTCTCTAACTCCCCTATGACTTCGTTGAGTTTCTTGATGGTATAATCTAACTTTTCTGCAGCAGCAGACCCGTTGGCCGGCTTAGGCTTCTGTGTGGCAGGCTTACTAACCCCTGCATCACCGTGAGGCAGTGATTTCGTTGTTGACGGCTTATCAGGGTTTTTAGCCCCCTTCTCCCGAAGCCAGCGTTTGCCGTAACACTTCCTGCACTCCTGAGATTTCCCTAAATACTTCTTGCTGTCCTCAGTTACCGACCCGCAGGTCTTACATTTCAGAACTTCTTTTTCCTCTTCCATAAATAATCCTCCTCCTGGACAATCAATACACTTTCTGTTGACAAGACCGTCACCGGCCACTGCCGCTTTTTTCCTGCTCTCGCAAAGCTGCTGGCTCATTACGGCCTCATATGGGACGCAAGTTATGTTGCTCACCTATCTTTTCTCCACGCATTAGATTGAGGGCAATCAGCAAAATGCGGTACGTGCCCTTTCGCTACATCAAAGACCGTCTCCTTGCCCTGAATCGTCTCACCGTTCACAGGGATGCTCTTGCCCTTCTTGGTTTTCAGGAAGACGATTTCCTTGTCACAAGACCGGCACTTCACGCATTGTTCCTCTCATCAAATACTGTGCTCGGGTCGTCCCTGAATGGCATGCGCAGCTCCTGCTGTCTATCTTCCGGGGTGATCTCCACTACTTCAACTATCTGATTCGTATCAAGGCGCACTAAGGTTTTCTCGCCTTCCCGCCAGTTGTATTTCCACTGACATTTTATAGGGCGATGCTCATAGCCATTTGCTACCTTACGTGACAGAATCTGTATTTCCGAATTGAGTCGTGCTATCTTGTCGTTATAGTCAGCCACGACCGACTTTTTCCCCGATTCTGCCTCACCCTTGTCCTGCTGATTTTTTGCCAGTTGCCTTGAATAGCTTAATAATTCATCCTGGTTCAACTCATACTTAAGTTCTCTCGTGATATATTCCTGCATCGTAATCTCCTTTTTAATCCGCCCCTGCCGCCCCGGGAGCGGGATGTCGCCTCTTTATAATGAGATGCTTCGGGCGACTTATCTTGTCACCAGACTCAGGTATATATGGCGTTCAACCTGAAATTCCCCAAGCCCTAATCCACCTTACCGTGATGGGGGCCATCTCCTCGGGATTTGTATTTTTATTCTCCGGGGCCCTCCCTGTCTCAGGGGAGAGCAAGCCGCCTTCACACGGCCCGTGAGCCCGGAGATTGTTATTCCTCTATTACCTCGAGCCGTCCGGTTTGATATGGACAGCCTTCAGGCGTTTAACATTCTCCGACTCGAGAGAAATGATTTTCACGATTTACCCCTCCCATCGAATACCGTGCTTGGATCACCGCTATCCGCCTTATGGTGTTGCGCTATCACAGACTGAAGCATCTTCGTAACCTTATCCTTCTCCGCCTGCACTGGTTTCGTCTTGCAGAAATCCTCGAAGATTCCCTCTGCCTCAGCAATGCTGCCGCACGCCCTGATTTCTCCTGCGTAGTTACGTTCCATGGCTCCCTTATCAGTTGGCTCGCTGGATACAGGTGGCGGCGGCGCCTCCTTGCCCTCGAAGCGTGCCTTAACATCCTCAGCCTTTGATGTAGTCTCCTGATGCACCGGAAACAGGCTATCTGCTGATTCCTGGCCAGAGAGAAGGGTCTTCATAGCGCCCTGCAGAAGAGCTAAGTCCTCCACATCCCAGGCAGTAGCCTTCTTCCCTCCGAGTTTGTTTTCAATCCTGTCAGGTGTCACGCCATGCTTTGCAAAGAAGGCAACAGTCTTTTCTCTCGCAACGGCAATCCCCATCTTGTTGATCTTCTCGATCACATTCTCCTTAGATTTGGCCAACATCTTTGTTGTGAGCCAGGACGGGAGCGCATTCAATATTACATTCCGAATTGCCTTGCTCTGACCAATTTGAAATACAATATCCTCAGCCCTCTCATTGTATTTCTTCCCGATGTTCAGGCTCTTCTTCTGACGGAAAGTGCGCTGCAGATTAAATCCGGTTTCAAGGTCCACAAACGTGGCCGTAAAAATATATGTGTTCATATTCTCTTCAACAGAACATGGCACACCACAGTTACCCCAGTTTCTGGCTGCCGCAAGTGCCGCCTGGATTGATAACCCCTCAACTAATTCCTTCTTCCCTTCTTTTGTAGTAACCGTCCATGAGTAGTAGAATTCATCGCCGGCTATTGTTGCCTCTTCCTCACATGCCCTGATAACCTCAAGCCTCCTGCGTGGCCGCTGTATTGCCACTGCCGTTGAAAACTGTGTCTGTACCCTCTGTAATGCAGCCCCAGAGGCTACAAGCCCCTCGCTGCCTGTTAATGCTGGTAATGTCTCAACGTCTTCCATTTGAATTTCTCCTTGTTTTATGATTTCCGTGATAAATATCCTGGCATCACCAAGTCAAGCGCTGATGCCTCTGTGAAGTGCGGGTAATACCCCTCTTTCCTGCATTTTGCTTCAAGATAGAGCAGTCGCCGGTATTCCAAATAGCCCCACTCGATAAACCTCATGTCCATGACATGAACTTCCGCGTGGTATGGCGGCTCAGTCTCTACCGCAATGAATATGAATGAATCAAATACCTCGCCGGTGGCCTTCATAATCCCGTCAATGTACATGCCCGCCTGTTTCGCATAGCCGTAATCTATACACGACCTGGTAAACTTCTCCAGCGAAGCGTCCCGGGTAGTTTTAAGATCCACCAGCACGCCATTGCTCCCTGTGGGTATCCAGTCAATTCTTCCCTTGCATTTAAGCCCGGACTCCTCATCGTCCCAGATAATTGTTTGCTCCGCCGTGCCTTCTGATAGTATCTTTTTTGCAAACGGATGAGCAAAAACAGCGTTTCGTATAGCCTCGACCTGTCCCCCGTCATCCATACTCAGGATTTGCTTGTCAAGGTTATCAGCCTGAAAGCCTGCCCATATCGCCTTTCCTTCATTCGTCCTCTTATTGCATTCAGGGGCAATAGCAAATTCTTTCTGAAATACCTCATCCCCTTCAAGTACCAGCGTATGCACTGCACGACCCAAGAGAAGTGACGGCGTTTCCTCTTGCGCTACCAGTGCGGCGGCAGGACACTTGTTAAGACGGGTCAGCCGGGAATTATTGATAGCGTCTATCGCCTTGTAGTCCTTGAATGGGATGTTTTCATAGAGTCCTGGTAATTTTGGAATCATCATATCCCCGTACTGAGTGCTTTCTCATCTATTTTCTCTTCTGTTGTCATTCTTCCTCATCCCTCCATTTGCAAATATCAGCGGGACATTTACTGCAATCCGTATTCATGCAGTCTAAGCATTGCAGGGCCCCATCAGGCAGACGGTTCTCGGTGTGCTCGCCGCAACACCTGCACCATCCACCCTTGACATCGCCTTCCAATGTTGCTACAGTTTTCATGGATATTCTTTCATGGCCTCATTGGTTGCCGCCGGTGAGGCTTTTTCGTCTCTATACAGTGCAAATCCCGCAAAGAAACCATCCCGCACCAAGATTTCAGAGAGCTCCCCTTCTGAATCGTAATAGAAGAGCCTTCTGCCCACGGGAAGATGTCCTTGCCGCTCAAGTCTTTGGACTACGTTCTCAGCATCGTTAGTTACGGTCAGATGCCTATTCCATGGACCAATATCCTTAATGACGAGAGGCTTTTCCTTAAGGTGATCATCCTGAACAATAATATATTGTGCTTCCCTCATTTTAATTCACCCCCTTTCATTACCATAATGCAACCTGCCTGCAATCCAGTCCGCCCTTAACAACCTTGCACACCATTGGCGGCTCACATGATTCCGCATAATCTATTTTTCTCTGATGCCACCGCCCTACATGGTAGACACCGTAAACAACCATGAAGCATATAAGCACGCCGAAAAACAATTTGCCCCAAAAGTCATCGTCCAAGATTATCCTCCTTGAAAAGTATTCCCAGGTAGATTGCCCCGATAATTACCAGCATCCCGAAACCCATCCCTATGTAAAAACCTGTCGCAGTGTCTATCCATGAATATGTCATGACGCCTTCAATGACGCATCAATCGCCGCCCTGATTAATTCTGAACGGTTTATTCTTGTCTCTGACTTCTTCACCTTTGAGTCCAGCCTCTGCACCTGTACCTTCTTCAGGAACACCATTACTTTCACCATCTGTGGTTTTGTTGCCATGTACTGCCTCCCTTCTGGTTACTGTCTCCTTTTCTCTTTATACTCTTTCTTTGCCTGCTGATATGCCCGTCTCGGCCCTTCATTGACCAGTCCACCGTTATAAAGGGGAGCATTACCACTGTACCGGTAAGTCCTCTTTCCTCTCAGTGATTGATCCCCATAGATCTGCTTTCTCAGCCGTTTTGCCACTGTTCCCCTCATGCGTAGACCTCCTTACCAGTATTTACAAGTCTGATATTGTTGGATAGTTTTATCAGGATACAATTATCAAGATGGTAAGGCCGTCCCAATAAGCACGCCGGGCAACTATCCAGTGAGACGTACAGCTTGTATCCCAACTCAACGAATTTATGGGCACATGCCCACCTGTGGCCGGTAATAACGTCAAGGATTAAATCGCTCCACGGAGTGCAGTGAGGGCAAAGAATCGGAAGTTCCTTCTTTAGGGCTTCGGCAGAAAATTTAAAAGGCTCTTTCCATTGCCGTTGAGTGATAGGGTCACAGATGATGCGTCCCTTTAAGTCAATTTCAATGACCTGGTATAGATTGCCAAACTCTCGCGTCGCTACGATATCGCCGGGCTGGTATGCCTCCATAGCAATGTCCCTTTCATATAATTGCCCTCTTTGTTCTGTTTGCTATGAAGGTTTTCAATGCTGACTCAGGTATGAGGACTGGTTTTCCTTTAACTACAGTTATCTTTCTCGCGCATATCCATTTGTAAACCGTCTTTCTTGCCACATGGAGCATTGAGGCCACTTGCTCTACGTTGTAGTGTGTCTCAATCATCGCATCCTCTCCAATGCTCCCTGTCCCATCTCTCTTGCAAGGGCGAAAAACTCAAGCCTGCAATCCGAGGAACAGAATCTCTGGTGACGCCTTTTCGGGATGAATGCCTTTTTGCACTTTGGGTATCTGCAAATAATAGACGTTGTCGTTTGCGTGCATACTATCTGTTCAATATTCTTCACTTCCGTCATAGTCTCACCTTCTTGATAAGTTCCTCAAAGTATACGAGCCGTTTCTGGAGTTCTTCTTTTCCTTGCCGCTCTTTATCAAGTTCAAGTTCGAGGGCTGACCTCAGTGGGTGTAGTCCGTACCCGAATTTAAGGGCAAGCCATCTGAGTGGAATTAAGTTCCCACAGAGCCTTATAAATTCTTCCAGTTTTTCTTCTGGGAAGTGTGCTTGCCCTGACCAGATACGAGACCATTGGCCGGGATCTATCCCAAGACGGTAACAGATTTGCTTGTCATCGAGGCCAGAGAATGTTTTGGAGAGCTTTAAGGCTTCCTTGAAAGATGAACATTTAAAAAGGAATTCATCTGAGAAGTCCTCTTTCGGATTCGATCTTAACAGTAATTCTTCTTGCATCAATCAAGTACCCTCAATTTTCTTGAGTTACATTCCATTATAATTGCCTTCAATTGACGGTCGTTTTCGGGGTAATTTATGATAAACGGTTAAATGACATTTATGGCAAAGTGCCTTGAGGTTACATAATGAATGATTTGTTTTTGATTTATCAAGATGGTGAATTACCTTTGCCGCCCCACCGCAATCCTCACATTTATAATTTGATTGTCTCAGCTTTTCCAGACGAGCCTTTTTCATTTCAGGATGATTTTTGTAACGGAATATGCCCCCATTCCAATTGGGGTGATTTTGGCCTCTTGAGTGATGCTTCTGATTATCTAAGGGAAGCGATCTTTTTATCCTGTTTCTATGTAGGGCGCAATATTGCTGACTGCTTCGAATGGTTTTTTTGCAACCTTCAACCCCGCAATTTTGGCCATTTCTGTATTTTGTCGGACGACAAAAATAGGCATAGTGTTTCCTACAATACCCTTTTGCATAATGTTTATTATTGCATTCGTTATGGATACATGTCTTTTTCATTGAAATCATCTCAGCTTTATGTTATAAGAGCCATAAAGCAGAAAAGCCCCGTTCACCGGTCAAGGATAGTAGGGGCTTTCTGTTCTTGGAGCCAGGTTGACAGGCGTCTCAGGAGGCGCCCTGGCCCACAAGGTCTAAAATCTTTATCTGTACCGCCTGTCATAGCGTGACTCCTTCTTAAAAACTTAATCCGAGGTAATAAACAATGAAAAAGATACCAACAATACCATTGGACCAACTAAGACAAGCTCTTTCCGGTTATCCAGATGATTATAAAGTCTCATTTAGTGGCCTGACTTTCTATCGTTTAAAGACTCGTGGCCCAAAGCTTCTTCAGGTTGAGTTTGAAGAGTCTGTTTATCGCAATGAACAGGGCAAATTGATTGTGGAAGAGCATCTAACAGATTAGCGATTATGGATATAGCCCTTAAATGGTCACATGGGGGATACTGCCTTTCAAGTATGCCGTCCCTGAGCATTTTTACTGTTGATCCATATTCGTTTGCTTCAATTGTAATTGTTTTGTTCACAACAACCTCCTGAGTTGATGGAGGGAAGTATACGCAACTGAATAATCTTTGTCAAGTTATTTTATTCTATATTTTAAATGAAGAAACAAAAAGAGAAAAATCAAGGACTTACGGATAGGCTCGCAAATATCATTAAGGATAGATTTAAGAAAAACAACAGTGAATTCGCACGGAAGGCAGGAATAACTCCCCAGACCCTAAAAAGTATTATGAATCGAGGGACTGCCCCAGAGGTAGACACGTTTCTAAAGCTTGCCACTGCCTCCAATATGACAATGGAGGAGCTGTGGACTGGCCATGACCCTTACGGTTTAGACAGCAATAAAAGGGAGTTGTTGAGGCTTTGGGATAACGCTTTGCCGGAATGCCAAAAGGGTGCTGTTGAAGTCTTGCGGGCTGGCCAGATGCCTTTAAAAAAAACAGTGGACGGAGATACAGACAAATAGGCGAGAATATGTATCTTATGATATTTGAGGAATAGAAAGGAGATACGCCATGGCAATATTTTTAATACTCTTTTTTCTCTCGTTTTTCTTGTTGGTAATAGGTTTAATAAAGCCAATCATGGTTATCCTATGGGGAGAAAAGAGGACACGTGGAAGGGTTTTAATTTATTACGGCATCTCAGCGATAGTATTTTTCGTCTTGTTTGGTATCAGTTCTGATTATAAGGAGCGTGCACTTAAGAACATGACCCCTGCCCAACATTTAAGTGAGGCACAGTCAATACTCTACTCTGGCAAGACCATTGAGGAGCGCATAAAAACAATAGGCTCGCTAAAGATAGCCGAGGCAAGGAAACATCTGGATGCAATCAAGCCGGAAGATCCCGAATATGCAGATGCACAAAACATGAAAGAGTGGGCGTCAAACTTGGAAAATATCCAAATGAAACGCAAGAAGCAGGAAGTTGCGCAGCCCGTAATGACAGAGCAGGAACAGGCAGACCTGAAGACAAAGCAGGATAAACGGGTAAAGGTAATACAGGGATTTATCAATGCAGGTATATTCCAAAAGGTTGAGGTAGCCGACAGGTGGTCTGAGGTATGGGTCATGCCCGCCTTCTATAATATGGACTATGACTCTAAGGCAACATACACTAACATTGTGTGGGCGTACTATATCGCTGGCGATCCAAAGCGTGAAATTGTCATGTTGTATGACAGCAAGACAGGCAAGCATGTCGGCACGTACTCTAAACACGGCTTGGATATGAAATAGGTGGCGGCCGCATTTCAGGAAAACACCTTAATGACGCTTGACATTACTAACGTATTGCATTATTATTGATTTATGATTGCTTCGTTTAAGTGCCGGGATACTGAGGCGATGTTTAAGGGAAAGCGCATTGCCCGGTTTTCCGGATTCGAAACAGTTGCCATGCGTAAGCTGGCATTTCTGAATGTCGCAGGCAAAATAGAAGATTTGAGGGTTCCGCCGGGTAACAGACTTGAGGCCCTGAAAGGCCGCAGACAGGGTCAATGGAGCATCCGCATTAATGATCAGTGGCGGTTATGCTTTAGATTTGAGAACGGCAATGCCATTGATGTTGAAATTATAGATTATCACTGAGGGGGTTTTGATATGAGCAAAAGACAAGTTCCGTACCCTACGCCAGGAGAGATACTCCTCGAGGAGTTTTTAAAGCCGATGGGGATTACGCAGTATAGGCTTGCAAAAGAAATCGGCGTGCCTCAAAGGCGTATCGGCGAGATTATTGCAGGTAAGCGCGCCGTCACTACCGATACGGGTTTGAGGTTGTCCCGCTTTTTTGGTCTGTCTGACGGCTTTTGGGAGCGCCTGCAGATTGACCATGACCTTGCCGTCCACCGCGATGAAATGGCTGAAACACTCAATAGAATCAAACCATATAAGCTGCATGTTACAGCAGCATGATAATCCGGCCATATGCGACGGATTGATTCATAATACATTCACCGCATCATGTGTCATCTCAATCGGGATATGAGCGTAATGCCGGGTTGTCACATCCACGCTGGAATGACCCAGGTACTTACTGACCAGGTATATTGACACGCCCTTGCGAAGTAAATGGCTCCCAAAGGTCTCCCTGAGGGTCTGGATGCTCACATCCTGCAGGCTGGCAGCCTTAATTGCCTTCTGAAACTCCCGGTAGAGATTATTCTTCCAAGCGGATCCTGACGGGTTAGTGAAAACAAACCGGCCATTTCGCGGTAACTTGGCGAGGATTCCCCTCATCTTACCATTTAGTGGGACTACCCTCTCCTCGCAGTCTTTGACGCGGTTCTCCGGCTTTGTGCGCACGTAGACAGAGTTTTTATCAAGATCCACATCCGCCCATTCCAGGTACACAAGCTCCTTTTCTCTGAGTCCCAAATAATAGGCGCCGGCGATGATAGGATAAAGAAACGGATAGCTATCCCTGGTTGCCTCCAGGAGTCTTCCGACCTCTTCAAACGAGAGGTCCCGGAATATTTTTTTAACTACTTTAACCTTCCGGATGGACCGGGCGGGACTATCGTGAAGGTAGTTCTTCTTTACGGCATAATTTAAGAACGCCTTGATTACCTTAAGGTCCTTATTTGCGCCGGCGACACTCCCCTTCTTGTTGTTCGTATTCCTGGGCTGAATCGTCCCGTCAAGGCGCTGATTAAAGTAGGCCTCAATGTGGTGGGTAGAAATCTCATCAATACTACGGACCTGATCACTTATGAAGTCCTGAAAGCGTCCCATGGCGCTCCGTTTCTCCTTCCCTGTCAAGGGAGCCCTTCCTATGCTGGTCTGGATGAGATATTCGCCTATAATGTCCGAGAGTTTCCGTCTCACAGTAAGGAGGGTTGACCTATTTCGCTCTCTGGCCTCAAGTGTCTGGTATTCAGCGAGGAGGGTTTTAGCAGTCTCTCTGGATGTCACCTTAAGGCTTTTACGGATAGTTTTTCCATAGGATTTATACCCGATATGCCAGTACCTTCCGCGCTTGTAAATGTACGCCATATATCACCCTATTTTGTGCGTAGATTGTGAGTTACTTTATCACAACAAGGCAAATAATGGGGAATTATAGAGTATAATAAGGCATGTTGTCAATAGGCTGGAAGTCAAGCAATTATGCGGATGTGCTGGATTTTATTATGGTGGCGGTGCAGGGAATCGAACCCCGGACAGGAGGCTTATGAAACCTCTGGCAGTGATATTAATAATCTTATAAATTAATAAGTTAATTGTATTACTGTGCGTTGTTTGTGAGTTTTTAATATCCTAACAGTGAACCTTCCTCGGCGCAGTAAATGCGGAAGTCGTTAACTCTGACATCATTGCCTCCACTTGGATATTTTACATAAACCTGTATTAGGTCACCTTTAGCCAAAGCAATATCCTCACTGTATGTTGTTTCTGCACCGGTAGCCGTCCTTTCTGTTCCTATAGCACTACCATTTTTATATAACTGCGCAAATCCTGTCCCTCCGGTAAAATATAAGTCAAATTTAATTCTATATATCCCTGCCCATCTTATTTTTATTTCCTTTAATTTCACATAAGTAGTTGAGGTGGTTAATCTTTCAGTATCATTAAAATATAGTAAATAATCCCCTGCTGTGTAAGGAAGTTGGCTTACTTCACCTACTCCATGTTCATGATCCTTTATATTATCTCTGATTTTCGTCATCAACGTTTCCGTTATTGGAGAACCTGCATCAATCTCGGTATTTGCTATTACACTATATGACATAATATCTCCTTACCATATCTTATACCCATCTGTTCCGTCGGACATCTTGCCTGCGCTGTCCGATGTAAAAGCATATTCTTTTTGTGCTGTAGTTGCTGAACTATAATCAGGATAACCGGCAGGCGCAATAAATCCCCATCGGCCATCACCTATTTTACTATCCATAGTTTTGAGTGCAAACCGGCCCGGCGTCTTCTGCTCTTTCTTAACTACATGATAACGTTTCATTGTCGCTGTGCCGTCTATGTCCTGTAATGCCGCTGTCGTTAATTCAAACACATCGCCGACCTTTAGGAATGTCTCAGGCGCTGTGACGGGATCACCGGATGAATCTTTCAATTCAAGATCAAACGGAATAATCTTAACGCCATCCCTGAATCGGGTTAGTATCTTCTTGCCTGTAGTTCCGGCCAGCGTATTACCTTGTATCCATGTTCCGTATACTATCTTTTCCTTCTTTTCATTATAAGAATCAACGCCCTCAGATGTTGAATCAATATTCACAACGACACCCGAAAAATCTTTTGCATCAGTCCCGGCAGTATCCGGTAATTGACTATGGTAGAATATTACCCTCGTAACCCTGGATTCGTTATTATCATCTACCGATACGGATTGATGAATGATATTGGCCTCATCATTAATGGTATAATATGTCTGCCCTGGTATAGCAGGACCCAAATGCTTTATCTTAATCTTCATATCCTCACCTTGCCAGATAGATACGATGAATTGCTCTTTAATCTCCTTAAGATATTGCTTAGCCTTCTGTGGCTTGTGTAATATGCGTGTCACATTTGCCCATGACAGCCAGACATTCTTTTCATTCGTAAACTGTGTTGTGTCAATATATGTATCCGATATTCCGACAGCGTTCAGGATTGCCTTTGTCACATCAACGATGTTCTGATTGTCGAATATAATGACTTGCTGAACCTTCTTGTTTGCATTATGACTTGTTGCTGCCTGCCAGCCCAATGAAGTATATTGCCCCCTGGTAAGCGTTGAAAATGTAGTCTCCCCTGTGCCTGAACCATAAGATCGTGAACCATAATAGACTATTTCAGGGATGCCAGTATCAGACTCGATATAGACATAGCCGGTTGCAGTATATTGAGTTGTACTGAAAGGCTTCTCGACAACAATGAATGACGTGCTTCCTGATGTGATAGCCGTCTTAATCGTCCCATCGCAAGATTTCGGATACTCCTCATTTGTAACCTGAAGTAATCCTTTAATTATCAACTTTGCAATACCGCCCTGAATTTCGATATTATCTATCACGCCTAAGAAGTAATCCACATAATCAGATTCCATGAATCCGGTATAAATAAAACCCTTCTTAATCCTGACCTGTCTGCCCTTATAGTTGCTGTTCCGTGCCTTGAGCTTCCGCCAGAACGTACCCTGAACGCTTGATCTGTCTGCAAGGTAAGGATCAATCCCTACATCTGAATCCGGTTCATCGTAAAACACAAGCGTAACCCTGTGGTCAATAGTTACCGCCTCATCAGGCTGTATTTCAGTCGAAAGGTATTGTTCAGTCTTCAGATATGGACGATGCCCAGGGAACGGTAACGGTTTCTCCCTGAGCGTGAATTTATAATCCTTTGTCGTCTTGTTGTAGGCAGATAGATATTTGCATGTCGGATATGTGTTATAGCACTTTGTACCTGTGGCAAGACAAGGAGACGTGCCGAAAGTCCTTGTGCAGTAGTCCAATGTGATGATTATGAGCGTCGAAGGTATCCGAGAAATCATCTTAACCAACTCTCCGTATGTCTTGCGGCCCCAGCCTGCCGGCCCGCCCCATTGCGGCCATTCCGGGCCGCCCCACTTGACGCCTGTCTCACCCCATCTAATGCCCACACTTATTTATCCTCTTTAAGTTTGTCCGTTTCCTTCGGTGCTATTAACTGTCTTAACTCATCTATCCTGACGGTTATTTCCTTGTATATTTCCTCCAGCTTGGTTTTCTCTGCTTCGAGTTGAAGGATGCGTTTGTTGATTGTATCTGGCGAAACGTCCTGAGCGAAGGCCGGTGTTGTGAATAATAGGGTGATTATGAATATGAGATACATGAATACGTCCTCCTGTTATGGTACTATTGCCATGAAGCTGAAATCTGAATCCGTTATTGCTTGGTTAGACCCGACAAATGTAACTATCCGAAAACTCCCGGCAACTACAGACTGCCTTCTAATGCAGGTTCCATTATTTGTATTTCCTATAGTTGCTATTACAATTGGAGCTACCGCAAAAGCATTAGTAAAAAGTATATCATAAGTTCCTGCACTTATATAATTCACAGTAAACCCAACCCCAGAAGTTATAGCCCCATTGCTTGCCACAGTCCCAAATACGCCAAACGGTATTTTACTCCATGCCCCGCCAGCCTGGTTATAATGTAACGACCCTACATTACTTGATACGAGCGTATTGACGGGAGCACCTGTAAGAGTTGTAGGATTGCCCATAATACCTGATGGTGCATAACTGGTATAAGGCAGGGTTATATTTCCTCTGCCCCCGTAAAAACTACCACCAATACCGTAAACGGATGAACCCCCTATAGCGATACCGCTCCTCAGTCCCGTTGAATAATACACATCATTCGGTACGTAGAAGTACCCGCCATAATATGTTCCGTTAAGTTCTCCTGATGCCGGATTTTTGCCGTATACTGTTGCATAATCACCCTCATCATATAACCCCACTGACGCAATAATTGTCGTAGCATCTGTAAACCATTTCGCTTTTCTGCTATTCTGAGACAACTCAATCCTCGCATTTGGTGACGCCGCCGTCTGTATCGTTGACCCCGTGATCGTACCAGCCGATATTTTATCCGCTGACAAACTCGCAATCTTTGCCGAGGTTATGGTTGCGTTGGCTATCAGCGCATCCGTTATGGTCGCATTGGCAATCTTCGCCCCTGTGATCGTTGCATCCGTAATGTCTGCCGCCACAATAGTTGCATCCGCAATTAACGCTGACGTTATCTGTGCACTTGCAATATCGGCAGTTGTAATAGTAGCATCCGCAATCTTCGCCGAGGTTATTAACGCATCCGCAATATTTGCCGTATAGGTAATTATCTGATTTGTTGACACATGAGTTGACGTTATCGCCCCAGCCTGAATATCTGACGCCTGTACCGCACCGGCGGCAATCAGGTCTGTTGTTATGGCGTTTACGGCAATATCCGATGCAACGATGGTTCCGGCTACTATGTGAGACGATGCAATCGTGTCTGCGGCAATCAATGTTCCCGTGATTGTCCCTGCGGCTATGTCTGCCGCAACGATGGTGCCTGCCGCTATCTTACCAGCTACAACTGCACCTGCGGCAAGCTCACTGGCTGCAATAGCCCCTGCCGCTATTTGTGAGGCCGTGATGGTATCAGCGGCTATCTGTGTTGCTGTGATTGTCCCTGCGGCTATGTCTGCCGCCGTGATTGTGTTGGCGGCTATTTTCACCGTCGTAATGGCATTATCGGTTATCTGTGTCTCCGTAATCTGGCCTGTCATGTCTGTAGATGGAACCGCTGCTGTCCACGTACTGCCTGTTGACCGGTATAACTTATTGTCTGTTGTTAATGTCACTACAGAACCTGCAGGATAACTACCAGATGGAAGTGTCGGTAACGTCGCAACAATCTCAACTGCCCGCAATCCTGACGCCAACTTAACTTGAGTTATTACGGAATCACCTATCTTTGTGGCGATTACTTGTGAATCACCCAGCTTGACTGTTGTAACCGCACCGTCTGCCAGTTGTGTTGTTGAAATAGTGCCGGATAAATCAGATGTTGGAACTGCCGATGTCCATGCTGTACCTGTTGACCGATACAACTTGTCATCCGTTGCCAGGAATACCGTAAACCCTTCAGGGTAATTACTATCCGGTAACGTCGGCAATGTAGTAACCTTCTCCATCGGGAAAAGGTTAGTTGCAAACTTAGTCTTATCAATAACCCCTGAAGCAATCTTCGCCGCTGAGATAATAGCATCGGCCAACTTCGCCGGGTCTGTTATCTGAGCAAGATTAGCATTCGGTAATTGTCCCTGAACTTTAGATGCAAGATCAAGAGTTGCATTCGCTATTGTCGTGTTGGTTATCTGCGCCGCACCAATGTCAGCGGTTGCAATAGTTAATGTGGTTGTGGATAGCCCCGACGTTGCACCTGTCGGCTCCCATGTGGATACATTGCCTGATAAGTCCCTCGCTCTTATCCAATAATATTTTGTTACGCCATTACCTAAAACATCGGGATAGAAATCAGTTTTAACCTCTGCTATCTTTGCCGCCCCTGACCTGTCATTAGCATCCGCCCGCCATATCTCTATGGCCGATAAATCCTTATCTGCCGGGTTAGTCCAGTCAAGCCATGCCTGCTTAAAACCTGCTATTATCGTCGCCGATGTCGGCGGACTGACAGACGTATCCGTCCCCGATGTAGATGTGCAATCATCTGACGGATACCCGGAAGTATTGCCCTGCTTGTCAACTGCCTTCACAGATAGACAATAGACAGTATTACCGATAATGCCGGTCAGTCTTATTGCTGCATTGGTGGTCTGAGCGTATAGATATTTATTGCCGCCCTGTGGCATATACCTGACTTCGTAAAAACCTATGTCAGTATTTATGCTATCCGTCCATGACACATCGAGGCATGATATGAGGCCGCCATCGACATTTTGTATCGTACATGCCGCCAGAGTTAATGCCGTAACATTAGAAGGTGCTGTAACATCCGCCGTCAGTTTATTCTGATGAATCCCCCACAAGTCCTCATCCACATCGTCCATGAAATTATCCATATATGTCGGATAGTTTTCAGATTCAGCATCAGGATATTTAGGAATGTATATCCAGTTGTAATTTAATGTCCCTGCGTAGCACTGAGCCGATACCACCAATGTCAGTAATGTCAGTAATAGTTTTTTCATGTCTCCTTCATCCCTATTAAATCAAGTGATATGTTTGCAATCGTCTGCCCCGTCTCATACACCATCGTCATGTCTGCATCGGCCTTAACAACAACAAGCAGTGTATCTGCCGGATGATCCCCCGGCTCCCACGAAAAGAAAAACGGTGTCATGTTCTGTGCGTGATTATCCCAGAATGTCATGAACGTATCCCTAACCCATGAGGCGGTTAAATATTGCCACTGAGGTTTAGGGTTAACTTCGTAATAGCTGACAACAGAGCCGAGTAAATTTCCTACCTGACTTGAATTCGATTCAGATTTTACGCTCTGAGAAAAAGGGTCATAAGGTGTAATAACACCATAAGGGAAATCAAGCCTTGTACCGAAACATAATATCGCCATACGAGGAGATGACGACGTCGGTACTGTTATCTTTAATCGCCAGTATTGTTTATTCTGACTGGTGAACTGTTTGTATATAACTTTATCATTTGAAGGAACAAATCCAGACAGCGCAACTGTAGTATCTGTCGAGAAATTATCAGATGAACATTCAAGTGATACCGTAGCCCCGATAGTCCCTAAGTTGTGGCCTATAATTGCCAGTGTATTAGCCGTCTTTGTAGCTGCACAATTTACAGTGATATAGAACGGCCCTGCTGAAGTTGCCTGCCAGAATGTGTAATTACGCCAGTCACGCAAGTTGAGAACTGCATAGCCAGTGTCAACTGTTACAGAGGATACAGGTGTCCCATTATCAAGTCTATTGTCATATAGTATTGCCGGATTCTGCCATGTCATACCGTGTCTATCGCTACCTCCCTGAAATACGGCTGAAGCTCTCTCACGAATGCCGCATGGTCAATGATATTGCCATGAACTACTACTTGTACGCTGCGAGGCTGCTGATTAGCCACAAATGTTGAACCTTGTCCACCTACACCTGCGCCGGATGTTGCTGATGCTGCTGCACCGCCACCGCTGCCGCTGCCTTTGCCGCCAAATGATGTTGAAGCTATTGCAGCCACGTTCGCCATGCCAGCCGCCGCTATCATCGCCGAAAGCACGATATTGTATGGATATGGAACATCCCTGTAAGCCTGTACTGCGGCCTTCTTGGTGTCCATGAAGGCCATTGATATGTTGGCCGCCTTCTGGATAGCAAACCCTGCCTTGTGTTGAGCCAGTGCAGATCTTCCGATGAATGCCAATGAACCAACAACCACCTCTTGTTGTCGCTGTTGCGATGCTATTTTTGCAGCCGCCACCTTTTCCTCTAACGCTATGCGTTGGTCAGCCGTTGCCTGTTCCCATCCCCATCGTTCATTTTCCTTGTCAATCCAATCCTGTATTTCCTTATCATGTGATTCCTGCTCTCTCTGTGCCCCTTCTGCCCTCATCTGGAATTGCCATTCTTTAGTCTTCTGTGCGGCGGCTTCTGCGGCCTTCAGTGCTTTTCCTGCGACATCATCAACTAATTCCGGTGCTTTTACCTTATCCTTTTGCTTCTCGCCTGTCCCGCTTATCCACTTCCCTGGAGGTAATGCTCCGCCAACACCTTCACCAATAAGTAACTCGCCACCCTTGAAAATACCTATCCCGCCTAACTTCTTTTGCATATCGGCTGACGGTGAAATCTTGCTCCACATATCCTCCCAGACAGACGGAGTCTTACTGACCTCTTTACTGTAATTTATCCATGCCGTTGTTAAATCATTAATTGCCGGAATTACAGCATTCCCGATTGAGTATACGACGCCTGATATAAGCTCTGTCATCCGTGTAATATTATCATTAAATTCTTCCGCCGCCATCGCCGCTTCTTTATCAATAACAAGTCCGAAAGCCTTAGCCTCATCGGTTACCGACTTAATTCCACTTGCCCCCTGATTGAGTAATGGTATAAGGTCAGCCCCAGCCTTGCCGAATATCTTTACGGCCAAAGCAGTCTTTCCGATACCATCCTCCATATTTTTGAATCGTTCAGCAACCTGGAGCAAAATAACATCTGACGCCTGCATGTCGCCGTTAGAATCTCTTGCGACTATACCCAAAGCGTTGAAAGCATCCTTAGCATCACCTACACCACGCCCGGCATCAACCACATTCACGGATAATTTTTTTAGTCCGGTGGCGAGTTGCTCATTTGTAACATCCGATAATTTGGCGGCATAGTTAAGACCGGATAATGCCTCAACTGATATACCTATTTTCTGAGATGTTTTATTTAGCTCGTCCCCATAGTTCGCTGTAGATTTAACTATTTTCGAAAATCCTGCGACTAGTGTTCCGAGTGCGGCAACTGCTCCGACGGTAGATAGATTGAACTTAGAGAAATTGGCAATCAACCCGTCAAGGCTTGAATTAACACCTTTGACAGATGATAGAAACTGCTGAGAGTTTGCAGTGATTTTTACTTTAAGTTCTTTTTCTGTTGCCATAAATCAAACCTTATAATGGTAACTTCGTAATTCCTCTGGTCGTAATGAGATAAATGTAACCCATAACCCAATCAATATCTATACAGACTTCTACTGTGTGCTCGCTTGCCATTCAATCCTCTAATCAGGGCAAGTCTTGCATGCCTGATTTAATCCATCCCCGAACACTAACCGGCATTCATTAAGGTCTTTGTTTTTACATGCCTCGCCGATTGCCTGATTGCGTTCAACCTTCTCATCCTGAAATAATTTAATCCCGAAATATCCAAGTATCGCCCTGTCAACTGCCTGCCGTTCTGCTTGCCTTTTTATGTACGGCGCTGAATCCTGTACTATAACATTGCCGAGTATCCACGAGAGCTTAGTTATATCACCGCCTGTAAGCAATACCAGCGCATTATCTATCCATTCGAAACTGATTCCTTTGCCGGTATCCTTATTTCGCCGTCTATCAGTATCGCCGTCTCCCCTGGATTGAAGTCGAAAAAATCGTTCATCACCGCCATTCCAACTGAGAATAATTCCGACCCTGGTACATTACCGTTAATCCATGACTCAAGTTCCATTACGCCGTCCAGACCGGCTACCACCTTATCAGACTGAGACTGACTCTCTCGTATCAGAACTATCGCCAGAAAACGAGGCAGTGACTTTACTATCACATCAGCATATTCATTCGGCGTCATGCTGTTACACTTCTTCCCGCAAAGTATATCCCGTATCCAGACTATCTGTCCGAATACAAGTTGCTTCTGTGTGAATTCCTCGCCTGCCAGCGTATACATACTCATGTGAATGCCACCGATATTTCATCATTGCCCGCTGCCGCCGACCTTGACAATGCAAAGTCAACTCCAATAGCCGCTATGTCGTCCCGTGATGTTTCTGATACCCCTGTATACTGAACTACCGGAGCGGATATTGTGCAGATGTTACCAGCCCCGCCACTATGTTGAAATGTCAACGCCCCTGATGTGCCAGCCTTGAATCTGCCATACCAATCATGCACTGATACTGCCTCCTCTTCAGGGTCAAAATTGCCTTTAGGTGAGCGTCCGGCATACATACAAGAGAAGAATCCTTCCGCCTTGTTTACATCGGACCGCATTGCCAGTTTTATTCCCATGTCTATTGATATACTGGATATCTTGGCGGCAAATGAGCCGATGGTAAATGCTGCTGATAACAACACAGGCGGGTTAGTTGTCTCAATACCTGTGCCTGTAAGTATCGCCGTATCTGTGACACCAACATACACCCCTTGAAATGAGAAGTTTAATACGCCGCATTCGCCTACCTTGCCAGAATATGTAACCGTCCCTCTTGCACCCCGTATCTGCTTCATTAAGCCATCCCGGTAAAGTGCTATCGTCGCAGACGGTATATTTGTCGAAATAGGCTCATATGTTACGCTTGTGCTTGCAACGACCGTCTCCCCGAATCCACATACCTTAAGTAGCTTGCCTATCTTTGGTGCTGTCCCTGCTGCGCCGGATCCTCTCAAATTGACACTGAAAGTAATTGTTGCCATCTTACTTCCCGCTACCTGCGCAAATGGAGACAGGCTGCCAGTTACTTCCGCTCGTTCATACATTGTGATAGTCGGCGCAAATGACGGTTCAAACGCCAACACATCCGCATCCGCTGCAGCCAGTGTCTCCGCCGTGCCTTCCGTCCCTTCAAGTTTTACTGCTATTACTGCCCGCTTTGTCAGCATTACCCTTTACCTCCTTTAATACGCTGATAGCTGACCCTGATGCAATCATGGAATCAGCTACACTATCTTCTACGTCAATTATCGCCCCGGGGCCGTATTCAGCATTATCTACCCTGAGCCATGAGGCTTGATTTAATTGTACCTTTTTCATCTTCACTCCTAACTATAAGGGTTCAGGTATCCAGTACGATACAAAACTGTAAACGTTGTCCGACAAACCCCCATGCGCCTGTCCTTATGCTCAACATCAAATGTATCAACGACATTCATCACGCTGGTAAATATTGCAAGGCCACCCCATGTATTATCAACAAGTATCGCCTTCTCAACATCCGCTATGAGCTTCCGTAATATCGCCGGAGCCGTTACCCCTAACGCCTGTAATGTCAATTCGACCGTCAATGTCCTATTCTGTGTTGTGTTCACTAGTAACTCAGAATCCTCAGCACCATCACGCCAGATAATCGCCGGTAACTCATCGCCCTCAAGTGCAATATCCCAAAACTCGTAAACATTATCGCCCGCGTTTGTCTCGTAGCCATTGACGGTTTTGATGGTTTTGAGCCTTGTATCTATTGCAGTCACGATTTGTTGTCGCTTTGAATCTGCCACCCTTAGTCCTTACTTAAGGTTAATGTTGTCATCCCTGTTCCATCCGCCCTCGCCTCAATGATGTTGTACGTCACGTCATTAATCTTGAGTGTCTTACCTTTTGCATCTGGCACGTCGGATGTCTTACAGACTGCTTGTGGCCCTACCATCATTATTCCGCCTGTTTCGGCGTCCAGTATCGGCTGAGATGGATTGTCAAAAATCACCGTGACGGAAGACGTGGAGTTAAATATAGCAGCCTCCCCGAACTCATCCAGGAAGGCCGCTACGTCTGTTATTGCGTCAGTTGAAAATGACATACTAAGTTACCTGCTTAATCCCTCTTGCGTTCACGCCACACGCGAAACTCGGTGATGCGCCGGCTAATGTTGCAACAGCCCTGATGAATTGCTTTGCAGCATCAATGTCCACCTGAATGGAATGGATTGCATTGGCGGTCGTCACCTGTGTAAGCGTAGCTCCGGCGATGTCAGTATATGTTCCACCTGACGTATCACACTCCTGGACCTTGACGTCCAGTGTTGGAGTTGTTCCAGATACAGCGCCTACATCCAGAGTTACCTCAATCCTGCCTACATAATCTTTCATATCTACACCAGTGCCGTTTGCGCTGGATGTCCTTGTCGCCGGTACAAGCAACTGAACTGGCGCTGTGTTTGCTTTTGCGTCAATCATTTCTTTATCCTCCCTTTAGTTTTTTTCTCATCAATTTTTACGTCTTCTTCTACAGGTTTAGCGGGTGAGGGCTCCATAACTTGAATAGCCCTCCGATGCAGTATCAATAATTTTGCGTCGGACTCGGAGAGATCGTCCGGGGCATTCAGTATCGCTCCGGCAGCTAAAGCCACTCCGCTTGCATATGTATTTGATTTGACTTTAATCCACATATTATCCCTCCGAGTCCTCACAAATTATTATGTTGTTAATGCGTCCAACATGGCCGCAAAACTTTCTACGTGCCTCAGTATAATGTCTATATCCTGAAGCAGTCTCACTCTGAGCGTTCCTGCTGCTCCCCCTGTATACGGATCCACCAGAACGTCAACAGTACCCCATTCGCCGATTGTTAAATCTCCCCAGTTACCGTAAATGATAGCTGAGCAGACTTCAGAGGCTGATCCCTTAGTAAGATTAGACGGTACCTGATTGGTGACGCCGGCCCTGGAGCCGCCGAAATTGGTCATCCCATCTACGTCAGGGAACGATGGACATACAAACTGAGCAGTACTGCTCGCCTTCTCCGTAGTCATCAGCTTGCCAACCGCCTTAGTATTTGTGAGGAAACCCAGAGAACCAAACGCAGCGTTATCGTTTGCGACCTCGCTCCACAGCGATACTATGTGCGCCCATGTTGGAGCCGCCCCGTTTGTGCCGCCGGCTACGGAACCGATGCCGGTTGTATTGATAATGCCAAGTGGCTCTCCGGCTACACCCTGACCCTTGATTGCCGCCATGTCAATCGCCATAGCGAGTACGGTTGCAAGGTCGGTACGGACAAACCCCTCCACTTCAATGCTTGACTGCATCAGGAGTTTTCGGCTGATGTCTGTGTATGCCCCGACGGTCTTCGGTGTCATGGCTAACTGTCCAAGCGTCTGCTGGCTCTCTGGAGGCGCTCCATTCTCGCCCACCCAGTATGCAGTTGCTCCTCCGGTCTGCCTGGGGATTGCTATGTCGCCCACTAAGCCACCGAGAACATTAGCCCCCATACGGCGAACCATCATCCTGCTTCTGAGCAACTCAATAAATGAGGCCGCAAGCAGTTCCGTTACTACCGTAGCGCCGCCACCAGCAAACGATCCCTTTGTCAAGTCCCTCTTCTGAACATCCCTCGGAATGAATAACCCCTGCGGATCTCTCCTGAATTTCTTCGCTACAGCATCAGAACACTCCTTCTCGAATGGAGCCAGTCTGAAATCTCTGGTGGCAAGAGCGTTGATGGCCCTTACTATACTGAACTCCCTGGCCTCTTTGTCGCTTAACCCAATCCCTGGATCAGGTGTCTGAACGGCATGCAGCTTCTTCCTGTAAACCTCTTCCAGGACAATAGTCCTGAACTCCTCAAGCGGTGTACCCGCCTCGATATGCTTCCTTGCAAGCTCATGACACTTGTGCTGCTCGCCTATGGCCAGCATTTCCTTTGTCCTGCCCTGCTCTGCCTTTCTCGCCTCATTTTTGACATCCTCTACATTGACCGGTGTTGATTTTCTGCAAGAGCAAACTTCCCCTTCCTGCAAATCTCTTTTGCAGTGTTCGCATTTATGCATTTCTTTTTCCTCCCTGTTAGTGATTGTTGTTTCGTGCTCCGCCTCTTGACCTCGCCCGACTCCGACACTCGTATCCGCCGGAATCGCTACGATACTTAACTCCAGAGGCTCCCAATCCGTAGCCCGATAGGTCGCTACGTCGTTCTTCTCTTCCTCGAGGATCATTGAATGTATCTGATATCCCACAGATACGTTTCGCCGAATCCCCTCAGACACATCGTTAAAAACCTCGTTGGCCAATGCGCTGTTTCCAAAGCGCACAACAGACCTTCCCTTTCGGTCTGCCCCAATTACAGCTTTCTCAACGACTCCTACCTGTTTATCTGTATCATGACCCAGCAGTAATGCGCCGCCGCCGTTAAGTCTGCCCAACCTTGCCGACTTCGGACTGTGATCCAATATCTCAAGTCCGAACCATCTGTCAATTGGCGACTCAGAACTAAATGACACTTCAACTGTCCTGTCTTCCTTATTAATTGAATTTCGATCAAGCTCTAATGCCCTGTACAGAGTTCCGGTTTTAATTTTTCTTGTTTTGTGTGGCATTTTCTGCACCTCCTGTATTAACCTTCTCCTGTGTGAAGCTAAGCCCATACGTTGCAGCCAATTCTTCCTCTTGTTTTAGTTGCTCAAAAACTTCCTCAAGATCAAAGCCCTGCTCCGCCACGACCTGCGACCTTGTCTTAAGGCCATTGTTGATAGCGTCCACGCTTGCCTTCACGTCTTTCAGCGGGTCCACCCACTGCCAACCTCGCACATTCCAATGGGGTGAATTGAACTTCGTAAACTTATCCGTCGGGAGCGGGATTGCTCCTGATAGTAAGGCCATTCTCAGCCAGCCCTCAAATACAGGCTGACAGAAGGATTCAATCATCCATGACTGATTAATTTTCCACTGGTCTCTCTCCTCGATGCCCCCAGACCTGATGCTTGAATAATTCACAGATTCCAAGTCGGAGGCGAGTGAATTGTATGATATTAATAATCCGCTCGCTACCCCCCGGAGCATTGCCTTAATAAAAAACGGGAAATTACCTGCAGGATGAGTTGGATCGAACTCCTTAAAGTCAGTTCCGCGAGGAAGTTGATTGAATGTCCCGGGTTCTGCATCTGTGATAATGCTTCCTTTATCGTCTACGTCATCCCCCATAAACCCATCTCCATCCGGGGATGTGAAAAACCCCATTTTTGACGCACCCAAACGTGCCCCCACAAGCTCTGCCTCTTCATAGCCGGCAATCATATTGAGTCTCGTCATCGCTGTGTGCATCCACGGGACGCCACGAGATTGACCGGGCCGCTCTACCACGAAACCGTGAATGATGTCTTCCGCATGGATTCTTTCGTAAGTCCGGCCATGCCTGCAATAAGTAGCATCTCCGGGATGTTTCGTAAGGATGTGGTATGCCGTAGGTCGCTGATACTTATCGAACTCGATTCCCATCTTGATATAATTTCCATCCCTAAGTTCTTCATTATAATTTTCGTCAAGGTAGTCCGCCTCCAGGAATTGAAGCGCAAAACTAAACTCATTTTTGAAGCCCTTGACCATTCTGACCAATACCTCACCGTCCCGTGCTACTGTTTCAATAAATAATTTTTGTTGATCAAGGTGCGACAACCTTCCGCTGACATCTGCAGTCTCTTTTCTGCTCCACAAAAAAAACGCCTCTTCAATTATGTCGTTAGCCTTCTTGTCCAGTTTCCCAGAGGAATTTTGAGATTTATTTTGGAATGTGATCCCAGTAGGCCCTACAACGTTTGCAACGCACATCTTGAAATATTTCCTCGCATAGTCATTGTTTCTTGCCAGATCACGGCTCCTTGAGCGCATAGTGGCAAGTGAGTACCGTAATTCCTCGTCAGCGCTCCTGTAACTCAGCGCCCAGTCTGCGGTAAGTCTGTCTATAGAGGCTGCCTGATAATTTCTCTTCCTGCCCTTCTTCTCGTACCCTAATAGCCCTGTAATCGTTTTTATTATCCTCAACGGAACCTCGTCAATATTTTCCCACCGGTTGCTAACCCGTTCTTGATTTTCTCCGCCCTCTGCTCTGCGATATATTCAGCCTTGTAGCGGTCCCGTAAAACCAAAAGCTCCTGCACTGTCCTTCTCTGGAGAATTCTCCCCGCTATCGTCATTGATGCCTGCTCTTTAGTGGCCGTTCCTTCAATGGTCGCTTCAATCGCATCCAGTACCCTCTTCACGTGTGACCGGCCATCGTATATTCCGGTCACGCCCTCAAGGTTTGTCAGCACCTTGATCGTCCCAGAGTCAACCTGGTACCGTTCCGATGCCTTAGAAACATACGCCGTCCACCAATAATTCCCGGAAGCCCACACTACTGTTGCGGCAGCCGTGATGATGACAGAGAAATTATCTCCGTCCGCCGTTGCTGTGATGTTCTGAACTGACGGCCCGCGGAGGACATACTTGAGCGTCCATGCACTCGCCGGATAATCGGCGGACAGGTCAGTACGTTTCCACTTGACTGTATCCCCTGCGATAATCTCGGTTGGCTCTGTTTCCTGTATATCCATCAACCTATCTCCCTTACGTGAGAGCTGTCCTGACTTTCTCCGAAATCAGGTCAAGGCATCTGATAATCTTTCCACCTGAATCTGTAATCTCTACTTCAAAATCTATCGTGCCGGCAAAAAGTTCCCCAGTTAAAAACTGATATTCCGCCTGCCCATTTGTAGCCGGCGTCAAGATTGTCATCGTTTTCGTTTGCAATGTCCCGCCTGAATCTCTCCACTTCAGCTTCACTGTCGCACCCGTAAGGTTAATGACAGTACTGTCTGAATCGTTCTTGCATGTAACTTTAAGCTTTGAGCCGGTATCTCCAGCGACGAACTGATAAGATGACATCAGAACAAGCCCTCTTCAGTTTTATTTATGGTGAGTTCCGCATCTGCCGGTTGAGCTACCCCATACATTACAGACTTAATCCTGACAACCTGAAAATATATTGTCCTCTCCACAATATTGAATATCTGCTTCAACGTTGCCAAAGCACCAACATATCCCTGCGAGATAATCCTGATAGCAGTTTGCCCGCCTGTATCAACGTGATAGCCCTTCGTTATGATTCCCCGGTAATCCATCAGACCGGTACCCTTTCACTCACGGAGGCGTTGTCTGTGAGGTTGAACTGCTTCAGCACCGTTACTCCATCCACCTTATACATTGTCAGGACATTGGTTGTCTTATTGATAGACCATTTCCCTAATGATTCATCCTTAATGTCAGTAATGTCCGCCCAAACGATGGTATCTGTTTTGGCCTTGATTGTTGTGCTTGTCGCTTCCTTCGCCAGCACTGCACTTGCCTCTATCTCCGCAAGGGTAGGATGACTCTGACTCTCTGAGAGAATAGAGCTTATCCCTGCATTGTCCGGAGCGGTGTAGCCTGCAGAAGATAATCTGCTGGAAATCGTAGTATCAAGGTTGGTTTTCAGTTTTACGCCGATACTGTTGGCTGTTGCAATGGCCGATTCCAGGACATCCCAAACTGACACTGCAAGCGCTGTAGAAAATGCCGTGAGTGTTCTTGTGGAATATGCCCATATATCTGCTACCAACGTCCCGAAAGATGTAAGCGTTCTTGTCCCGACAGCCCATACATCAGCAGCAGAATGCGATGAGCGTGACGATATGGTTGTATCAAGGTTAGCAGCTGTAAGTCCTGCTACAGTATTTATGGCTCCGGTAGCCGTAACATCAAGTTGCCTGTTTTGTGCAGTAGATTTCAAGGAGTTTTCTGCAAGAATATAAACCTTATCCGTTGCTGCCATAGTAAAGATACCAGGATCATACTTCAATGTAACCGTCTTTGTAGCTCCTGTGTATGCTGAAATCAAGCCAACGGCCTTCTGCGTTGCTGTAGCTGCATCCTCAATAACGATAGTGCAATTTAGGTAAGCATTGTTATCTGCGCTTCCGGCTGTGAGCGTGAAACTCGTCTGACTTGCAAGAGTGGCTATTGTTGTATCTACCATGAGTAATCTATCTGAACCGCCAGCTCCGGTTGTCCAAGCTGAATCTCCTCTATCCCTTATAGCTTGCAGTGAATCCGTAGTTCTATCATACACTGCCGTCCCGTCATCCATCATCTGGTCTATATAAGTACCTGCTACGATTGCCGGTATACCTGTTGCAGTGCCTACGAGATGGTCGAGGTTAATATCAGCAAGGGCGGTGTCTACTTCTGAATTGACTTGAACAGGAGTTGCCCTTGAAGAAACAGTAGTATCCAGATTAGATGCTGTGAGTCCAGTGACACTACCTACTGAACCTGACACGTTACCTTGAATGTTTGATATAATATCGCCTACTATTGACCTTATAGCACCATAACCAGAACCACTTGCTTGTAAAACTATACCATCACCAGTTATTCCAGTTCCATATGCCCCAAATCCAGCACCACCATCTTTTGTTGACCTTCCCTCAATCCCATTCCCACCAGCCGATAGAGCTTTAATCCCATGCGAACCATTACCACCACCGGCAACAGCACTAATTCCATGCCCCGTACCATTCCCTGTTGCTGATATAGCCGGTTGATTCGCTGAAGACCTCGCCACAACAAGACCGTCACTCATGGTTGTAGTGCCGGTGACAGTTAGTGCACCTAATGTAGTTGTGCCAGAATTGCTGCCAGAGATTAGTAGCCCTCCTGCTGCACCGGCTGTCACAGAAGGAAGGAAATCAGTTTTAGTTTTTATTGCTGCCACTTCTGTGTCAACTAAGTCATCCACCGCTGTTATCATAGTAGCGAGATC
>Ga0154762_1005_pt2 | contig 31211 bp, 27 predicted proteins | sample Rifle2008BG16ft_FD_105770 | JGI IMG/M metagenome (GOLD analysis project Ga0154762, IMG submission 105770) | Planctomycetes bacterium RBG_16_43_13
GTTTTAGTTCAAGTCCCAGTGGTATAACCTCAAATTTTTCTTCTCTCCCGATTCCCATTTCAATCAATTCTTTCTTGAGTTCGTTACTCAGAGTAATAATTCTTGTTGAGATGCACGCCAATATTTTCTCAATATAAACAAATACCCATGATTTTAATTTTCCAAAATAACCTGTAAGCACATGACCGTGGAATGTATGTAAGATTATGGGCACGCCTGCAAGCCACGCTGCAATCCTGCCTAAAGTGCCTGCTTTTGCAGTATGCGTATGAACAATATCAGGTTTTTCATGTCTGATTAATTTATACAACTTGTAAAAAGCAATTAAATCGTTTTTAATTCCTATTTCCCGCCCGAGTTCAGAAATAACAACGGGTTTTACTCCTCTGGACTCAGCAAGGTACATCATATCTCCCTCTGTTTGTCCTTCAGTGCCTTTTACAAGGATTGTTTTATAACCTATCCTGTCAAGTTCATGAGAAAGAAGAATAGTATGAATAGCAGGACCGCCGATATTAAGCCGGGCAATTATGCGAAGAACTTTAATTTTTTTCAATGGTTCAATCAATGCTTAATCCGATAAAGGAATATCTGTAAGTTTATCTCAGAGGGTAATAGTATTAGTCTTGAACGGTTTTTTTTACTAAAAGCGAAAACCTCTCCCGATACGTCGGGACGAAATATCGGGACGAGAATGAGTGAAAGACTAATGCTGTTGCCCAATAAACTGATTTACCTGCCTTATGCGTCTATAAATTCTCTGTGCCAGAGATCAAGCATTAATAATGCCCACAATCTCGTGCTGTGGTCAATCTTCCCGGAAATATGCTCGGACAGCAATGCCCTTACTGCATCAGGCTTGAAATATCCTCTTTCAAGAGACCGGCTGCTTAACAGTATATCCGTTATATAATCTTTGAGCTCATGCCTGAACCATTTGCTCACAGGAACGCCAAAACCGGTCTTTTCTCTTTCAAGAATCTCCTTGGGAATTAAACCATTAAACGCCTTTTTGAGAATATATTTTTTAACCCTTCCGTTAAGTTTATATTCAAGCGGAATTGAAGCTGCAAATTCCATAAATTTATAATCCAGAAACGGGCATCTTACCTCAAGGGAATTTGCCATTGACGCAATATCCACTTTCACCAGTAAATCAAACGGCAGATATGAATGAATATCTGCATCCATGGCTTTTTCTACAAAGTCATCAGCGGTGCTGCGCTCAAAAAGATTTATAAAATATTCATAAGGGTCATTTCTCCCTAATATCTCTATCATTGCCTCTCCGTATTGAGCCTTCATATAACCTTTTGAAAAAGCGCTCATCCATTCAAAGTATTCGTGATTATGAAGATAAAGAGAGCCTTTAATAAAACGTTTAAGACGATTCAATTTGCTTTTGCTGTCTGACTCTCCAGCAATATCCAGAGTTCTGAGAGATAAAATCCTGATTGGCTCCGGTATATGCCTGAACCATCTCATGAGCTTCAAAGCATAATATCTGTCATAACCTGCAAAATTTTCATCTCCTCCGTCCCCGGAAAGTGCAACCTTTACAAAATCTGAAGTCATCTTTGACAGATAATATGTCGGCAGCGCTGATGAATCAGCATACGGTTCTCCATAATGTCTTACCAGTTTCGGCAAGATATTAAGCGCATCAAATTTTACAACAAATTCTTTGTGGTCAGTTTTAAAAAGTTTTGCAATCTGTCTTGCATATGGAAGTTCATTATAAGCATCTTCCTCAAATCCTATAGAAAAAGTCTTTACCGGCTCCTGCATAATCTGAGACATAAGAGCAACTACTATACTGGAATCAATACCGCCGCTTAAAAAAGCGCCAAACGGGACATCACTGATGAGCCGAACACTGACAGCGTGTTTCAATCTTTCAAACACATCCTTAGATAATTGTTTCTCGTCTGTCACTTCTATTTTTTTGGAGAAATCTATATCCCAGTATCTCTGAATTTTTACATTTCTCTTTTCAAGGATTAGATAATGAGCAGGAGGAAGTTTAAAAACATTTTTAAAAACAGATTTGGGGGCGGGGATATACTGATATGTTAAATATTGGTGGATTGCAAAAAGGTCGATGTTTTTCGGGATATTCAGAGACAGTAAAGCCTGAAGCTCAGATGCAAAGACAAAGAATTTTTCATCCCAATAGTAAAAAAGCGGCTTTTTGCCGATTCTATCTCTTGCGAGAAAAAGTTTTTTTCTTTTATCATCCCATATTGCAAATGCAAACATGCCTGAGAATTTTTCAATGCATTGTTCTCCCCATTCTTCATATGCATGCAAAATAACCTCTGTATCTGAATTGCTTCTAAAAACATGATTCTTTTTTTCAAGTACAGGACGGATTTCTTTAAAGTTATAAATCTCGCCGTTATAGGTTATCCATATTGAGCCATCTTCATTAGACATCGGCTGGTGGGCGTTTGCAGAAAGGTCAATAATGGAAAGCCTCGAGTGACCAAGCGCAACTCTAAGTTTTGAGTTCTGAGTTTTGAGTTCTGAGTTGAAGTATATTCCGCTGTCATCAGGCCCCCTATGGCGGAGGATACTTCCAACTTTTTCAAAAGTAGTTACTCTTAGATTTTCACTAGATATAATTCCCCATATGCCGCACATAATTTAATTTTAATTTTTAACCTGTCCTTTTACCTGTTGCACCCCTAACAATAAACCTCGAAATGCAGCAACGCAGTGCCCTAACCCCCTCCTGAAATGGGACATATTCCCCTTTAATAAGCCATAAACTATAAATGCTATCCCCTGCCCAAAAAAACTCCATGCAGACAGCACCTTTGAGAATTCACTGTGCTTCTGGGCAAAATACATGTTATTCATTGTGGCTATATAAGCACGTAGATACTGCTTTTCAGCAGGCACGCCTGTTTCAATATGCTTTACCCTGGCATCGGACACAACAAAAAAACTGTACTCCTTGCCGACACGGTAGCTGAAATCAAGATCATCTCCTATACCCCATGCACTGAACCACTCATCAAAAGTAAATTTCTTGAAGATATCTTTACGCCACACCGTTGCCCCGCCGCATAACCACTGAACCGGGTGAGTGCGCCGGGCAGGACAGTACGGGGCATTGCGGCCGCTCCTTAGTATTTTCCCGGGGATACCGTCCCTGATAAAAAACAGTTTAAAAAACCAGAGAGGCTTATCCGGATAAACATTATCAATAATATTAAACCCCGCGCCACCTGTGTCTCCCGAAGCATTACTCCAGAGGCCTATCATATTCCGGATCGCATGCGGCTCAAGTACAATGTCGTCATCCAGAAATCCGACTATGTCTATATCATTACGAACTGCATTGAGTCCTGCATTTCTCTGGCGGGTTAACCCAGGCGGCAGCACCTGCATATAATCAATCTTTAGTTGTGGAAATTTTTCTACGATATTTTTAATTCCCGGCTTCCCCCCATCAACTACAATTATCTGAGAAGGCAAAACTTCCTGGATAGTTATACTATTAAATAACCGCTCTATCTGCAGCGGTCTATCTTTTGTAGGAATGATAAAACAGAGTTTAAGTGTATTGCTAAATGTCATAGTAGGGTAACATCTAATCTATAAAACTTTTTAACGAGCCTTCCGAAGGAGCGGCGAAATAGCCTTGCAGGAACTTTCTCGCAGCGCCCGGCAGTTCATCGCTTTGCTCCGGTGCGGAAGATTTAATCTCCTCAAGTGCTGCCGCAAGCTCTGATACGGAATAAACAGACCATTTATATGTCGTAAATTCATCTAAAGGGTCGCCGTGCAAAGGCGAGTCAATTCCAAGGTAAACTGCGGGAACCCCGTTTAACAGCGCCTGCATCCCCACCGAGGAATGTCTGTAAAGAACACACAGACTGCCTTCAATGTCCTGCATGAGGTTATTGTCGGATATCTCTACGTTGTCGGGGAGATGGTTTATACACTGGCTTACAATCCGTTTTGCAGGGACGTTCGGGTGAAACCTTAAACAAAATATAAAATCATCCAGCATTTTTGAATGTTCGAGTATCCATTCAAGAAGGACTATTGAGCTCTCCATCCCGTCTAATGCAACAAGGATTTTCCGGCGATTGTATCCGGCCCCCTTTTTTTTGCTGATTTCCGGTATATCTTTGATGATACAGCCGTCCGTCATTTTTTGGGAGGGATACCGTACGCCGACTTTTTGAAGTAATTTTTTGGCATAAGGCCCAGTGCAGACATAGGCATCAGGCCCGGGCTTTAACAGCGCCTCTTTGCCTGTCAACCGTATTTTGAGGTTCAGCGGGTATATTACCGCATGGGAGTAACCGATAATCTTTCCGTGTCCCAGTCTCCTGAAAGCCTGTATGCATGCCCTTTCATGGACATTTTCCTCAAATCCGTAAATCAGCCTGTCAAATTTCTGCAGACTGCAGAGCCTCTCGGCGGCTTTAAAACGTATTTCAGCGCCTATATTGAAGGAATTAATAAAATTACCTGCATACCACCGTATAAGTTTCGACATGTCACAGCCCATGAATTTAACCTCTGAAACCCGGATATTCCTGAAATAGAGCCCTATCAGCGCAAGAATCATTTCCCGCCATCTTATCAGCGAGTACGTAGTGTACACCTTCGTATCCTGACAGTGTGAGGTTTTCTGAACGGTGTTTTTATCAAATTCATTAAGAGGCTCGCACAGGTATACGCATTTCATACCGTTTTTTTTAAGAAAGTCATGCAGATTGCCTAAAAACGGGTCATGATATGAGCCGTTTCTGAAAGAAGACGGATAATAAAAGGAAGAAATTAAAGCAGTATCCCCGCGGATGCCACCCCCTGCCTTAACAGACGGAGAAAACCACTTTTTATAGAGGCAGGATAAAAACCTGACGGCAAACCAACCAAGATTGTTTATTTTCTGTGCAATTGCGTCAACCCGGCCGCCCTGCGCAGAGCCCGTACTGATTAATTCCCATCTGTTTATCCTTGCCCACTCAATAAAGACCCTTTTCATCTGCACGCTGTCACAGACTATAACTAATCCGGCATCTCCGGAAGCGGGGGTGCACGCAAGGGTGAATAGTACGAGGCATAGATACCCTATTGAATTTTCCCAGGGCTGCATCTTTGAAGAGACAACATTCCTCCAGAACGGATGTTCGGGCGGGAAACCGCTGACAACCTCATCCCAGAATCCGTCAAACTCCCCCAGAAATTCTTCCGTATCCTTGCTGCCGATAGCAGGAAGATAGAATCTCCCGACGTTGAATTTTCTTGCCATGAGGATCTCTTTTTTTGAAAGTCTCCTAAATGAAATCAGTCTCAGCGGGACTTGCCCCCTGCAAACTCTCCTGCTTAGACGCGTTGTAATAATTACCTTCATATCGGTGTGCGGTTATGTGCAGTCGGATTCACGAAAATCAGCATAGCATGAGGGACGGGCACTTCGTAAGTCCAGGGAAACTTCCTATGGAATGCTTTACCGGATATTTAATTCAGAAATGACAGAATCAAGGTCACAAAAACTGCTGATTGAAGGGAAACTATTGTTGTTGAAGACATTATCCTCACATAAGTGCCCTGTGCGGGCCACAAATTTGATGCCGCATTTTACGGCGCCCTCTAAATCGTCCGGAGAGTCTCCCACAAAGATGACTTCGTCCCTGGAATATTTTTTCGCTGACAGCAGGGAATGAATAATTTCAGACTTGGCAGGGGGAGAACCGTATACACTCAGGAAATAGGGGCTTAAATTTTTCTTAGACACTATTTCCTCCAGCTCTTTCTGCGGCGTGCCAGAGATTATATAGAAATCATATCTGTTATAATTCTTCTTAAGAAACTCTAATGCCCCGTCAACGAAAGAGGCGCGGATTACCTTGTCTTTTACATACTGCGAGAACCTGTCTTCCAGTTCCTTCAGCCTTTCTTCTGTAAGCTTCCTCTTTAAGATATTTTTATAAAAGTAAATAATTTTATTTCTCCTGGATATGCCGCCATGTTTTTTATGGTAATCCAATATCCCAGCCAGGTCATTTTCTTCCTCGTCTTTAAATAATTCCCTGAAGGCAGCGGTTTTGATATTTACCGATTCAACCAAGACGCCGTCAAAATCAAGAAGTATAACCTTTATCATGCCTGCGGCGCTATTCAACGGCGCCTTCAATCTTATCCGTCTTTAAATTTTTGTGGATGTAATCAAGGCAGTCCAGTATCCCCTGTCCGAGGTCTATATAGTAGTTGGAGGTCAGTTTCCTTGCCGTCTTCGGAGTGAAAGAATAGGGCGTTATTTCATAATGGTAAGTCTGCCTGGTGGGCAGGTACTCTATCTCAACCTTATTGCCAAGGATCTCCTTAATCATAAGGAGCAAGTCTTTTATTTTAATGGGGTGGTGGCCTGTGAGAACAACACACTGGTTTTTATATTCCTCCGACAGTATGTCCACGCTGTAACGGGCGGCGTCTTCCACATGGACGTATTCTCTTATCTCTTCACCGTCTCCGTAGCGGACGATTTTCCCCAGCGTCAGGGCGTCTTTTAGTATTTTATAAATCCAGTTGTGTTCATCTGCGTATTTCCCGTACAGGGAACCGTAGCGGAGGATGGTATAATTCAGATTATAGACCTCATGAAAACTCTCAATTAATAATTCCGAGGCAAATTTACTTGCCCTGTAAAAAGAACCCGATTTGCCGTATACGTATATGGAGCTGGCAAAGATATATCTTTTTATTTTGCAGTCTTTAGCGGCATTCATTATTTTTGTATTGCCTAATATGTTAACCTTCACAGTTTCTACGGGATTCACTGCTGCTTCTTCTATATCGGCTACGGCAGAAAAGTTATATATGATATCCGCATCCTTTAACGCCTCTTTTAACTTTACATCGTCATTAATGTCGCCTGTTACCATGACTTGATTTTTCTTTAAGCGGGGATATTCGCGCAAATCGTAAATTATTACCTGATAATCCCTCTTTGCCAGCTCATCGGCAACGTGACTTCCGAGGAAGCCCGACCCGCCGAAAACCACTACCCTTTCCTTCATAATAAACCCGCTTTCTGGAATCCTTTGAGCAAATTTTCCACTGCCTGTTTTTCCATCTCCGCTCTTGCCTCCCTTGCATAAGAGCCTATATGCGGGGTGAGAATAACATTAGGTAAATACCTCAACTCACCGTTATAAGGCTCCTTGTTAAAGACATCAAAAGCGGCGAATGACACCGTGCCATCCTTTAAAGCCTTTGCAATAGCGCCTTCATCTATTAAATTCGAACGGGAAGTATTTATTATGATGACCCCTTTTTTTAATTTTTTGATGCTGTTTGAATCAAGTATCAGATCTGTACTGCTTGAATTAAAGGAAATTATATCGGAAACGCTAAACAGCTTATCCAAATGCAATTTTTTGAATTTTTTATTGTTTTTATATGTATCGTAATAAACCACGTTACAGTTGAAGCTCTGTTTCAAAATTCCGGCAAGCCTGCCGCCGATTCTGCCAAGCCCCACTATCCCGACTGTTTTCCCGTGCAGAAGGGACCCCATATATTTATTCCATTTGCCGTTTTTCATTTCTCTGTCAGAATGTGAAATACCCCTGAGACAATCCAATATTAACCCCACTGCCAATTCTGTAACGCTCTCTGTAACAGCCTCCGGGGTATTGAACACTTCAATATTCAATTTTTCAGCTGCCTCAAGGTCAATATTGTCAAGCCCCGTACCGCAACGGGATATTACCCTGAGATGCGGTAGTTTCAAAAGCACATCCTTGGATATGATTTCGGTGCCTGCAATTAATCCTTCGGCATCCTTTGCAAGCTCCACAAGCTCATGAGAAAGAACTTTTCTTTGATAAGGATTAAGGACAACAGAGCATCCCCTGTTTCTACATAATTCCAAAGAAGAACTATCTACTTTCCCAAAAGTTGTTGTGGTGATAACGACTTTAGGCATCCTGATTTCCTCTAACTCTAAATAATAGACCTATTCTCCGCCTGCTATTGTTATAATTTCATTTGTTATGAATTTATTCACATCACTTCCCAAATAATAAACCATATCTGCGATATCTTTAGGCATCCCCATTTTCTTAAGTGGAATCATAGCAGTTCTCTTTCTCATATCCTTAGGAAACTTCTTATGAAATTCTGTATCAATAACCCCGGGCCTGATAGTATTAACAAGTACATCATATTCAGCCCCTTCCCTTGCGAGTGTTCCGGTCAGGCCTTCCAGTCCCCTCTTAGAACACCCATAATGCAGGGAATAGCCAGAGCCCCCATATTTAGCAGCAATAGAACTTATATTTACAATTCTCCCGAAGCGTCTTTTTTTCATATCCATAAATATACGGGATGTCAGCACCATGGGAGCAAATGTATTAACCATAAATACACCGGCAATGTCTTCTATAGTCAATTTGCTAAAATGTTTTTTTGCAACATACGTTCCGGCATTATTAACAAGACTGTCTATGCGAAACTTTTTTACGTTATTAATAAAACGGATAATTTCACGTTTTGATGAAAAATTTGATTTTAACAGCCAGCATTTGACATTATGTGCATCCACAATTTTTTTCAATTCCTTTGCCTTGTCTTCCGAAGAACAATAATGACCCACTATGCTCCATCCTTTTTCCGCATACCTGAGGGTTATTTCTTTCCCGATGCCGCTCGTCGCCCCGGTAATAAGGACTGTCTTCTGTGAATTCTTATTAATCTTTGCTCTCGTCATTGTTAAATTTTAGCCAGAATTCGACCTGTGGCACCTGCCACTCGTAATCAACGTCCAGCCCTCCCCATTGCTTAAGAGGGTAAATATTCTGCCCCATCCATTTCTGTGGCAGTATCCCCCGCTCTATATTTTCTATACATCTCGGCCTGACAATAGACGCCCCCATGTCAGCAAACCACACATCGCCCTGGGAGTCTCTGTCACAGGTCAACTTCTGTGACTCACTGAATAATTCAAAAGGAATAAACGAATGCAACAGTCCGTCATTACCAATCTTCCGTGCCCTCAGCGGGCTCCACATATTATATCGAGACACGGTAACAGCAGAATCATACCCACAGTTGTTTTTTAGAACCTCAATGCCCTTCGAAATCATTTTCGAGGTAATAGTTGCTGCATTACACATCAGTAAAACCACAATCTCTATTTCCCTGTCATTATTTTTCTGTTTCACATAATTATATGCATGTTTATATACGTGTTCACCGAGGGCTTCATCAGTACATAACTCCGGGGGCCTCTGGATTATCTCAATCGCGTTAGCACAGGCCAGCTCCATCAGCTTTTCATCGTCGGTTGAAAGATATGTTTTGTCAATATCCGCACATTCTTTTGCTGCCTTCATAGGATAATATGCAAGCGGTTTCCCGAGAATGTTATACAGATTTTTACCAGGAAATCCCTTACTTCCCTTTCTTCCCATAATAATTGCCACTATCATTGTTTTATCTCTTTTTACTGCGTAATTTTACAATTTCGCTGTCTCTTAAATAGCAGCCGTCACACGCCGGTATCTCATGTCCCAAACCTCTTTTATGGAAATCCCTTATCCTGTTTAACTTTTCTGAATTCCACACCTCTTTAATAGTCATATCATTTATATTGCCACATGCAATTAAACCCTCATCATCATGATTACATGGTAAAATTGTTCCATCCCACCATACAGCCATCCTCTGCCATATTTGAGGGCATGCCCAGGGATATCGAACCCCCTTTTTCTTCACTTCCATTTCTTTATAATCAAGATATGCTACCTCGTCAACATATTTTATCCAAAACTTTTTATACTCTTCAAAACTGTTCTCCATCTCAGGAAGCATGACTGTCTGGATTCTTATTCTTGGATGGGTCACGCCGATCTTTTTTTTCATAGCTTGCATCTTATTAATATTTGCAATGACTTTATCAAATTTTGCGCCAACCCGGTATTTTTCATAGACCTCTTTTGTATAACCTTCAAAAGAAATAGACATCCTGTCAAGTCCAGCATCTAACAACTTCTTGGACATGTCCTCAGTAAGAAGCATAGCATTCGTGTTGAAATAGACATCTATCAATCCTTTCTTTTTGGCATATAATACAAAATCCGAAATCTTTGGGTGCAGTAGTGGTTCCCCTCTGATATTAAACTTGACCCCGTAGAGATTATTGTCAGCGCTCTCATCAATTATTTTTTTTAAGACCTCAAATGACATGAAACCTTTTTTTATTAATTTGCCCCTGAACGTAGTGGCGCAAAAAGGACACCTTAAATTACAAGCGCTTGTCACCTCGATGTCTACAAACAGGGGGTAATAGCCTACATGAAATTTTTCAGGCCATTCTTCCCAGCATCGCCTGTATTCCTGAACCCTTTTATCGCGAAAATCAAACGGCGTTTTCCCTGCGAGCCGGTGAAAGTTTTCATTTGCCTTTATCCTCGTTTTCATCCTGAACGCCTCAAAAAAAATTTCAACTTATTCACGACACTCTACTGTAACACAAACCGGTTTTTATGAAACATATCCTTTGTCAAGGCAGCAAACCAGAAACCTTCAAAACTGATCTTTCTCCAGGCACGCTGCATTATAATCTTCAGAAGGCCGCTGTCAGGAAACTGCCTCAGCCTCCACTCGCTCTCTACCCGCCAGCCTGTGTGCAGAAAAATCTTTCTCCAATCTTCGGGCGCCAATTCAAAAATATGGGTATTCTCTATTGTCGGAATTATGTTTTTATCCCATGTCTTATCCAGATACCTGAGGCTTATCCTGCTATGGCGTATAAGAGGAACCGAGATAATCAATCTGTGTTTTACCGTTTCATGGATATTTTCCAGAAAACCAATGGGATTTGTCAGATGTTCTAATGTCTCAAACAGTGAAACTATATCATATCTCGTCCCGGCCTTCTGTACTTCCATAGCATCCAGGCACTCCGCCTTTAGTCCCTTTCTTCTAATCTTTTCAACAGCCTTTAATTGAAGGTTAATACCCAGCGTATCAATAGAAAAATGGGGGAGCGCCTCATTCAGCAGTAACCTCGTGGAGCCGTCAGAATCGCCGATATCAAGAAATGTGCAATTTTTCTCTCCGCCAAATAGCTCCTCGATAACCTTGGCAGCAAAATAAACTTCCCCGCAAATCAATAATCTTATCCTTAATCTTACCTCGTCGTTGAATACCGGCACGATAAAATGCTCATCCAATACTGAATCCGGAATAATTTTCAGGGATAGATTCCATATCTCTAAAAATTTCTTATCCTCGCCTTTAGCATCGAGAATTGCTTTTTTAGAAAGATAATGGAATACATTACGTGCTAATGATTTAATATTAAGCTGCATTAGCCTTATCTAAAAGCATTCACGCCGCAGCCTCTTTGGATTTAGGCCTAATAATTATATTCTTTACCATCATAAAGTTATCCATTGTAATGACATTTATTCTGACGCCTATGTATGCAAACAAAATGATTGAGACCAACTTCAGAAATATGCGTACATAATAATCAGCATCCATATACCGTAATAAAACCACCATTACAGCAGAAATAAAAAACGAAATGAAGATGGCATAAATCTTTTTGTACTCATATTTGATTCTATAGTAATGCTGTGAAACAATAAAGCCTATCGAACCTGCGATTAAACCGGCCAAGAGTGTCGCCCAGGCAGCCCCGACAGCGCCCCATTTCATTGTAAAAGGTATAATCAGCCCGACATTTACTGCAATAGTACTAAATGTAAGAAGCGATGTTATGTGCGTCTTCTTTGCGAAAAGAAGCTGGGGCTGTTTGCCGAAAAACATGGAGCCGTAAAACATCGAAAGAATTATCACAATATCAATAGCGCCGTGATAGGATTTTGGCGTTAAAATGCTGATGATTTCTTCTGAAAAAAGTGCAATTATTAATGCAGCAGAAACAGATATGTAGGCAAAGGGCGTTAGATACTTCCCCACGGATTCCCTGCCTTTTTCGCCTTCATCAAACATCCTCTTATAAACCTGCGGGGCATATACATTCTGAATTGCCGTCATAAAGCTGAAAACAGCATATGAAACCCTCTGTCCAATACTGTATATGCCAACCCCGCTGATACTGGCCAGAAGTCCAATCATGTACTTATCAAATTGGGTGCTGATTACACCGAAAAAAACCCTGGACGTAAAGGGATAGCTCAGTTTAAGGGACTCCTTCAGAATACGCCAATTAAATGAAAATGGAAGAAATTTTAAAAATTTTATTACCAAAACAGAAAATACGATCAAGCCTGCCGACAGCTGACCCCATACAATACCAATAACGCCGGTACGCAAAAAAATCACCATAAAAACAGAAAATAAAACAGCCAGAACACTTTCATAAATTGTATATTTCGTGAAATCTTTGGCATTTTCAGTATTTTTGAAGTACGTTAAAAAAAAAGTCTTGAGGCTCAAAAATCCGGTAGAACAAAATGTCCAAAACAATAAAGCCGCGTGACCCGACGAACCGATAATAATACTTGAAAACGGGCTTTTAAAGATATAAGTCAATAAAACAAAAACTGAAAATACAGTAATTACGAAAACCAGTGTTGAATATAACAGGTCTGCTGACTTTTCCGGGTCTCTGTACTGAAAAAAATTCCGCTCATAAACAACTGTCAACCCGAAATTCGCCAGACCGCTCGCAAATATAGCGTAAATCTGCGCTAGCGCAAGAGCGCCGAAGTCCTCCTTGGTCAAAACCCTTGTAAATACGGTGAGGGCAACGATTGGCAGAAAACCACTGACAATCAAAGGTATAAGATAAATAAAACTGTTTTTAATCTGCCGTTCCTTGTCTGTCATCAGCTGGATACTAAAAGTTCTCTGAACCTATCAATAGCCTTACCGTCCCTGAATGGATCCATCAACGGCGAACCGGTTTGTACGGGATTTTTGTACGTCTCTGTTCCCATACGTCTGATTTCCAGAACCTTTAATTTAAGCTCCTCATAACTGTGCGTAGTTATACCTCCGACTTCTGCATAGGGTGTATTTCGGTAATAACCCATGGGGTCATGCCAGATAGCCGCCTTATTTATACTCAGTGCTTCAAAGGTTGTAGATGTAAACGGAAAAGAGATAATCATATCGGAAATAGCAATTAATTCAGACGCATCCTCCCTGTCAGAACATATGGTTATATGGGGATGTGAATCCATCCTTCTATATATATCTAATAGACGCGGTCCAAGCACGGGGTCAAGAGTTTTATGGACGCCTCTTTGTTTTTTTTCTTTTAAGAATATATGCACATCCGGATAGTCATCAGCCAACCGAAGAATATGCTTTGCAAATGCCACTCCCTCGGCATAAGAAGTCATCCCGTTCCTTGAATAAGTAGAATCAAAAACTGCTAATAAAAACCCTGCATGTGCATCCCTTCCACTGCCTGTTTTCTTCTTTTCTACACCTCGCCTTTCCTTTATGTGCCCGCTCCAGAAACATCCTGCTATGTGAGTGTTTTTTAAGCGCCCTGGATGTTCCTTAAAATACCTCGCCAAAAACTCATCCCAGGTCACAAAATGGTCATAATTAAGGTAAGTCCAGAAGGGATGGCGCATACCGTTTTTATTATCTTCTGTTTTCCAGTGGCAGCCGTGATTCATAGAGTCGGTGAAATACCATGTCTGAACGCCCGCTTGGCTCAATGCTATATTACGGCCGATATAACTAATCCCAAAATCGCAATGGGTAATAAAATGCCGGAGTTTGATATCTTTCAACACATGCAACCATCTGAAATAATTAAAAAAGGCATTACAAGCTGTATTTATTTCTTCGCTTTTGAGGAAAAAGTTCTTTCTTAAGGCGAATCTTAAAAGTCTTTTCCATTCAGTAAAATTAGAAAAACAACGCCCAATTTTTGGTGGGTAATACACCGAACCCGACAAACTTTTTAATTGTTTTTTTTGCTTACCGGTCAAATTAATCAGAGGAAAATAAACAACCTCCTCAGAACGAATTTTATTATTGTCAATTATAAAATCAGGACCACGCTGGTTATTGGCAAGCTGGCGCAACGGTGATATAATTGTTATGCCATAAGAATAAATCTTTTTATTTTTTTTTTGGAAAGATTGAAAACTGCCAAAAAGACCGCTGGCTAAAGTCTGAGCAGAAAGACTGGCAATGGCAATTATGTATTCTTTCAGATTCTCATAAAAAGAAGTAACATATGTCCACTTCGGAAACTGAATGTCTGGATGTTCAAAAAAATCCTGGTTGCATCCTGAAAGTAAAGTTTTTAAATAAAGATAAGAGCGCACATTTGTGTCTGGATAAACGCGAATTAAACCCGGACTAAACAGCTTTTCTATTCGGTGTAATAAGATATTTACTGAATAAAACTCCGCTAACCTATTGCACAAATCTTTTTTAAAGATATCTTCAGCAATAGAAGATTTCAGAGTCCGGGAGACATATTCAAAAAGTTCTTCATACTCTTTTCTATATTCCTTAAAACCCGGTTCAATAACCTCAACAGCTTTGTCAGCTGACATCTGATATATTTCTTTTGCATTAATCTCGTCAGCTTTCAGAATAGAAATTTTCCTTTCCTGCACTAGTTCTTCTATATAAGATGATAAGTGCGGCGGATAAAACCTTATTCTTTTTTTATGGTGATAAGCACCAAAAGGTTCAATGATGTAAACAGAAATATTCTTTTTGATATATCTATTGATAAATATATAATCACTGATAGTCGGACATTCATATATGATGATTGTTTTATTTTTTATATTCACCTTAAAATTTCTCCCGTAACAATTACGATATATACTCTGATAAAAAAATATTTCCATGTGACTTAACAACAAGTCCCATGGTTTCCGTCATGACCCTTACTGTAGGATTTCTAAGTACTTTGGCGTGTATTTTAATTGACCACAAAGAAATTACGTTCTAAATATAACAACATAAATGATACATTTTTATATTTTAGTAGTCTTATTTTTAATAGCCGTCAGACAAAAACTTCACTCATCATAATTTAATTGCATTAACTTGGGCCTTTTAGGTGATTTAAACCAGTCTACTTGAAGAATTTCAAGAATAATCGAATCTTCATATTTACCTTTAATAAAGGAATGTTCTTTAAATCGACCCGATTCTTTGTATCCTAATAATTTAGTGAGCATCAAACCGTTTTGATTACTTTCTGCCCCTGTTGCATATATTTTATGTAAATTTAATCTCGAAAAACCAATCTCAGTAATCATAGCTATAGACTCTAATGCATAAAGACCATTTTGAAATTTTTTATCACCAATAACACATGATTCTTCCGCATGTCTATTAATATAATCTATAGAGCCGAGGCTACAAACGCCGATATGCTTATTTGTCTTAATATCAATAATTGCCAGAGTTAATCTATCTTTAGTGGTTTTAACATATTGCAAATATTCTAATTGATTATCTATGGTATTAAACCATCTACGGGCGCCCATGTATTGTGTAACTTCAGGTGAATTAAACCATAGATGCCACTCTCCTTTAGCATCTTCTTCTGTGAGATACCTAAAATAAACATGTTCTCCTCTTGCATAAGCAAATTCTGATGGATAAACATATTTATTCACTTCATCTTTTATTTTATTGTCACTCATTACATGCTCCTTTCTCTTTTAATAAGTCATACACTGCTTTAAAAGACACAAATTTTTGTAGGTCTTCGAAATTGAGTTTAATGCCGAATTCATTTTCTACAGCAGTCACCATCATAACCATTGCTAAACTATCCCAGTGTTTTGTATTTTTAAATGAAGTATTATCTGTTACTTCTTTTTCTGAAATTTTTAAAGCATCAGCAAAAATTTTAATTAATTTTTTTTTCAAGTATCCTCCTTATTATTACACTATCTCGACATGAAATAAATTTAGTTTATTCTGCAATCCCGCAACATTAATTGTGTATTTCACCCCTTCGCTCTCTCAAACCATTCTTCTGTGGTGCTATGGTTAGTTCTAATTTCTGAGCAACAATCTCTTTGATTTTTCGTTTTAATATCTTACCAGTTGCACCTAAAGGAAATTCCTCGATTTGAAAAAATTGTCCAATATCACATGCAGTTCCTAATCTTTCACGGCTATATTCTTTTATTGACCCGATTACTTCATTAAAATTATTTCCTTCCTTAAGTTTAATAACAGCAACGATATCCTCACCTAAAATCTCATGAGGGATGCCTATTACCACCGCCTGTTCAATAGCAGGATGATTGTGCAATATATTTTCAATTGCCATAGGACTAATATTAATACCGCCCCTAATAATTAAATCTTTCTTACGACCTGTTATAGATAAGTCTCCTTTTACGGTAAGTATTCCTATATCACCTGTACCAAACCATTTGGTATTATCAATGGAATCTGCGCCCCTATTTTCTGAATTATAATAACCTTGCATAAGGGAGAATGTTCTTACATAAATTTCACCTTCTTCTCCATAAGGTAACGCCTTAACTGAGTTATCGAAAATCGTAACCTGTACCCCGGGTAAAACTCTACCAACACAATCTTCCTGTCTTGACACTTTTGGTGAATTAGTTGAAATAAAAAGAGTTTCTGATAATCCATAATTTTCATAAAGAATGACTCCATAACGTTTTTCAAAATCTTTTCTTAATTTAATAGGAAGAGGTGCTGTACCAACTAAGGCACATTTTACTTTTTCTCTACAGAATTTTTCTCCATTTTTACCTCTGTCTATTTTCAATAAAATAGAGATAATTGTGGGTACGAGCCATAAAGTGTTGACTCCATATGTAATAGCAGGCTTCCAGAAATCAATAGCAGATTGTGCATTAAATGTTTTTGATAGAGCTACCGAAGCGCCTGCAACATATGGTAATAGAAGTAAATTATAATACCCCCCTAAATAAGTCATAGATAAAATTCCATAGAATCTGTTAGTTGAATTAATATCCAGTTCTTTTACAAACAATTTTGCATTATCAATTAAACTGCCGATTCTATGAACAACACCTTTTGGTTGAGCTGTAGTGCCGGACGTATAAATAATTGTAAGAATGTCGTCGGGTCTAACATATCTGAATGGCTGAAACATCTCATTAACTTTTTTTAAATTGCGTAAATTCCAAAAATCTATAGTCTTTTCTTCTGTTTGTTTTTTATCATTCTGCACCAATTGCAGAATCTTAGTGCCGTTACTCTTTAAGGATTCAATTTGAATCTTTTCAATGGTATTTTCAGAAACGACTATAATAGATACGCCACTATGACGGATGAAAAAATTTATTTCTTCACGACTGTATACAGGATTAATCGGAACAGTAGCTATTCCCGAATACAAACAACCGAAATAAAGTAACGCTGTATCTATAGAATTATCCAATAAAACTGCTATCCTGTCGCCCTTTTTCAGTCCTTTATTTAAAATGTCCTGTGCAATTGAACACGCATGTTCATGTAATTTACCAAAAGTTAAATATTCACCACTTTGGCAATCTATAAGAAATTCGCGATTTTTATTTTTTACAACGATATCGAGTAAATATTCAACTGCATTCATTATTTGCCTCTTTTTTAAAATTGTATTTGTTCACAGTATAGTTAATTTACCTTCTTTGAGAATAACGCGGTTATCCACTAAAACAGTCGGGGCACGTAATACCATGTCCAAATGAAATGGAATACAATTATTTCCACCAATTGTTGAATTAGAGCCGAAACCTAAATGAACAGTTCCTAAACAGCCTTCATCCTCCAGCATAATGCCACAAATCCTCGCCTTAGGATTAAGTCCAAATCCGAGCTCTGCAAGAATGCGGGTTTTTGGATCATTAAGAGAATCTAAGATTTTCTCTAAAACTGAAGCCGATCTGCCTTTTATATCCACTATTTGTCCATTTTCAATTTTAAGTATCAAGGGACTGTCTATCAATCCTAATTGTTCGTTGGGGATACTACCATCCACAACAACAACTCCATTACTTTCGCTCTCAAGAGGTGCAATATTTGATTCAACATTAGGAGGAGAAGCAAGCGTGCCAGGTCCATGGCACCAGCCAGGACATGAATTAGCTTGACGACCGTCTATTTTAATAAAAAGTTCTGTCCCTCTACTCGTCATTATTTTAACCTCTTTACCCGCACTCAATATTCCAGTAACCCTTTCGACAATCGGCGTTAATTCCTTGAAATCAACCTGCAGCGCTGCGCTACATAATAACTCCATGCTATAATCCGGCAAACTTAAATAACGAACTCCTCTTAAAGTTGCTTCTTGCCGTGCCTTGGTATGTGCCATAGACATTTTAGTAACCCCGAAAACCACCGAATTTTCTTTCATTTTTTCTGCGACAGGTGGAGGAGGTTCTTGTCCGTGCATTTTAAAAGGCTCTATCGTAATGTGACTCACATTCTTTGTAACCTCTTTAACTACTTCAACAATTACCAATCCAACATCAACTGTAGTACTATCGCTGATTACAAGAGCAGTATCATACGATTGCAGGTCAGCACAAACTTTCACTAATGTTTTACTCCCGTTCCTACAACGACCCATAAAATAAACCCCTTCTTTATTCAGAATTAATTAGTTAACTTTTCTAAATTATACACCATCCGTCATGCAAGCTTTTTCAATCTTTCAACTGCCTCTGTAAGCTGCTCTTTGTCTTTTGTAAATGACAGACGCACATAGTCCAAACAACTTTTCATTGTTTGATACTTGCCCGCACAGCTTAAATATTTGTTAATTTCTGGATTATTTAACCAATTGACATATTCCTGACTAACATCATTTAAACGCATATTCCTTAAAATTAAATTTTCGGCCTCTATTCTTATATCCATAAAATGTCACAAATCAAAATCCAGACAGTCTCTGCATAGATTAACTTCGTTAAGCCTGCCGGTTTTATTGAGCTCAATTATTTTTTCCCTGAAATCAGAATTCCATATTTCATAAATAGTTTTTTCTTTTACATTACCCATGGAAAACATGCCGTTATAGTCAGTATCGCAGAAAGTTGTTTCTCCATTAGAAAATATAAATAAATCTTGCCTGTCCACTCTGCGGCAACTCTTCCTGTCAGGTCGCTCTCTCTTAATTGCATAAGCCACATTGGTTTTAACGTCTCTTGAAAAAGCCTCAAGCGCATTGACAGAGAGGATATCCGCAAAATCAGCATATTTTTTCAGAAAATTGTCAATCTCATGGCTGGCATATTCTTGGTCAATAATCTGGAGCCTTGCAAAAGGAGTTCTTTTATTTAACTTGCGCTTTAAATTAATGAACTTCCCAAAATTTGATGTCATTTTATTCCAGTCTGCATCAGGAGAGAGCTTTCTGTATGTTTCGGGTGTTACGGCATTAACCGACATATTCATAAATGTGGCTTTTGAATTAATTATTAAATTGGAGAAGTACTCGTTCAATTCCTGACCGTTTGAAGAATGCCAGATTGGTCCGAGATTATTTTTTGAAGACACATAATTTAATAGTTCAGAAAAGGCGGGATGGAGAATCGACTCTCCAATGTTATATAACCATAAACCATCTATTCCTGCTTTATCCAGCTCATCAACACATTTCTTAAATACCCACGGCTCCATATCAACCTTTTCCCTCTGAAGATTCTGTCGTGGGCACATTGTGCAGTTAAGATTACACCTGCTGGTCATCTCAAGAAGCACCCTTGAAGGAAAATCAGACTTAGGCTTAAACAGAGGGTTAGACCTCGCAATAGGAATAAGCTTTAGTTTGTCATTAACATAACTGTCAAACAGGAGTTTGTTTCCATCATCATTTAATAAATTTAGAAAATTATCAACTCTTACAGGCTGGAGTAACTTTAATTCCCTATATAAAATAAGCTTTCCCTCTTTAACAAAATTATCGCCTTTTATTATTAAATCAGGTCTTGCGAACTCCATTTTATCTACTTTCTAAATTTTTTCAGTCTTTCAACAGCTTCTGACAACTCTGCTTTGTCTTTTGTCAGTGAAAGGCGAACGTAACTGCTGGCAGACTCGCCATAAGAAATGCCATCTACAACCGCAATGCCGCATTTTTTGAAAAGCACCTCGGCATTTTCTCCAGGACTCACACCAAGGACAGATACATCAAGCATGGCATAAAAAGTGCCGTCAGGAGGAATAATGTGAAAAGACGTGCTTTTCAACTCCTCTATCATAAAGTCTCTTCTTTTTTTATAAGTTCTGACCATGTTGTTAACCGAATCTTGGTTCCCCCTCAGTGCTGCCAGGGCAGCGTACTGGCTTGGTGCCGCAGCACATGTAGCAGTATGCTGATGAATAAGGCTGACTCTGGAAATAACACTTTCGGGTCCGAGCAGATAACCGATCCGCCAGCCGGTCATTGCATAGGTCTTTGAAAAGCCGTTTGCTATAATAAGGCGATCTCGAATCTGTTTGAGTTCCGAAAGCGAGATAAACGCGCTAAAAACTATGCGATCATAAATCTCATCTGAAATGACGTACAGGTCGTAACGCCCGGCAACATCTGCAATCAATTCAAGTTCGCTTCTTTTAAATACATATCCGGTGGGGTTAACCGGGTTGTTGAGCAGAACAGCCTTGGTCCTTTTATTTACTGTCTTTTCCAGCATTGAGAGGTCAGGAGACAGTCCTTTGCCTGCAGGAATAAAACGTGGTATCCCGCCGTTAAGCAGTATCATATCACGGTAACTGAGCCAGCAGGGCTCAAAAAGTATGACCTCATCTCCTGGATTCACAAGCGCCTGCATCAGGTACATTAAACCTTGCTTGGCGCCAGGGGTTACAAGAATTTCTGTCCCAGGATTATAGGATACACCGTAGCAGGACCTATGGAAATCGGCGATAGCAGTCCGTAGCTCAGGAATGCCGGCTGAGGAAGTGTATCCATTCTTACCCGACCTAATTGCCTCCCACGCAGCTTCTTTTATATGCTCTGGTGTGTCAAAATCAGGCTGTCCCCAGGTCAGGTCAATAACTCTTCTGCCTAAATTGTCTTTACCGAGTGCCTTCTGCGCCATAGCCATGGAAGCCGAAGGTATAATCTGATCCAGTCTTTCAGCAAGTGGGCGCATTTTCAAAATTCCTTTTTATACATATTTTTAATAATCTGCTCTTTGACTTTTTCTTTTATTTCGAGATACGGTGTTTCCTTCTCCGGAGGCAGAATTCCCCCTAATCCATCTGCTATGCCGATAACACGCGTTGGATTTTTTATGGAATCTACGACAACACTACCGCGTCGCCCTATAATCCCTCCTGCCACTACAGAGACCCCTGACAATGTTACAGAACCCATCACACCGATCATTTTCTTTGTTTCAATTACTAAACTTATCTCTGCGGAAAAACCTGTCCTTGAATCCACACGACATACGGACAAGCCTTCTGCAAGGGCAGCCTCCCAGAATGATGGGGGAAAGGAATCAGGACGTGCTGCATATATAACAGCATTTTTAGACAGTAAAGGCACATGCACGGCGGTAAGCACCCTCGCGTACTCAGCACCAAAGGATACAATAGCAGTGACTCTGCTCAATTCGTTGTTATCTTTTCTAATCACGTTATTTGAGACAACGGATATCCCCTGCTGTTTTAAAGACAGGTTCATAATCTCTGTATCTTCATTGTCAGCCAAAATCAAGACAACACCTTCCTGCCGTTTCCTGGAAAGCAGGGTTCCGACGCTCAAACGCAAGGCACGTTCCTCAGAATACCAGGTAAAATTGCTTTTATAAATATGTTTCCCAAATTCGCTTTCACGCAGTTCAGGACAGCTCTCATCAAGCAGAAGCCAGTCCACTCTGCCGTCTAATGCTTCCATGAGAGACCTTGCCTCATTAATGTCTGAAGCCTCTACATTACCCATAACAAAGGAAAGACTCTGCCTCACAAATGGGAATACAGTCCGTTCGCTTTTAGAAAGCGTTATTGAAAAAACCGATTCCTTTCCAGTTTTCTTTGACTGACTGACTATCTCGCTGACAATTGTCTGCACCTGTTCTACCGGATTCCCTGAGGTTTTCCATTTCATAATATCAATATTAAACGTAATATCTGCATCGCAAGGTCTGTTTTTTTGTATGTCCCCCGTGATTTTCAATGCTGTTGTCTCTGCCAGTTCGGGTGTTACATGAACCCTATCAATTTCACTCACTTCTACAATTAACCTTCGCGGGTCAATATGATATTTCTCTGCTACCTCATATATGGTGCGATAAAAACTTGAGTGGAACTGGGCAATGCCTGAAACCAGGCTTATATCATCTACACCCTGTTCTTTGCTCATCATTGGTTTGATAATTCTTTCTCCGAGGTCCATTGCTTTATAAGGGTCTATGCCTGTGCTGTAACCTAATTTTTCAAGAACCATAGCCAGTACCTCTGTCTGTGCATTTCCCGCACTCCTTCCCATGCCCTGCAACGACGAATCTACAACACTCGCCCCGGCCATTACAGCCTCCAGTGTATTAGCAATAGCGAGTTGAAGATTATTGTGTCCATGAAAACCAATTTGCTTGTCCGTTATCCCTTTTAAACGGAAAACATACTCTCTTACATCCTGAGGAAACATGCCGCCAGCAGAATCAACTACGGCAATTATATCTGCGCCAAAATGGTCAGCCATTTTAGCCCGTCTGATAAATTCATCTATCGGGACCGCATAAGATTTCATCAGGTTTGAAGAGACCATCATCCCAAATTCTTTGGCTTTTTCAATATAAGGCTTTGCCTGCTCAATCTCTGTTATATTTGTGCCTATACGGACAAAACTCATACCATAACCAGCAGCTATTTCTAAGTCCTCTATCTTCCCGATTCCCGGGATAAAAAACATCCCGAACTTCGCGGCGCTTCCATCTAATGCAGATCTGGCTGCCTGTAGATACTCTTTGTCTGTAGCAGCAGCCTTGCCTTTGCCAGCTTCGGATGAGCCGAGACCTGTCCCGTGCCCTATCTCAATAAGCTCAAAGCCGGCTTTCATCAGTCCCAGACAAATAATATAGGTATCTTCAGCGGTAAACTGGTAGTCAATAAGATAACTGCCATCACGGAGGGTGCAGTCAAGAATTGAGATGTTTTTAATTTTTGGATTCATTTCTATCAAGCCTTATGATAAAGATACACTGTGAATTCATAAAGAGGATAATCGTGCCGGATGGTGACATAGGGCGTCAGTTCCCGGCCCATCTTGAATGCTCTCTCCGGCGAGAAATGGAAATTTTTCTCAAGCTTATAATCAACATAGCTTGAACTGACGAACCTGAGATATCCGCGATTTCACTCATTACTTTAAAAAAACGTAATTTTTGGCTTTCAACTCTCCGCCAACAAATTACCATTGATGAAAATTTTACCGAGTTCTACAAAGCTATCTTTATCTAAGGGACAATGCCCGTCAAACACATACACCTTCAGATTCAAAATAAATCTGAATATTATTTTTCATCTTACTTTATACGTAATAGGCGTTTAAATCCTTCTCGATGGCTGAGGCAATTCCTCCCTTTCTCAAATCAACAGCGGCGTTCTTCCCCAAAGTGATCAAATCAGAGCTATATGTACGCGCCTTATCAGAAAAATAGTACAACAAATTTAATCCTATTTCCTTCCTGTGCAATTTCTCATAATTATTCTCTCGCTCAATAAAAGTGCTGATATCCCGCGCTGAATCAAAAAGTTCTCCTTTAACAAGAGCGCAAAAATCTTGAACTAGCGCATCGATCCCATCACCTTTTTGTAAGGAAACGATTCGCCTGAAATATTCCGAAACAGGCACTTCCGACATCTGAAAAATCCTAAATGTCTCAGAGGAAAAAATATTGTTATAAAAAATATTAACCAAAAGCCCAAGTACACGACATCGTACATAATCATCAAAACTCATGTATTCCGTTCCAACACAGATTTCTTCATATTCAATCGCGAGTTTAAAAGTATTCCCGACCCTTACCTTCTCAAAACCCTTTGTGAGCAACCTATACTTTGTCTTTAATTGATACTTTTCTTTGTACCCGGGTGCCGCCATAACTGTGTCAGGAAGAATCATCAACTGACCTATTCTTATCTCGTTAATACAGGCGTTCATCATATCCAAAATTGATTGTAGATGTTTCTCATAAGAATCACCCGGCAAACCCAAAATAATTTCGCTAAAACTCCTTAAATTTTCCCCTCTGCCCTTTGCGATCGACATAATCCTTTCAGAAGGAATATTATGCCTTTTAATATTCCGCAGAACTTCGGGGTCGGTACTCTGAACCGAAGCCGTTAACATCAAAGCTCCATTCAAAAGGTCAATGCATTCCAACGCTTTCTCTTTTAAATCTTTGCCCGTAGAAGTAATAATTCTACGGGGCCACCCATATCGACTCTGTAGTTCCTTCAAAAACTGGCAAATTTGCAAATCCTGTTCATACATCCCCGTATTGCTGTCCGCAAAGTAAAGCGCATCGGAAAAGGGGAGATGCTTTAGGGTCGCCATCTTTCTCGCAATATATTCATATTCTCTCCTGAGAAAATCAAGTGAATGATGCGCCACACGATTATGATAAAACTCGCCTTTGCCACAGTAAGCACAGGAAAAAGGGCATCCCCTATTATTCTCAACTATTGGAATAAACCCATCATCGAGAAACTCGTCCATTAACCCCTCGGTATACGGTGAGCCGATCTCATCGAGATTGACCAATCTGTCTTCCAAAGGATAAAATATAAATTTCCCCTCCTTAAAAAATCTTGCCGAATTTATTTTTGTCTCTTTAATCTGTTCCGCATCTAAACCACACAGAATTAACTTCTGAATAAGATTCAAGAATGCCCTCTCCCCTTCTTTTTCAATAAAAAAATCGAACTCCGGCAATGACCGTAGATATTTCTCTTGATTTATGGAATGAATCGGGATGTGTGGTCCCCCTAAAACAAGAACGGATTTCGGAAATAACGACCGGACATGCTGCGCACATGTCCGGGACAAGACTGCGTTCCAAATATAATGACTAAAACCAAATATGTCGTATTGGGTGTTTTCTATCTTTTGATAAAAACGATCCGTTGTCCTGACTAAATCCACCTCGATATTATCCCTAATCTGCCTCTTTAAATATACCGCCAATTCGCCGATCCCATACGGTACCGGCAAGGGAGAAATCGATACTCTGGGATAGGTCAAATCTGATAATAATATTTTTATCGTATCCGCCAAAGCATTCTCCTTTTGCCTCTATTCTTATCTCGGCGCGGCGGGTAGTGATAGAGATAAAGGGTAAACTCATAAAGAGGATAGTCATGCCGGATGGTGACATAGGGCGTCAGTTCCCGGCCCATCTTGAATGCTCTCTCCGGCGAGAAATGGAAATTTTTCTCAAGCTTATAATCAACATAGCTTAAAGGAAATTTACCGCCACACCTTTTAAACTCATTGCCATCATGGCTTCAAACATCCGCCATACGTAATTTCCATGGTTTTTAATCTTAAAGCTGAGGGCGCCTGAGGAAAGGATATAATCTACTTTTTTCTTAAGAGGGTCTTTTAATATATCGCGTGTCATAAAAACTGCATCCGGATAACGCCTTTTAGCTTCCTCAATCAGCTTTTCGCTGAGATCTATGCCAATGTAATCTATATTTTTAAATCTTTTCAACAGATGAGGGAACAGGTCTCCAAAACCGCAGCCGAGGTCGCATATGCTGCATCCGGAAAGGTCAGCTATGCCGGAAAGCACATCAAACCGAAGGCGCTGAGTTTCTTCATCTTTCCAGCCAATAGTCTTAACGTCATATCCGAACCTGGCGTATCTGCCCTCGTACAGTTCAAGAAGCTTTTTCTTGTCTGCATGCTTCATTTATTTTCTCCTAAAAAAATTTCGGCATTGCTTGTCAGAACAGGTTTTAGTAATCTGTCGGACAAACCCATTTTCTCAAATTCCTTCATGGATAAGTTCACGGTTTCTTCGTAACCGCGGTCAGGATAATCGCTTCCCCAGAATATTCGTTCTGCCTTCATGTTTTCTATGGCATACGCAATATCTTTAATAACCGATGAATTGCGGTAGTAAAGCAGTGTGTAAGAGAGATCAAGATAAATATTTTTGAAATACTTTGCCACCATTAAAGCATCCAGAATCCTGTGCCCGCCTGAATGCCCTATAGCAATTCTTAAATCCGGCAATCTCTCCGCCAGAGAAGCAAACGCATCAGGTGTGTTGCCGAGAGCAATGCTTCTGCCGTCAGGAAAACAGTCAACCATAACCGGCATTTTTAACTTACCGGCAACGCCCAGGAGAGCTAAACATTCTTTACTGTCCAGACGGTAACCGTGCAATCGCGGATGAAGTTTAAGCCCCCAGGCGCCTGAAGCTCTTAATCTTTCAAGCCCGGGGCACGCCGAACTGCTTACGGGATTTACTGAAGGAAACACGCAGAAAAAATCATTATATTTTTTTGCCTCCTCAATTACCAGATCATTATCAAACGCCAGTTCCGGAAGATTAAGAAGGATTATCTTCTTAACGTCAAAAACAGAGGCTGCTGCATGAAGATGCTTCATCTCTTCAGCGCAATTACCTGTCTTTTTATCGAGATGACAATGACCGTCAATCATTTATAGCGGCACTGTCTCGAACTGAACTGTTTCCCTGACTATGTCAGCCCGCTCCACTGCCTGGGCGCGGTCGCGGCCGCATACAACCATCCATCCTGTCCTGCTTCCATCAGTCTTTAACTCAGGCACCACTTCTCCGGGTTTAATAAATAATCCTGTTTCAACACCTTCCATTGCCTGAGCTTCCTGAAGTCCCTTAACACTAACAAGCCTGCCGGGAGCGGCTGCATAGAATCCAAGTACGACCCCTCTTTTTGCAATTTTTATTTCATCAACAGAATCATCTGCACACAATCTTGTCCAGTTTGCAACAATATCATAACCTGAAACAGCCCCTACTACTTTAGTAAAAACAAAAAAACCGCCGCCTCTGCAGCCAATCTCTATAATCTTCGGTCCTTTAGACGTTAAAATAATTTCTGAATGTGTCGGCGTATTATCTACTTCAGCAGCATCATATGCCGCGCGCATAAGATCTACGATTTCTCTCTCCTGTTCAAAAGATATAGCAGCAGGGTAAGTAAGCTGGATAGCAACGCGGTATGACCCCTCAGGCTTAAATTTATCAGATATCGCAAGAATATGATGAGTACCATTTACTGAAAATCCTTCAACAGTCAGTTCAGTTCCTTCAATAAATTCCTCAATAATTACCGCATTTTTTGCTGAATTTGCTCTGGCAGTAAAGTAAGCAGGCAGCAGCTGTTCGGGCTTTTCCACCATGGTTACGCCTCTTGAACCCGAGTTGTCAACAGGTTTAATAACAAGAGGGAAACCTATTCTTTTAACCGTATCCTTCAGGCTATGTTCATTTTCAATAATCTCAAAATCAGGCTGGGGCAGTCTGTTTTCTTTGAATATTTTTCTCTGTCTGGATTTATCCAGACTTGTTTCCATAGGAATGCGGCCCAATCCCGGCAATCCTAATGCTTCCCGCACTGAAAGAACTGCCGGAAGCGTAATATCAGATGCATAAGAAACAACACCGTCTATCTTTGCATCCCTTGCCCACTGAAGATTGCCTTTAATATCCTTTACATCTATTACTCTGGCTTCACTGGCTATTTTTAACCCCGGAGCATCAGGCGAGCCGTCAGATGCCAGAACATAATAGCCCATGTCCGCTGCTTTTCTTATTGCGTCAAACTGGGCAAGGCCGGCTCCGATAACAAGAAGCTTTTTATTAATCAATGTATTCAATCTCCATGTTTTCCAGTTTTCTTTTTAATCCGATTGCATCCAGAGAACTTTTGCCTTTGCCAATTTCTTTAAGCCACCGCTTCTCTTGTTTCATGCGTTTAAGGGACTCTTCGTATACTTCCCTGGCGTGTTCTATCGGAACAATCGCAACTCCGTCATCATCACCAACAACAAGGTCTCCGGGCTGCACCGGAATGCCGCCGCACTGGATAGGGACATTCACACTGTCAGCCCATCCTTTATGCGGTCCTGCAGGTGTAACGCCCCTGCAAAAAACAGGGAATCTTGTCCGTCGCATGTCTTCCACATCACGAATAGCGCCGTCAACCACAAGTCCGGCAACACCGCGTTTAAGGGCATAAGCTGTCTGTACGCCGCCCCATACCGCATTGCCAAGATAGCCGCGAGCATCTATTACAAGCACATCCCCTGGCTTTGCAAAGGTAAGTGATAGGTGACTCATCAGGTTATTTCCTGACATTGATTGTATCGTCAAAGCAGGCCCGCAAAGCCTGATCCCTTCAAAAATCGGCTTTATTCCAGCATGCATGCCGTAATAACGGTTCAGACAGTCTGAAACTATTGATGAAGGGATTTGCTTAAATTTTTCCACCAACTCCAAAGAAGGGCGTTTAATCTTTCTGATAACTATTGCTTTCATCTATTACCTCCCCGCGAATGTACAGGATGTTTTAATGAATTGAGAATGTATTGAAAATAATCTCAGCGATTCTTTCAGCACCGTGCTCGTCAATAAGTTTTCTACCATTTTCTGACAAGGTCTTCCTTAATTTTTCATCTTTCCATAGTTCTATAATCTGTGCGGTAAACCCTTCGGTCTCCAGTGAACCCAACACCGAACACCTGTTCTCTATAAATGGTTTGACGAAATTTTCCTCTTCTTCGGACTGAGGAAAGACAATTGTAGGAACTCCCAGCATGGTAAATTCCATCAGCGAGGTGCCACCGTTTGTTATCCCGACTGATGTATTAGACATAATCCATGCGATATTATCAGGGTTTCTGAGAACGGTTACCGCTCTCACAGAGTTGCCTGCAAATTTTGAAAGTTTGCCATCAACCATGGGTCCAAGTATAAGAGCGATTTTCTTATCCAGGAAATGTCTGTCCTCAGTAAAAATGCTGAAAATCCTGTCTAAGTGCCTGCAGTTGTCTCCGCCGCCTATTACAGCAACGGCATCATACCCGGGATTGAGTTCTGAACGATTTCTTAATGCATCCTGGAATTCCCGCCGGATGATTGCATACTTTAACGCTTCTGCTCCACCTCGGAGGTTGGCTCTGGCAACTATAATGTTTCCGATATCATGATACCAGTCAAGTGCAACAACCATATGCCTCTGCTCTTTAAGCCACAGAAAAAGTTCTGTCTGAAAACTGGTATGCACATCAACAACAATCCCATCAGCATTAACCACGCCTATCTCATGGAGCGACTGCACACGCCTGTCATATCCATTAATAAAAACGGACAGCTTCTGCATTTCAATAACATCTGGAACTAATGCAATTGTGTAGATATGCAGTCCTTTTTTCCTAAGAATATCTATCAATTCTATACTACGGAGCAGATGTCCTGTTCCCCATTTACTCGAACCTGCTGAAAGATATAGAAGCTTCTTCACCGCCAGTCACCCTCTTTCAATACAGCAGGGGCATTAATCTTATGGGAAGCCTTTTCCCCAAGCACTTCTTCGTAAAGTGCTGGAGGAAGGCCGATGCCGGGACGCAGGACAGCGAGATTCTCTGTTGTAAAAATCTCTCCTTCCATCACATTTTTAACAACAAATATAGAACGCCTGCCGCGTAAAAGATGTTTTTTCTCACTATCCTGCACCTTCTTGATATTACTTCCCAGTGCAGACTCGCATTGTCGCATGGCGTTTACCATTTTGGCAAAGTCTTCCATATCCATCGCAAAATCATGGTCGGGAGATTTACCATTTCTCAGCGTAACATGTTTTTCAAATAGCACTGCTCCCTTGGCTACTGCAGCAATGGGCACCACTATCCCTTCAGTATGGTCTGAATATCCAACGGGACAATCAAAGGATGTACGTAATGTCTCCAGGCACCTTAGATTCACAGAATCTAAAGGTGCTGGATATTCTATGCCGCAATGTAAAAGGGCCATCCTGTCTTCTCCTGAGCTCACGACAGCGTTTACCGCCGTTTCAATTTCTTCAAGGTCTGCCATCCCGGTTGAAAGGATTACAGGCAGACCGAGTTTCCCGACATGTTTTAAAAAGGGTATATGGGTAATCTCAAAAGAAGCAACCTTTATTGCAGGAACCCCTGCCTCTGCGAGTTTGTCTGCGCTCTCTTCATCGAAAGGGGTCGCAAGAAAATCAACTCTATTTTCATCACAGCACGACTTAAGTTCCTCAAGCCATGCATCTGGCAACTCCATGCCTTTATAAAGGTCATACACGGTTTTTCCAAACTTTGCAAACTGGTCGTTGAGCCTCGCTTCAGGGATATCTATCCGGGCGGCTATGCGGTCTGCCCTAAAGAGCTGAAATTTTACCGCATCTGCACCTGCCTTAGCGGCATGCTGGATTATTTTGAAAGCCCTGGATTTATCCCCGTCATGATTTGATCCAACCTCCGCAATTATGTAACAAGGGTCAACACCAAGCTTATGGGAGCCAATCAAAAAATTTTTAACCATTTACAATGCCATCCTCTTTAAGCGATTTCAATAAACCTTGGTTTCTCACGATATGTGCATTCAACATAAATATATCCTGACGGGTATCTAAAAAGTCTTTTATTTCTTCGGTTGTAAACGGCGGGGAATTTTCTTTATAAAGACCCTCCAGCATTGCCTTAACAACAAGAAAATCCTCTTGCTCATCTACGGTAAATCTGTATTTGCTGTCATTGGTTTTATTTGTTAATGTGATCTTTCTAAACAGTTCAGGATGATTATGGATATAAAGTGTAATATGTTCTCTTTCGGACATTAACCCTGCTTCACGCCATGCCTTTTCCAGAGCCTTAAAAGAAAGAATCTCGCAATCAACACCCTCGGCAAAGGTAGGTCCTGTATGTACATAATCGGCATGAGAACTAAGATATTCCTTTATAACACGGTTGCAGATTATGGGATCAATCAAAGGACAGTCGGAGGTAATACGCATAACATGTTTAACGCCAAAAAGTTTTGCTGTTTGATAGTAGCGGTCTAAGACATCATTTTCCGAACCACGGTAATAATCAAGTCCTGTTTTTTCACAAAACTTTATTATAAGATTATCTTCTTTATTTGTAGTTGTTGCTATAATGATTTTTTCTATGTTATCAACCATCCTCAACCTCTCAACAAGGTACCCTAAAAGTGGTCTCCCCATAACTTCTTTTAATACCTTCC
>Ga0154762_1042_pt4 | contig 24433 bp, 16 predicted proteins | sample Rifle2008BG16ft_FD_105770 | JGI IMG/M metagenome (GOLD analysis project Ga0154762, IMG submission 105770) | Planctomycetes bacterium RBG_16_43_13
TCACTATCATCGCTTTGATAGATAATATTCCTGAGTATCTTATGAATATCTATAACGCTTACCCTATCTCCTATCCAGTTATAATCCATCATTTTTAAGGGGGAGGCCCATACCTTTTCGTTGTACGGAATCATGAAGTACTTTGCAATACCCTCTCCAAAATAGTGGCACATCCATTCTTCAAAGTTTCGATAAGAATTCTCATGTCCCAAATTTTTCAGAAGTCCTGAAACACACTCCAGTACAATATCACCGGGGAGGAAATGGAAGTTATTTTGAAAAGGGTATCTAATAAAGGTATCCCTCAGCCATATCCAGCTCTCCCTTTCATGGAAGAGGCAATCATCACCCAGGAGCTCATTGACCAATTTATTGAAATATGCATTTTTTGAGAAGATAATATGCCCGCCTACATCCCAGGTAAAACCCTTCGTATCCTTAAAACTGGCTGACAGGCCCCCGATGAAATTATTTTTTTCATACAGGGCCCAGTTTTCATAACCGAGGTTCTGTAGTTGATAAGCAGCGCCAAGGCCGGTCGGACCGGCGCCCAGGATGACGACCTTCTTCATTCTCAATCTCCCTTCCGTGCTATCACCAAAATTTCCTGGGCAAAGTCTACATCCAGGAATTTGGTAAAAACCCGATGCGTAGGGACAAGAATAGTGTCAAAGATAAAATTCTTTATGTATCCCCTGTCCGGCATCATATGTATTCGATATACCTCAATAGCTCCTTTAAAACCAGACATTCTTAATAGCCCACATAGTTGTGGGTAAGGATACTGTTGGACATGGGTCATATCTGTCTTCCAAATGCAGTTAATATGGGCTGCATTTGGAGTTGAAATAATAATTCTTCCATTAGGCTTTAGTAATGATAAAGACGGCTTAAAGAGACTATATGCCTCCGCAAAACTGATATGTTCAATGAGATCAAACATTGTAATAATATCAAACTTCCCAATTACATCCACAATATTTTGAAAATCATGCCCATGCCTTGTCTCTGTATCGCAATCCTTATATGCCCCACGATATCCTGCCTTCCTTAGCTCACGTTCTAATCTTCTATTTCCAGAACCCACATCGAGCAACACCGTATCCTCTTTCGTTCCTTTAAGTATACGCTCTAGAACTTCCCTACAAGAACAGATAGACTCCATGTCCATCTTAACTTTTAACAATTGTGGCTTTATAAACTCATCTGAAAATTCTCTAAGCCTCCAATAGAAATCTTTATCAATCACTTTACAAGATATTCGCTATGGGCGAATTTACGTGTCCACCAAAATGGAAGAAGTATCGTACCTAAAAGTTCACCCACTACAGTGGATAACAGCATTTTCGTTATCTGAAGAACCATATTATTTCTTTCAATCTCATAGAATTGATCATCTTCATATCTCAGAATCCGTTTCATAATATCAATATCTGAAAAGGTCTTGTACGGCATAATCCCGAGATCATAACTATTTCTTCTTAATTTTAACAACTCCAAGAAATATAACCTCGTGGGGCCTTTATAGGGAATAAAGGTATTAATCCCCAAATCCGTCAGGCCGAATTTTCTATTCTCTTCGATTAAGAAATGAATTTCAGCATCTGGTAAGATGTTTCTGATCGCATTAACAACCTTCCTTGCATCAGATATTGAAGTAGAGGGATAAATCAAGATTTTCCTGGGATTAAGCTTTTTAATGTCGATTATTTTCCCCATTGATTTCAATTCTGATTTTAATTCAGGTGCAGCTTTATCAAAATCTCCTGTTACACCTCCTAATTTTGCAAAAAAGAAGTCCTTAACTGCCATGCTGAATATTCTGTATGCGTACTCGTTATCATTAAGTTTATATATAAACATTGCACTGAATTCTCTTGCAAGTGTCTTTCGTATACATCTCATTTTTTGAAAACCATTCGTATGCTTTTGAATCAAGTATAGCCAGTTTCTTGTTGAAAAGTAATTTCTTTTAGATATCTTACCCTTTGATTTTTCTTCAAAGTTCGGATGCCATATTTTTGAATCAGAGACTGCCACTACTTTAAACCCACCTTTTTTAAAAGATAAACACCAGTCTACGTCATCAAAACACCAGAAGTAATTTTCATCCATCAATCCTACTTTATTAATACTACTTGTCCGGACAAGCAACGAACAGGCTGCAACATGATCAACCTCATAGACACGATGATCGTCAGTGGTATCTTTCATGTTATGATTTATGAGGACTCTGCCTACTTTATTCCAGTCCATCTTCACACCAACTTCCCAGATGATGTCCGGATTTTCCATCTGGAGGATTTTAGAACCGGCAATCCCTATGCCACTATCTTTTTCCATCACCTCAACCAGTGATAGTAATGAATCTCTATCAACGATGACATCATTATCCAGGAGCCAGATATATGGATATTTTTTTTTGAGCGCATGGCGTATCCCTGTGTTAAATCCACCTGTACCACCAAGGTTTTTTTTGTTCATAATCACTTTTACTTCTGAAAATCTATTCTTTATAAACTCGACAGAACCATCACTGCTGGCATTATCTACCACAACGACATCAAAGTCTTTATAAGTAAGTTGCATTACTGACTCTAATGTCTTGCTTACAATATCTTTCCCATTCCAGTTCACTATAATGATGCAGACTTTAGGCATTTTTTATTCTCATTGATCGTAAGAACTGATTGATATATATTTTCTATCTTGCCGGCAATCAACTCCCATGAGTAATTAGAAAGCACCCTCTTCTTCCCCCACTTTCCCATACTCTTACACAGGTCTTTACTATCGAGCAATTGTACTATCTTTTCAGCGATGGTCTCAGGCTCCAGTTCGACAGTAAACCCTCCCTTGCCATGACCGAGCAATTCAGCCAATGGGGGTGTATTGCCGGCAATAACCGGTTTTTCAAACATCCATGCCTCCAGAAAAACACCGCCCAATGCCTCGTAAAAAGATGGCATACAGAATACATCACAGGCAGCTAATGCACTGGTCTTCTCTTGTAAGTCAACCTTATCAATTTCTATAATTCGTTTGTCATTGTATTTCTTGAAGATTGTGGGGGCTTTTCCTTCCTTGGGACCTACAAAGCAGAAATAGGTCTGGGGATGAGTCTTCCAGACATGTCCGGCTGCCCTTAATAATTCTTCGATTCCCTTGGACTCATGTTTTCTACCGAGGAACAAAACCATACGACTATTGCCGATTCCATATCTATTGCGGAACTCGTCCTGGTTATAATCATCAGAAAGTACAGGGCCTACACCCACTTCATGAATCTTGTTATGATCAATCCCTTTTCCAGATAAGAATTCCTTCTCAAAGGCAGTCATGGCAATTAAAGCATCTGCCTCTTTGCATACATTTAACCAATATTTATCGTGATACCCCATCGGGGATAGGTGAAGTCTTAAATTATGCATGTCTTGTGAGCGTATACCTGATTTTCCATGCCTTTCTTCAGCAATCAATTTTTCATTCAATCCTTGATGGATCTGAAGCAGAGGGGTAAATACAAATGGAACTCCAAGTTTTCTGGCACATTTCAATGACGTATATCCATAATACGAAGCCCCGTTATGAACACAGTGAATAAGATCTGAATTGTTTATTAATCTGAAAATCTTTCGCTGAAAGGTATGGCTTATAACCTCTGTTGAAACCCCTTCCATCTTCCGGTAACCCCTGACAAATGGATATAGAAATTTTCTTTCTAAAAACCCAAGATGCAGAGGAATTACCTCAGCTTTGTTATCAAGGTATTCTTTCCCCCTGGGCACGGAACTGACAAGGGTTCCATACCATAGGCCATTCTTAGGTTTATCCTCCTGTCTGATAATCCGTGTGATGACTCGGACATCATTCCAGTCTGACAGCCTCTTCACCAGCTCATGGGTGTGGATTTCGCATCCGCCGATCGCAGGCCAGTAGACGGGGAGGATAAAGGTGATTTTCATTTTATCCTTATGCTACTTTCCTTCTTCGGTTCTCTATTACGTCCTGATATATGTTGATCAGATTTTCCATGTGTTTTTTTTGTCTAAATTTTTTTTCGACCATATCTCTGCCTCTTATGCCAAAGGTCCTGGCCAATGGGGCGTTCCCAAGGAGTTGATCCATCCGTCTTGCCAGTTCCTTTACATTTCCTCTCTCGACCAAAAACCCCGTCTCTTCCTGCATCAGCCATTCCCTTACCCCGCCAACATCAAAGGCCACTACCGGTTTGCCAAAGGCCATTGCCTCGACCCCTACAAAGCCGAAGGACTCAGGATACATTGAGGTCATGACTACAAAGGTGCTATTTTGATAATAAGTGTCCAGATCTCCGGGCAACACGCTTCCCACAAAATCTATCCTGTCTTCCAATTTCGAGTCTGATACCTGCTTTTTCACTTCATCCAGATGTTCTCCACCCCCCACTACAGTTAATCTCCATCCCTTTTCCTTCATGAGCATTAAAGACTGAATCAATTGTGTAAAGCCCTTTTGTCTGATTGCCAGGGGGTGGTTGAAGCGCCCTACCCACAGGATCATCTTTTCACCGGAAGGTCTACTGGATGAGAAAGAAGAATTGGACCTTTCCGTATACAATGGATTAACAACAACCTTTTCCCTCGAAAAGCCATTCCTTAATAGCTCATCATACATATACCGGCTGCTCACAATAATTTTATCCAGGCGCCTTGTCATCCTCAGTTCCCATATCTTTATGAGATTGCTCCTTAAGTCCAGGTTGATACCATCCTCATTATTGCGGGAACAACATCTTTTGATAAAGCAAAGGGCACCCATGGGCAGCTGACAAATCTCATCTGTCGGCAAAACCTTTTTCCCATTGTTCAAACAGAATAACCTGGTATCATGACAGAATTTTACAACAGGCTTGAGCTTGTATAGCAAATTTATGATCAAAGGACTCAGGAAATAACGGACATTATGCAGATGGATTACATCCGGATTCTCATGTTCGACTACACTCTTAATGTCAGTTTTCATTCTAAGACCGCTTCGAAGACCTGATGAGACTTGAAGTTGATATACTTTCTTATGGGGAATACCCTGAGGTTTGTTATTCTGAGAGGTGATAATGACGATCTCATGTCCCAGTTCCTCCAGTGCTATACAGGTTTCCCGCAGATATTTCTCGGCGCCTCCCAGGTTGACGTAATTATCGTTGATGTGAAGTATCTTCACCTGCGGGAAACAAGAAGGTTGTTCAAAACCAGGTAATCCACATCCGTCCTCATAAAACATTTAATTGCATCCTCTGGGGAGCAGACGATCGGCTCCTGAACGTTGAATGAGGTATTCAGGAGTACCGGTACACCCGTTATCGTCTCAAACTCTTTGATCAGATTCCAGTATAGCGGATTTGCCTCCTTATTAACGGTCTGAGGCCTTGCTGTACCGTCCACATGAACAACAGCAGGTATTTCGTCTTTCTTATCATGTCTTACATTGAAGGCGTAGAGCATGAAGGGTGACGGGACCCCATTATAGAAATATTTATGACTCCTCTCCTCAAGGAGGGAGGGGGCAAAGGGCCTGAATGCCTCCCGTTGCTTCACCTTGAGGTTGATGACATCTTTGATGTCCTTTCTTCTGGGGTCGGCAAGGAGACTTCTATTCCCAAGGGCCCTCGGTCCCCACTCCATCCGGCCCTGAAACCAGCAGACTAATTTACCGTCAGAGATCTCTCTTGCCACCCTCGCACATAATTCTTTCTCAGACAGCTCCTTATAAGACAGGCCGTACGAGTTTAGCGTCTCTTCGCACTGCCTGTTTGAATATCCGGGGCCCAAATAGGCATTATTCATCATGTATTCCCTGGGTTTGTCGCTATGAGAATGATAAAGGTACAATGCCGCGCCAAGGGACGCACCTGCGTCTCCTGCCGCCGGCTGAATAAACAGGTTTTGGAAACCTGTACTCTCAAATATCTTCCCATTGGCAACACAGTTAAATGCCACCCCTCCTGCCATGCAGAGGTTGTCTGTATTATTAGCGCCTTTATGCAGGTAGTTCAAAGAATGAAAGATGGCCTCTTCTACCAGTTTTTGTGCGCTCGATGCGATATCCTGGTGAATGGATGTGACCTCGTCCCCCTGTCGTCTTGGTTCACCCAGGACATCTATGGTAGACGGCAGAAAGATACCCTGCCGGGCAAGATGATAATCAATGAAGTGTGGATTCAGGTGGAACTCCCCATCCCTTTTTAAAGTCAAGACCTCTCTGCGGAAGTAATCATCAAATGCAGGCTTTCCGTAAGAGGCGAGACCCATCACCTTATACTCATCCGCCTGAGGCTTGAAGCCAAGAAAGGAGGTAATAGCTGCATAAAACTGCCCCAGTGAATGTGGGAGTTTTATAGCCTTTATTCTTGTCAGTTTAGTCCCCTCCCCTTTCCAGAAGACGGTAGTATCCTCTTCTCCTGCCCCATCTACCGTAAGTATGGAGGCATTGTCAAATGGAGACACAAAGAAGGCGCTGGCAGCGTGGCAGAGGTGGTGGTCTATATACCTTACCCTGAACTTCCCATTTCCAAAGTGTCTTTCTATCAACCTCCTCATTGTAAAGAGTTCGAGCCATTCTTTTTTCATCTGTCCCATACCACGACTCGTCTTGGCCATGAACACCTTCCCGGAAAATAGCAGTGGTTTGACCGCCTGGAGGATACGCGTCCTTAACACCCAGGGCCTCCATGATACGGCAACGAGATCCACGTCACGGATGGTTATACCGGCTTCAGAAAGGCAATAATTTATGGCATGATAGGGAAATCCCACCATATGCTTCTTCCTCGTAAACCGCTCTTCTTCTGCTGCTGCGATGATCTTACCATCACAGGTCAGGGCCGCCGAGGCGTCATGCATGTTGTTAATTCCAAGGATGTACATCAGCTATTCTCTTGTTCTGTAAAAAGTGATATTAAGGAGGGGTAATGACTAACGGAGGTGGTCCGTTCTCCTGACTTTCTCCCTTGATGGCATCTTCCACACGGGGGTATAGAACGATTCCCTGCTCCAACAAGACAACCGGTCTTATGATGCTTTCAAGGTGTTTGAAAAACCGGTCCACATTGGATACATAAGTGGGCGGGACATACAGGATATCCCCCCTTTGAAGATACAAGTTCTGGGTAAGATCACCTCTTTTAAGGGTGCTTTTCACATCAAAAGTCTGAAGCTCAGGGGCTGCCATATCACCACGGATCAACAATACCTTGTCTGATTTGGCATCTTTCGTAAATCCTCCTGCTTTTGATAATGCCTCTATGAGAGCCATCTGTCCTTCAATGAAAAAAACCCCCGGTCTGTTCACCTCCCCCAGGACAAATATCTTCTGACTTCGTATCACTACCGGATCAACGCTGACCTGGGGATCTACTATATACTCTGACAGGCCATCAGTGATGATCTTTCGTATTTGACCAGGGCTCATATTGACTACATCAATCTCGCCAACCAGGGGGAAGAATATCAGTCCATCCGGCGGGATTAGGATACGTCTGTTTAACTCTTCATTACGGTAGACGGAGATTGAGAGCTCATCCCCGGGGACTATAATGAAACGTGGCTTAGTTATCGGGATTTCCGCATCTTCTGTTCCTTGTAAACCTTCCGAAGGTCCACCTGGAATCTCATGGATATTTTCTGTCTTCTGGGCATTCTTTACGGTTGCCGCACAGCCACTCACACAGATTAATAAGAAGATGATGAAAAGGTTTTTTAAAAGCCTGAATCTATAAACTGTCATATATCTCAATTATTTAAAAGGCCCCTGTCTGTTTCAGAACAAACCTCAATGTTCTTAACAAGATCCAGAAGTCAAAAGTAATAGAGCGGTCTTTCACATACCGTATGTCATTTATGAGCCAGGAATAAAAGGGGGCGCCACTCCTCCCGTGAACTTGCCAGAGTCCGGTAATCCCGGGCTTGACTGACAGACGAATATCACGCCACTTCGGGTTACACCTCATCTCATCCATGATCAGGGGTCTTGGACCGACCAGACTCATCTCACCTTTAAAAACATTCCATAACTGGGGCAGCTCATCCATGCTTGTCTTTCGCAGGAAACTGCCTGTCCTTGTAACCCTTGGATCTCTCGCCATCTTGAAAACAGGTCCATCCACATCATTTCGTGTGAAGAGGTCTTTCTGAAATTCTTCCGCACGACTCACCATGGTCCTGAATTTGATCATTCGGAACTCCTGACCATTCATGCCGCACCGACGTTGAGTATAAAACACCGGTCCCGGGGAATCAAGGCGGATGATTATAGCAATAAGGAGAAATACAGGTAGAAGAAAGACAAGTCCGGCTGCTGATGAGAAGATATCTATCAGACGCTTAAATAAGGGATAGAAGGCAGCCCTCTTCTTGTAGCGCCACTGATTAGAGTCCGAGTCCCCATTTCCATTGTTCCCATTGGAATGGCCATTTTTTCTAAAATAATATAGCGGCTCTTTGTCTGACCAGATTGCATATTTTAACTGAGAATTATTCGGGACGACGGACCATGGCAGGGCGATGCTTTCCCTGAACATGGAACCACTTTCTATGGTCACATGGTCTCCAATCACCGCCGGACCGATAATCTCACAATCTTCTTCTATAATTGCCCCCCTTCCGATGACCACAGGCCCAACAATATGGGCAGAAGGAGAAATGTGAGTCCCTTCACCCGTCCATACCTTGTTTTTCCAAAGTTTTCTGTTCCCTTCAGAGCCATTGACAAGCCCTTCATTGACAATATCCCAGTTGACCTCGTAGTAGTCAGATAAGGAACGCACCTGTTTTACATAACCACCGTCCTCTTTTATCTCCCCATTTATCTCATAGACACGAACAGAAAGCCCCCGGTCACGAAGTCTGGGGACAAGCTGTTCCTTAAGGTCAAGATATCCTTCGGCATCAATACAGCATAATGCCGCAGGGTTGAAAAGATAGATGCCGCAGGGGGTATAGGCCCTTCGACGATCCCTCGATTTATGGAAGAGATAGATCTTCTCTACGCACCCGCTCTGGCTTAAAGATATCCCTTCCAGGGGTAAATGTGATCTTTGTGCAACGATAGTAACCGCCGCATCCTGCTCGTGGTGAAATTTTACAATCTTTTGAAAATCAAGCTTCACTGTAAAGAGTCCGCTCTCAATGACCCAGAATGAACCTTGAGATACATGTTTTGCCACTTCGGAAATGGCGCCGGCCGTGCCTCTCGGGGATGGTTCAGAAAAATAGAAAAGTTTGACCTTCTTCTCTAATGGACATAACAATTTCCTGAAAAAATACTCATCCCGGGAATTACAGGCAATAAATATCTCATGGACTCCGTATTGTATAAGATTAGTGATGGTGTAGCAGAGGAGGGGTGAATTGATTACTGGGAGGAGGGATTTGTGAAAGCTCTCAGATTTTGGGGTGAGGAAGGTGTCAACACCACCGGCGAGGATGATAGCCTTTGTTATAGGTTCCATAGAGAAGGTGCTCGTTGAATATACTGGGTTCCTGAAAAATCCAACCTGGAGGTGCGGGCATGCTACCGCCCATGAAACCTGAAAGGTTTATAAAAAAAATTACCACTCTCTTTGCCGCGAACTATTCTTCAACCGGGGTTTATCTATTTATATCCTTCATCCAGGACTTCTTCTTTACGTCCCTTCTTTTCTTTATACCCTTCGAGACCCTCGATAAGACACCCAAGGATGTTAGAGGCAACACTGATAATCTGATCATCCGTAAAACCGTTTCTTCGCAGAACCTTGTAGAAGGACCTCGAAATGATCCGTGATGCCTTTTCTGTATCACTTGATGCTATACGGACAATGTCTTCAAAATTCTGGTTCTCCTTCAAATCATACCCCCTGCATAAAGATTTTCGTAGTTTGGAGATTGATAATGGATTCAAGTTCTGCAATAAACAGACCAACCCTGCTATCTTATTAGAAAGGCATATTGGAGAGACTATGCAGTATCCCGCATGGCTATCACTACAGGTTTTGTCTAAGAATGTTCCTTAAATGTGTAAAACTTTTCCTATCAGCAAACAACGAACTTCAATTATAACCTCAGCGACATCAGTTAATTGATCTATCCTTATGGTCTTTAGGAAAAGTTAAATATTTTAACATTAAGTTATTGACTATATCTGTTTGAAATAATGAATATTTCTAAATAATGACCGGTTTCATGACCCATTTTATCCAGGAGAATTGATTCAAATAAGGCAAAAAAAGTTAACACGATTTTTTACAGGTATTATTCAATATTTTTTTATCTCATTAAAATCAATAAGTTATAACGAAATAGATCGGAGGTATATGTCTTGCAATAATCAAATACCACCATCTATTATTTAATGATGGCTTGTGTCTGAGAAGGAGGTGAGAGACAGCAAGAAAAAATATATAAACGAGATAAGGCGTTTTACAGAGTTTTGGAATTTCAGGTATAACACATTCAATCAAAAAGGAGAAAAAAATGAAAAGGACACTTCTACTGGCGGCAATGGTCTCATTAGTCATGACCTTTGCCATGGTAAGCCATTCAAGGGCCGCTTACCTCGGTAATTTTTGCTGGAATATGGCCCCCTTTATTGACAATATTGAACTGGCTGTCTCACTGGATGGTGGATTTTACGCAACTCATGGGGTCTGGCGGGCGCCCGGAGTCTATAGTATGGCCGTTCATGGTACCGCAGCGAGGGACCCGATAATGGGTGGTTCTGACCTGGCGCTGACTGGTGAAGATCAAATTGATTCTCCCGGTACCCTGGATGGGGTGCATTTTACTGCAAAGCTCGGGACGGGGCTAACCGGAACCTGGGCCCTTTATTTAGAGACCGGTTTTATCAATTCTGGAACCTTGGTGCCTATAGCTTGTCCAATACCTGATTCAGATGCAAATGTTTCAGGCCCGACAGCTGTTCCTGTGAAATAAACAATATAAGGGGTAGTCATTACAATGGCTACCCCTTCATAGGAAGGGGTTTTCCATGAAAAAAGGGTTGTTAACAATAATGATCATCCTGTTTTGTGCCGCTCAGTCACAGGCTTTGATCGTCAATCCCCGACCGGATCTTTTCGGGGCCGATGACGGGTCGGAACTCTTTGAACCCTGCAGCTGTCTTCTTGCCGTGGAGGGATTTGATCTCTTTGATAAATACAACCTTGGGGGGAGCACATTCGGGTTCTTTTTCTGGGGGACAGACCCCAATGACCCGGGAAATCTGATCCCCGTCTTTGAGCCTGATGACGTGAGAGTAAATGGCGACCGTCCAAAGGCTGCCGTAGACTTTATAAATGGGATTGTGCGTGACATGGATGAGGGAGGGGACATCCAGAATACCTTTACTCCAGGAACAGGGAATATCGGGTTCTTCCTTCAGGCTGATCCGGAAAAGTATGACCCCATCATCCTCTTTACTGTGGCATCACTCAACCTCGGTGGCGTGGATGCCGCAGCCACATTCCCTCACCTGATGAAGGCAAATACCTACCTGATCGGATTTGAATTACCCGATGCAGGTATCACCCTGGCCTATGAGGCAATCAGAGGGATTGCCCCGGTCCCAGTCCCGGAACCGGAAACATTAATCCTTACTGGCTTGGGATTGTTCATGATGATGCTATATGCATGGAAGTTAAGAAAGGGCTCATGGAAGAAACGGCATGTGGGATAACCTTCAAGATGCAAAAAATAACATATTATATCTTCCTATTCATTGCGTTATTCACAGTGCTTTCCTTATCTCCGGGCCATGCCTATGTCTTTACCCCGGAAAACCCGAGTCCAGGACCTGACAGCATCTATCTCAGTTATAACGCAGGTCAGAGCATGGGGTCTACTCTTGCCGTGGATGTGCGCATAAACTCTCTTTCTGAAACGACCCCTGCATTTGGCGCTGTCTTTGACATGGACTTTGATTCTACGGTCCTAACCTATGATGGACTCATCCCCGGGAATTTTTTTGAGGGGAGTGATGAACCTCTCAACGGCTCTGTGGTACGACTGGCAAGGTTGCAATCAGGGACTTCAAATAAACTCATAGTAGGAGTTTCTCAAAATGCAGGGGATCCAGGGGCATCAGGCAGCGGTGTCATCCTGACACTGAAGTTCACAGTAAATTCATCACCTCAGACACAGCAAAGTGACATCGCTTTTTCCAACATGAATCTTATACGTCCACTGGGAAGCTTGATTGAAAACCTGAACTGGTACAAGGGACAGTTGGTACAGAATCCCCTCGCCATCACGACCAACTCACTGCCGGATGCGACTCAGGGGGGTGTCTTCTCGACTACCCTCTCCCCAACAGGTGGGTTCCCCCCTTACTCATGGAGAGCCACAGGAAATAAGGTGCCAGGTCTCACATTAAATACAGGCACTGGGGAGATATCCGGTGTACCATCGGCCTCAGGTCTTTATGGTATAACGGTTTACCTGGTCGATTCTGAATTGCAGGAAGTCACTCAGGACCTGACCCTGCTCATTAATCCACCGCCGGAGATATTAACGACCTCTCTGCCTGAGGCCACAATAGAGCAGCCTTATAGTCAGTCGTTATCGGGAACAGGGGGTACAGCCCCACTGACCTGGGGAATTACGACAGGGAGTTTGCCGCCAGGGATCATTCTGAATAGCGCGACAGGGGCCCTCAGTGGTACCCCGACTGCATCGGGAATCTACCCCTTCACCATACGGTTAATGGATTCCAATGCCGTCAGCCTGAACAAAGAACTTTCAATAACCGTTAATACAGGTCTGGTCATAACCACCTCCTCTCTGCCTGAAACGACTGTAAGCGCGGCTTACAGCGCCACCCTGCAGGCTGATGGTGGAACGACTCCATACACCTGGGATATCCCGGTTGGTCTTCCCCCTGGCATAGAGCTGGTTCCTGATACGGGAGAGCTTGTCGGCATCCCTTCTGTCGCAGGGCATTGGCAATTTACGGTCACTGTCCTGGATGTCTATGGATCTTCTTCAACAAAGGCCCTTGAAATCCTGGTCAATCCGGTCCCGGACATCATTAATTCTAATGTAAACAATGTCTATGAAGGGACGTCGGGAATCACTGTGACTTTCACAGTTGCAGGTGGAGTAGCTCCATACACATGGAATGTGCTCACAGGCAGTCTGCCCCCCGGATTTGTCCTGGACATATATGGCGGAACTATTTCAGGAACCCCCACAACACCCGGAATATATAACTTTACACTTGAGGTGACTGATGCCACCGGTGTTAAATCCTCCAAATTGTATGCCTGGGCGATCCTTGCCACCCCCCCTGGAAATATAGACTTCACGACCCCTGGATCTGTTGACCGTGTGGATGGATATGACCTGATTGCCCTGGAAATCGTCAAAGGCACCACTGTGGATTCCCCACTATGGAATCCGCTGGCTGACCTGAATGGAGATTGGGTAATCAATGATGCCGACCTTACTATTTTACAGGAAAACTTTGGGCTCTCAAAAGCTCGGTAGAAGACTACGAGATGGACAAAAAACTTAACAATCTTATTAAGCGATGTATCTATATAAAATTAAATAATATTTCATAGGATACAATCTTGGACTTTTCAAATAATGTGCTTAAAAGGCATGTAAGACGACAAAATACTTAACATTTTATGGCAGTTGTTGATAGGAAGCAGTAAAAAACCTTTAAAATCAGTAGGTTTCATATTGGCATTTATTTTGCTTAAGCATTTCATTAGCCATAGCATACTTTTTTACATTTTAATACCAGCCCTGAAAGAGAGGAGGTGAAATTTAATAAAAGACTATCAAAAGTGATACAGCCATCTATTATAATTAGGAAGGAGGCAAATCATGAAAAGCAGGTCTCTCAACATATCATTAGTCACTCTATTTATTCTACTATTCATGTCAGCATCACAGCTTTTAGCTCAGCCGGGTATTGACTTGTCTGGTGAAGATCAAGAGGCACAGGAACAGCTTCGGTTACTTGAAATCATGAAGACGGCGCCACCGGCTCCTAACCCACCTCCTGCCGTCATTTTCAGTGATCAAGAATCACTTGCCCCTGAGTTTCGGGGTATAGTTGTCTATGATCCGGTTACAGGAGAAGAAATCGTTGTGCCTGCACCCGATGCAGGAATTCTCGGTCCTGTAGAGCCTACACCACCCTATGGAGGAGTAAACCCTTTTGCAGTCCCGATGGAGACTCCGGAGGGGGAAGACAGCAGCGATGAACCCTATCCACTCATTGTTCCAACGCCACCAACACCCATAAATAATGCGACAACCTTTCCCTGGAACACGATTCATAAGATACTGATGCGGTTTAACGTAAGTGGCATTGACTACTACTATGTTTGCAGTGCATGGGCGGCTGATGAGTTTATGGTTATAACGGCCGGCCACTGTGTCTATAACTGGGACCCTAATGACGACGGCAATACGAGTGACCGCAGATGGGCTAATGAAATCTGGGTCTGGGCGGGCCAGGGAGATGTGGTAATCCCCTTAGCTACTCCGGACCGCCCTTATGGTGAGGCAAAGGGGGTATTATTCAGAAGCTATACAGGCTGGACTAACAATCAGGATTTAAACCACGATATGGGGTTCATTACACTTAACCGCCGCGATGGCGTTCATACAGGCTGGATGGGGCGAGAGTCTTCAGTTGCATCTTCTCTTAATTTCAGTGGCTACCCTGTTGAAACTCCTTACGTTCCAGCAGGTACGCTTGTCCAGTATTACGGTTATGATGCCAATAACGTCTCCGGATCTACCGATTTTAGGATCAGCCTGGATGCTTTCATTTATGGAGGACATAGCGGCGGGCCCTCCTGGAGGTTGGTCAGTGGTAACCGGTACGTAGAGGGGATTCATTCGACTTCAAACCGGGTCGGCGCTGCTACTGATACCCGTATTACAGCACAAAGGATGACAGATATTGACACGTTGACCTCTGATGATGAATTAAACAGGCCGCCAACGGCACGTCCCGATCTAATCGAGTATTTCCTTGACGGAAATAACAGAAAGGATCTACTGACAAACTCCACACCTCAGGGGGGCACTATCCAGGTTGAGTATAATGCCTTGAACTCAGGTTTTGCGACGTCTAATAACTTCACAGTCAGTTTCTATCTCTCAACGAATACAATTATTACTACAGGCGATACACTCATAGGAACCCGAACACACACCCTTAATTCCTGGACACTTACCAATCCGACGGCTACATTGACTGTCCCCGAATCCGTGGCTCCTGGTAATTATTATGTGGGGTGGATCATGAGCGGGGGGGAGCTGGAATACACAACGTCCAACAATACGGTTGTTATTGACGATGAGACGGTGAATGTTACGCCAATAGTGCGTACGATTACCGTTACACAACCCAATGGTGGAGAAAGCTGGCAGGTTGGAACGACCAATAATATTATGTGGACTTCCTCAAATGCCGGTGCAAATGTTAAGATCGAGCTCTTTAAAGGCGGAGTATTTAACAGTACCATTGTAGCCAGTACGGCCAATGATGGGTCACATCTCTGGACCATTCCATCTCTGACGGAAGCAAACGATTATAAGGTCAAGATTACTTCTATCTCTTACCCCACTGTCAGCGATCTGAGCAATGGCAACTTCACTATCACCGCTCCGATAGTTTATGATTATACACTCACGGACACAAACGGGCTCGTATGGAAATTGAACAGGATTGGCAATAATCCGTCTGGGATGTATTTCGAGGGGATTGTGGATATGGGGTATGAAATCAGAAATGCCGTAGCAACATACCTCAAGTCAGATAATGGGTTATCCATGTCTGGAGATGAAGGAAGTGGTGTTGCCTTTAATTATGAGATCGATTGGACTGCAGGTAAAAGCGGGAGTTGGATAAACGTGAATCCATCTGCAGGTCATGGACTGGTGACGGTATCGCTGAGTCTTACTTCTGAGGTTTCCGCATCACCTGGCGCCGGGCCTGGACCGGGTCGGGAAGAAGAAGGTGGGTCTGTGTCTGTTCCACCGGCAGCGCCTGCCACACTTACTGACAGCTTTGGTTATATATGGACGCTCACGCGAATCGACAGTGACGCGACAGCTCAGTACTACTCCGGTACTGTAACACTTCCCACTGGAGTGAGAGATGCGGTAGCGATTTTCCTCAAATCGAACAAAGCGGTCTCCATGACAGGAGCACGGGGAACCGGTGTTCCTTTCAATGAGAACTACAAGTGGACTGGTGGAGGCGGAAGTGGAGTCTGGATAAACATCAACCCATCTCCCGGATATGGATTAGTTACAGTTACACTTAATTAGTATACTGATATAGCGGAGTTACTGTGTACTGATTCAAAAAAGGGGCAGCCTGTTATTAAAGGCTGCCCCTTTTTACATTTTTGTTTTTTCAATTATCATGGGTGATTTAGGACAATAGGGGAGGAGCAAGTGATGAGCAGGAAAGTTTTCAACCCGGTATGGTTTCTGGCATTGTTTCTGGTATTCTGTCTGTCGTTTGCACCCGATGGATGGGGAGGCTGGAGGGGACACGGACATGACAGGGATATCAGAGGCGATGGCGCCGACGTCCATGCCGCGGCCCCGGGTAGTCCGGTCATTTTAGACTTCTGGATTGACAAGATCAATTTAGGTCCTGCCATGGCGACGGTCTATGGCGGCAGTGTCCTGGCCGATGCCGATACCCGTGTCTTTGACCCTGACGGACTGGCTGATATAGAATCCGTTACGATAAGGACTTCCGGAATCCCCAGGGACTTTTCCCTCTATGATGATGGAACCCATGGGGATTTTTATAGCCACGATGGCGAGTACTCTTTGAGACCTTTCCTTAACCCACCCACAGGAGATTATACCTTTACGGCCACAGACAGATCGGGACAGACCTACCAGAGGATGACGGCGCTTAATGATAATAATATGCCGCCACCGCAGCCAGTGGCCCCTTTAAACGGTGAGCTGATCCCGACAACCACGCCCACACTCCAGTGGTATGACTTCAACAAGCATACCCAGTCTGCCACCATTATTGTTGACGGAGACCCGGCGGACTGGGCAGGTCTTACCCCTGCGGTTGTAGACCCTCAGGGAGACAGTCTGTGCGGGGGTATGGATAGGGACATAAAACATGTCTATACGGCCATGGATAGCAGTTATGTCTATATCATGGTAGAGACCTACGGTGTACCCATCCATAATAGTGCGGCGATTACGATTAAAGCTGACTATAAAGCGGGGCAGCACATTGCACAAGAGTGGCCTCCAATCTCTGACCTCATTGTGAACTTCTATACAGATACCCTGGCTGCATGGACCGACATTGACCTGAACGGTTTCCTGGAATTCTACCCTATCAGCGGATATCTCGTGGTGAGGGGTAGCGTAATAGAGGCCAGGATCCCCCTCAGCGAGATAGAAAACGCCGCCTATTTTAATCCGACCTATGTAAACATCTGGGATGGAGTCGGTTGTGACCCCACAGAAATTGCGACAGACTACTGGGTAATGATATGGGACGGTGTGCCGGATATGACACATATTGGCAAGGACCTGATATGGGAATCAGATGCTTTTGAAGGAGAGGTATCCGTCACCCCCGGATTTCTGATCCCAGGCAGGACCTATTACTGGATAGTCGGGGCCTCGAGCGACAAAGAAGGTGACGCCATGGAGATGTGGTCATTTACGGTAGACGGGCAGCCGGACCCAGTGGCTCCTTTGCTTTCCTATCCAGAGGACGGCGCCTACCTGGACAGCACTATATCCCCAGCATTCTACTGGACCAGCAACAACAACAATGCCTACAGCATCGATTTCTCATTGGACAATTTCAACACCATTGCCTGGAGGAGCTACGAGGACGGAGGGATTTCCCTTGGAGATACCTATACACTCCTTCCCTTGAACCTCTGGTCCAAGGCCCCCACGAATGTCCCCATCTACTGGAGGGTCAGGGGGGCAAAGGTAGGCGGCGGGATTACCGGGCCCTTTACAAGCGGAACCCGGAGATTTACCCGGGGTTTCCCGCATCCTGGCTCCCTGGGTCAACTAACCAATATCGGGTCTGATAGACTCGGAACCCATGTGTATAACGGCATCCCAGGCTGGAACAACTATATCTTCAGCGCCAGGATGCTCTCTGAGGATGATGACGGTGTGTCTCTCCTTTCCCGCTATCAGGACGAGAACAACTATTATGCTTTAAACATGGGAAACGACGGACGCGCTGCGATAAGTGTAGAAAAAGTGGTAGGGGGTGTAAGCTACTGGCTTGGAAGTTTGCAATGGATGTATCAGCCGGGTGTCTGGTACGATTTTGATGTTATACTCAATGGCCAGAATATAAAGGTATATAGAGACGGCGGACTGATATTCACTATAGACGACAGCACATTTTCCAGCGGAAAAGTAGGCCTTGGTTCTTCATGGAACGAAGGGTCCTATTTTGACGATGTGGTGGTCACCGACCTTGTAGGGAACCCGCTCTTCTCTGATGATTTCAATGATGGGAATATGGATGGCTGGACCGTCTTTGATACCCCTGGCGCTGAGGAAGGCCCTTCCTCCTGGTTTGTAAGCCCGGTGAATTGAGGCCTCAGAGGCCTGTTTTCTCATTCTTTTGCTTGACGGTTCAGTGTCGTGGAATCCGCTGGCTGACCTGATGCGAACGGCCTCCAGATCGAGGCCGTTCAGCATAGACTTCTTTCCATCTTCGTTATCTGCAATTGCGGGCTTTTCTTAACTAAAATGATACAGCTACACTTGTCTTCTTATTTGAGCGCTCCGCCACTACTACTGGAATCTGAGCTCGGCTCCAATGAACATGCCCTTTCTTCGTTCTGGTGTAGTGATTTTTCCAATACAAATTCTACCAGAAGGAGAGCTATTTTACATCAATCTACTCACTCAATTTATCACTGTTGCAAGAACCTCACAAGATTTAAATTTTCTATGGCATAATTACCTCAAAGGCATCCGCATCAACAAGATAACCAGTGGCGCTGGGGTTTTTCAGCCCGGAGACTTCGATAGTCACTGTATGCTGTCCAAAGGAGAACCCGTACAGAACACCTGCCACTTCTTTGAATGCCGTAGTTGGTTTGTAGAGGTCGATCTGGCCCTTATAGACGCCATCAAAGTAGACCTTCGCTATGCCGCCCTGCTTTGCCTTTGCCGCAATCCACTTGACGCCAATCCCATAGAAGGTAAAGTCGAGTTTGGCATTGGTCTGGCCTGAATATTTCAACGTCCCGCCGCTGCAATTGCCACACACATAATTGTTCCAGGTTCCCGTATATGTGATCGCAGGGCTGGTCTCCTCAAAATAGGTCTCGCAGGCATTTCCGATACCGTCAAAGTCTGTATCCGTCTGATCAGGATTGAAGACAATGGTACAATTATCACAGACATCACCAAACCCGTCGCCATCCTGGTCTGACTGGTCCGCGTTTGCAGTCAATAGACAATTATCCAGATCATCCGGCACGCCATCACCGTCACTATCTGTGGGGAATAGGACAAACTTCTGGATACGGTAATTTCCGGTATCAGAAACATACACATCTCCTCCCGCATCCACGGTAAGGCTCTCCGGGTGGTAGAACTCTCCGTCGGCGCTACCGTATCCGCCCCAAGTGGTAATAAACATACCCGAGCCATCAAACTTCTGGATCCTGTTGTTGTTGAAATCTGCAACATAGACATTACCGGCTGAATCCACATCGAGGCCGCGGGGGCTATTAAACAGCCCGTTTTCAGAGCCATACGCGCCCCATGTGGTGATAACCGTACCGGCGCTGTCAAACTTCTGGATGCGATGGTTGTTCGTGTCCGAGACATAGACATTGCCACTCCCATCGATCGCAATCTCCTGAGGATAGATGAACTGACCGGCGGCTGACCCATAGCTTCCCCATGCGAGCAGGAAATTTCCTGAGCTGTCGAACTTCTGGACGCGATGGCAATTTGTATCTCCAACATAGACATTGCCGCTCCCATCGATAGCAACACCCTGGGGGTAACTGAACTGGCCGTTCGCGCAGCCATTTACGCCCCACTTCAGGAGGAAGGCCCCATTGCTGTCGAACTTCTGAATCCTGTGATTGCTGTTGTCAACCACATAGATATTTCCGCTTCCATCGATCGCCACATCAACAGGATAATTAAAGGCCCCGTCTATTGAGCCAGAACTCCCCCACTTCGTTACATATGCCCCCTCGGGTGTAAATACCTGGATCCGGTGGTTATATGTGTCCGCCACGACTAAGTTACCACTGCTGTCCATATCCATCCCTTCAGGCCTGTCAATCTGGCCCGTTCCGGAGCAGCACCCGCCCCATGCCGTCAGAAAGGAACCGGAACTATCAAATTTTTGAATGCGGTGGTTATAATAGTCAGACACATAAATATTACTGCCTGCATCTGCCCCTATGCCAATAGGCTGGTTAAACTGGCCATCGCCCGATCCATTGCTCCCCCAGGAAAGGAGGAATACCCCGCTACTGGTAAACTTCTGGACACGGTGATTGCTGCGATCATCCACATAGACATTACCACCGCCATCTACTATGATCCCATGAGGACCATTAAAGCTGCCATCTCCAGTGCCGAAAGACCCCCACTTTGTGAGAAATCTTCCGTTACTCGTAAATTTCTGTATCCTGTGGTTGTCCCTGTCTGAGACATAGACATTACTGTTGCCATCTATGGCTATGTCAATGGGGTTATCGAACTGACCGGCGCCTGAACCAGGGCTTCCCCAGGCCGTCAGGAATTGACCTGTACTGGTGAACTTCTGGATCCGGTGGTTATTATAATCCACGACATAGAGATTGCCGTTCCTGTCAACTGCGATGCCGGTAGGATTATAGAACTGTCCGTCCCCGGAGCCGTATCCACCCCATGCAGAGACAAAACCGCCACTGTTTGTAAACTTCTGGACCCGGTGGTTGCCATAATCCACGACATAGACATAGCCTTCCTTATCAACAGCTACCCCATATGGACCATTAAACTCACCCCCTGCCGAGCCTGATCTACCCCACGAGGCAATATGCTCCCCTGTGCCGGTAAACACCTGTACCCTGTCGTTACTATTGTCTGCCACATAGACATTACCACTTCCATCTACTGTTACGCCTACCGGATAGTTAAACCGGCCTGTGGCGCTGCCGCTGGACACACCTCCCCAGCCGCCAAGGAAGAGGCCATCTCCTGTATAACTCTGGATACGGTTGTTCAGGGTATCGGCCACATAGACATTGCCGCTCCCATCCATGATGATTTGTTGAGGTGAGTTAACCTGCCCGGCTCCAGACCCCGTCCCACCCCACGAGGTGAGAAAGACGCCATAGGCATTAAATTTTTGGATCCTGTTGTTGTCGGTATCTGTAACAAATATATTTCCGGCGCCATCTACCGCCACCCCCTGCGGGTTGTTAAATTCGCCGACAGCAGCGCCAAGACCTCCCCACATATCTATAAACTGACCATTTGTATCAAAGATCTGTATCCGGTCGTTTCCATACTCGGCCACATAGACCTTTCCACCCCCATCTACCGCAATACCAATGGGAGAAACCATCCGGCCTGTAGATGTACCGTTACCTCCCCATGCAAGCAGGAAGGTTCCCGAGCTGTTAAACTTCTGGATGCGGTGGTTGTTGGTGTCTGCTACATAGACATTTCCGCTATTGTCTAACGCTATACCCTCTGGATATGAGAACTGTCCGTCTCCGGCGCCATTCGTCCCCCACTTCGCCAAAAAAGTCCCGCTGCCTGAAAATTTCTGAACCCGGTGGTTGCCATACTCCACGACATAGACATTGCCGCTTCCATCTACCGCAATCCCTGTAGGGCTATTGAATGCCCCATCCCCGGAACCATAGCTTCCCCACTTCCCTTTCCATTCACCGGTACTTGAAAATACCTGAACCCGGTTGTTCCTGGTATCCGCGACATAAATGTTCCCATTGGCGCTATTCCTCGCCACTCCCTGGGGTTCCCAGAGCTGTGCCGTGGCAGAACAGCAGCCACCCCATGCAGTCAGAAATGTTCCCGAGCTGTTAAACTTCTGAACACGGTGGTTGCCTGTGTCCCCCACATAAACATTCCCGACGACATCAACCGTGACTCCTTCCGGAGAGCTGAACTGGCTGTCTCCAGAGCCATTAACCCCCCACTTTGTTACAAATATTCCACTACTCGTGAATTTCTGGATCCTATGGTTCGTTGTGTCTGCTACATAGACATTGCTGCCGGCGTCAACCTCTATTCCCCGTGGACTGTTGAAGGCGCCATTTCCGGCCCCGAGACCTCCCCACTTACTGATGAACGCTCCGGCGCTGTCAAATTTCTGCACCCTGTGGTTATTGGTGTCTGCCACATAGACATTCCCGCTACCGTCAACCGCTATACCCTGAGGATATGCGAACTGTCCATCTCCGGCGCCATTCGTCCCCCACTTCGTTACAAATGTCCCGCTACTTGTAAATTTCTGCACCCGGTGGCTGCCATACTCCACGACATAGACATTACTACTTCCATCTATCGCAATCCCTGCCGGTGAGTTGAATTGACCGTCTCCGGAACCGTACGCCCCCCACTTCAGGAGGAAGTTACCCCCGCTGTTAAACTTCTGAATCCTGTGATTGATGTTGTCTACTATATAGATATTACCGCTGCCATCTATTGCTACATCCTGAGGGGAATTCAATCTTCCATCCGTACTCCCCAATCCCCCGAAGGTCAATAAAAGAGCGCCGCCACTGGTGTACTTCCGGATCAGGTGATTGTTGGTGTCCGCCACGTAGACATTGCCGCTTCCGTCCACCACCATCCCCTGCGGGTAGCTGAGCCCGCCACTGCCAAAGACGTATTGGGGAGAGACTAACGCATCCGTCATATCAACAGGTGGATGGGATAAGGTATCTGAACCTCCACCCCACGATGTGCCATAATAATACTGCTGCGCGTATACTTTTGGTAAAATCAGAAAGGTAAGATAAAAAATAATCCCTAAGATAGAACCATAATAGAAATAATGACTGAATTTTGATCGCATTTTAACCCTCCCCCGCATTTGATTAATCCTTAATCGAGCCAAAAATGAAGATGTCATTCCCATAAAGTAGGAATCCAGTATCGTGACATGATAGTAATCTATATAGCATGACTAGTGCCAAACAAGATATATCTATATAACTCATTGATTTTCCAACACAATATTTGTCTTCACAACGCCCCCCTCTATCTTTCTGTTAAACTTCTTGTCCTAATTCAATGGTTTCTGGTATGGATTGTAAGATTACTGAAATAGAAACTTCTGGAAAAGGCTTAAAATGCAAAGGATTACGTACGAAGGGTGAATGTTAAATATTTTGACACTCTACCTAAAGATCATTGATTGATATTGAGGATAACTTCAGCCAGATATTCTTTTTCCATGGGAGAAATTTCATCGCTGCATGCAAGATTCCTGAGCCTTTCAAAAAACAATATCTTTCTGCCTTTTATTTCCCTGTTTTTTAATGCAATATCCGTAAGATGTGATACTATATTTTCCACAGATGATGAATCAAACGCTGAGTCACCCACTTCTTCAGCGTTTAAACTCCCGAGAAAATGTGGCCTTGTACCGTAAGACATCTCCGTACACCTGCATATCTTTTCGAAGACATCAATGGCAGTATGACCTTTCCCGGCCCCTGAGACTAAGACCCCTGCCATCTTTCTGTCATCCGCAGTGATAAACTTCTTAATTTCCTTGTATGAATTTATCAAAGATGCAGTCAGCGCCTGTACGACAAACAATGCCTCATCTATAACTGGATTAATATAATCTTCAAACTGCCTTATAATTACAATGTCTGTTTCTGTTTCTATTAATTTAAGTACATCAAGCATTAATGACTTTTTTGAATTAGATTTAACGCTGACATCCTCAATAGTCAGATGAGGGGCAAGCAATTTGACGCCGTAAGGTCCGGTACACAGTAAATCTGAAGGCTCATATATTTCCTGATAATAGTGTTCAAGAGAAAAGCCGGGAAGAGACATTCCAAGCATGAACGAGATTCCGGGAAACCGTGAATCCGCGTCAATCAATAATACTTTGATACCCTTTTGTGAAAGTTCTATACCAACTTTGGCACAAAGACTTGCGCCTCTCTGAGGATCAGAAATATCCACAATTGAAACCGATTTATACCGGTTCTGTACCGATGACTCATTAAGAATTGAGTGTTCACTTGTATTTGCCTGATTCTGCGAAACAAAATAGTGGGCTATATCTTCCAGCCCCCTGCCAAGCCGTTTTGTCTTCTTCATACGTCCCTCAGTCAGTCTATAATCACTAAGGAATTATACGAACCATATCTGTTTGAGACTAAATTGGGATTGCGGGGGTCCTCCTTCCAGTCTCC
>Ga0154762_1036_pt2 | contig 23518 bp, 35 predicted proteins | sample Rifle2008BG16ft_FD_105770 | JGI IMG/M metagenome (GOLD analysis project Ga0154762, IMG submission 105770) | Planctomycetes bacterium RBG_16_43_13
AAACCGGGAAGTTGACATTGTGATATGCGGTTGACATTTATTACATTTCATGATAGGTTATTTTGAATGGATGTATGGGGTAAATGGGTCAGGTCTGGGAACGTGAAGTCGTTATTTATTAAAGATATCCCGCCGGAGTTAGGGAGAAGGTTAAAGGCGGCATCTATTGAGGGTGGGGTCAGTATGCGGGAGATGGTACTTGTGGCTGTAGGGGAATATTTGGATTTCAGGGCTAAGAAGCCTGTAATGATGGGAGTTAAGGTTAATCAGGAAAGAGAGATGGGGAATATAATTGTTGGCGAGGGGGAAGAGTTGATAATAGATATGGATTTAAGGAGACATGGTGTTGGATTTAATAATGCAGGGCCTAAGGCTGACGAAGTACCGAAGGGATTTAAGAAGACATGGTAGGCATGAAGATTGCGGGGTATTGCAGGGTTTCAAGTGACAAGCAGGCTGATGAAGGGGTAAGCCTTGAAGTTCAGGAATCTCAAATCAGGAAATATGCTGAATTATACGATATTGAATTGTTGGAAATAGTAGTAGATGCTGGGGAATCGGCAAAGAACCTTAAAAGGCCTGGCATGCAGAAGATTATAGAATTAATGGATTTTGGCCTTTGTGATGGTGTGCTTGTAATTAAACTTGATCGCCTTACAAGATCGGTTAAAGACCTCTGCTATTTACTTGAAAGATACTTTTCTAAAGATAAAATATTAATTTCAGTGCAAGAGAGAATTGATACTAATTCCGCAATGGGAAGGATGATTATGAATATGGTAATGTCCATATCTCAATGGGAACGGGAAGCAACGTCAGAACGAACAAAAACCGTTCTTGCTCACAAGAAGAGTAATGGGGAGAGGATAGGTAATATTCCATACGGTTATAGGGTGGCCGATGATGGAGTACATATCGAGGCTGACGAAATGGAGCAGAAAATAATATTTGATGTGATAAATCTTCGTAAACACGGTATGCCCTTTAAGATTATATGTGAAGCAATGGTACAAAATAGTCAATTTAACAGGCAAGGTAAACCCTTCTCAATATCCGCCATCCATAAGATAGCCCATATTTAACTTGACAAACCAATAGATACTTGATAGAAGTATAAAGAGTATGTTTCAAGGTGAAACAATAATATTGGGTATCTATTGGGGAATAAGTCTGAATATCACAATCTGACCGTTGAAGAGAGGGCAGAAGCCGTTGCCATGTTTGTTGCCGGGGCCAATCAACGGGATGTGGCTGTGCGATTTAATGTTTCTCAGCCAGCCATATCTCAACTATTCGGCAAGGAAGAAATTAAGGAAATTATCACTTCGGCACAGAAAGAATTAACTATCCGATGCCTGAAACCTGCCATAGAAAACATACACTGGCTAATTCAAAATTATAGAAAAAATAAAATTGATGAAAATGGAAAGACGGTTCCATTACTACCCAGGGAACAACTTAATCATGCCTGGGATGCACACAAGGAAGTGCTGAAATCTACCGGGATCACCCCATATCCCACAGACTCAAAGTTGGTTCAATACATTTATCAAGATAATAGGCAAGTGTTCATGTCTCCGGTAATGTCGGAGGCATTAAAGAAATATGGGGAATCTCTTAAATTGCCGGATTTAATTGATGAGGAAAAATAAATACGAACCAGCTGGGATATTATGCCGTAAGTGCGGCGGATCGATGTTCCCAGCGGGCCTATATCGTGGCGGATATATCATTGGCGGAGTTAAGTGTGTGATGTGTGGTGTGTATACGCACCACCTAATATTCGGAGGATATAAATCATATCCCCACAAAAAAAGGAGAAATAAGATGTCAAAGAAAAAGAACGACAAGAAGAGCAAAGGTAAGGTAGCCGTAGCGCTGTTACTGTTGGCCCTGTGTTTTGCCGTTTCGGCGTTTGCGGCAGACGGGGATATCGTCCAGTACAGTGGCGTGAATCTATCCGGAGACACGTTATTTTTACCTTCATCCGGGAGCTTTGCCGTAGGGATCGGATCTAACATCGCAACTATCAAGGATATCTTTACGGTTCGTGGAGAGTATGTAGACCCCATGAAAGACGGTGAAGACCATAAGGCAGGCGTTGGGGTGGGCATAGATGCTGTCAAGGTGATAGACAAACTCGGCGGAGTCTGGTTCCTTGGGGATGTGAACGTATCCACCGGGATCATGGGCCTGACTAACCTGGATGGGGATGTGCACCTTGAGCCTGCATTGTATCTGTCCATCGTCCAGGTATTCAAATGAACTGGATAGTGCGAAAAGTAGTCGTGCACTATCTGAATAAATTTTTGGAGGGGTTATCTATGAACGCACTACAGGGATACAGGACGTATATCATTGCCGGATTGATAGGTCTGGTCACGGCAGGATATCACTTAGGGTATATAGACAGCATAACTTATCAGACCTTGCTGGGTGTGTTAGGGGCAGGCGGCCTTGCTACGCTCCGAGCGGGAATAAATAAGTAAAGGAGGTATCTCGGTGTGGGTAATATTACTGTTACTGTGTTGCTTGCTTTCGTTAGTGTTCTTCTCACTATCAATCTGTACATACTTAAAGGATTACGGGACGACCTCAAGGAAGGAATCCGAAAGTTATGGGAAAAGATAGATACAATGGTGGAGAAATATGATCATACGTTAGAACGACTCATCAAGGCAGAAGCCGAGATTGAAGGTTGCAACCGGGAATGGAATAGGAGATCAGCTGATGGTAAGTGAATACCCGCTCACAGCTTAACTGTTCTTTATATGGCGAGATGTAAGCAAATGAAGTGAAAATTTTGGGGCTGTGGGCGGGAATTATGGTAGGAGGTATTACAGGAACGGATATGCCAAAATGGTCTGACATAAAGCACTTTTCACCCAGAGACTTTGATGACCATCATTCCCAAAACAAGGGCGAGGACATTAGCCTTGACCTTGTAGGCCGTCTGGATTCTCTGAGGGAGTGGATAAACTGCCCGATTATCGTAACGGCTGGTTATGACTCAAAAGGCCACAGCGATATGTCCTACCACTACAAAGGCCTTGCGGCGGACATTATAATCTGCACCACAATGGATATGCGGGAGCAGTGGAACTATATCAAGATAGCTGGATTTGATGGTATCGGGATATATCCTCACTGGAAGTATAAGGTCTATAGCGGGGGCTGGCATTTAGATTTGAGGGACATTCCTCAAATATGGAGACAGATGGAGGGTGGTAAGTACGTTTATTTTTTGCCATGAGTAATTTTAATTGTGATTACTGCGGGAAAGCGATACTGGATAGCGAGAATGGCTATGTGACTGAGTGTACGCATTATCCTAATAAAGAGGGGCCTACAACTACTACCATGCAGAGAGATATTGACTATGTGATAGGAAAGTGGTGGGGTGTTTGCAAAACTTGTGGGGTAACAATACACCCTCTGCACCCGCATGTATTTTGTGAGAGTGATACTGACTATGCGATTGAAACTCCTAAACAAGAAAACAAAGTCCCGCCTCGTTAAGATGGCAGTCATGGCGGGGTACGTGGTGATGTATTACTTGACTCAATATGTTGCCGGGATTGAGGCGGCGAAGACTTTAATTAAGGAGACGGAAGGACTGGCGTTGCTTCTACAACGAGCTAACGGGGGATGATATGAAATTCAGAAAGAAACCAGTAGTTATCGAAGCATTTCAAATGACAAAAGAACGTAGACGGGATAATTCAGAATGGCCGAACTGGTTGAATCAGGCATGGAATAAAGATTGTGGTGAGGGAGCTGTCTGGTGTAAAGATTATCCAAATTCCGATGGGACAGACCAACTTGCTATAGGTACTCTTGAAGGCGTTTATATAGTATCATGGGATGATTGGATTATAAAAGGTGTTAATGGAGAGTTGTACGCATGTAAGCCTGATATCTTTGAAAAGACTTATGATGTAGTGGATGAGGGATGAGTGAACAAAAAGCTCTACAGAATAACTCTACGAGGACAAATGGGTAATGTTTTTGTTGTCGCCGCAGACCCACAGGAAGCGTATAGGATCGTAAGGAATGACCTTGACAAACGGGATTACGGATTCCCGAAGGATCGAGTAATGAAGGCTATTGAACTACTGGCAGAAGATGCTTTATATCCGGAATGTGATATTAGGTTATATGTCGAGGATGAGTGAACAAATTCTTTGCCATTATACTGGTTGTATTTATCGGGTTGCATGCTTCTACCTCGGAAGGAGTATAGAAATTGATAACAATAAATTTATTGAATGAGAGATATGTATCTTTAACTCAAGGATTTATGGCATGTGTCAATAAAGATGATTTTTATATTCTTAATAAGTATCCTTGGAGAATTAACAAAAATAAATATAGATGTTATGCACGTACTGATATAAAGGATGACAATGGAGTTTTCCGAACTAAATCTATGCACAATATTATTTTAAATACTCCAAATGGAATGATTTGCGACCATGTAAATGGCAATGGATTAGATAATAGAAGGAGCAATCTTAGATGTGTAACCTATTCACAGAATAGAATGAATGCAGGGAAAAATATCGGGGAATCTAAATATAAAGGAGTATTTAGGAGTCGTGAAAAATGGTGTGCAAGTATATATGTAAACAATAAACGTATATATATTGGTTATTATGAAAGTGATTCTATTGCAGCTAAAGCATACAATGATGCAGCCATTAAATACTTTGGAGAATTTGCAAGACTTAATGTGATAAATGAATGATAAAAAAATACTTTGCATACATACTCATTGCGTTTTCTTTATTGCCTGTTTCTATATCGAGTCTTTATGCTCAACGTAGGCCTCCGACTCAAAGCGAACAGGCGACATACCTGCCACTGGTACAAATGTGGCTCGGACAAAACTGGGAGCAAAAGAAAGACCTCGGCGATGGGGTATATATAGCACAAAAGATCACTGAGGTAACATATTGCTGTTTAGACGAGGATGATAACGGACACGTGCATATTATAGACATTAAGTTCCACGCCAAGTATTACGACCGTAACCGGATGATAGAGGAAAAGGACATGGCACAGCGGGTGCTATTTAAGTGTGCAGATGGAAGGATCGTTGATTGGGATGCTTCACCTGCTTACAAATTGGAGGAGGTTACATGAAATGGATTCTTAGTGGGTTGTTGGTTGTATTGACAGCGGTTATTGTGATAGCCTTGCCGTTTAAGAATAAGACCACGCTGACTTGGGATGCTGTAACGACCAATGAAGATGGCAGTCCGGCTACAGACCTTGCTGGTTATAAGGTCTACTATACTCAGACCAGTGGGGCTTATACCAGTTTTAAGGATGTGGGTAATGTGACTTCTATGAATATTCAGACTACTATCGGGGCCTTGAAAGGGAACTGGTGCTTTGTGGCAACGGCTTATGATGTAGTGGGGAATGAGAGTGATTTTAGCAATGAGGTCTGTGCTGCCTTTGTACTTAGGAAACAAAAGCCAGTTTTGGGGATAGAGTAAGATGGACATTACTATTACTTTAGATAAAACTTGTTCAACCGGAGAACATTTACAGTTTACTGCGACAAATTCTTTTGGTAAATCAAAGATTCTGGTATTAACGAGAGAAGAGTTTAAAGACTTTAAAGACGACTGGGAAGATACGATTATAATTCTTCTTAAAAATTTTATTAAGGAATCAGGTTTGACTAACTGGAATCAAATAAAGACAGCACTTGGTACAAGGGTATTTAAGATATGAGTTTGGTTAGTATTGCTCCATTTTGTTATCCTGACCAATTACACTGGTCGTCTGACATAAGTAACGCAAGGTTACTTGACAACTCTGCTGACCGTGTAGGTACTGTATTTACTATACCTAAGACTGGAACAGTTTCTGCTGTTGCCTTTACTACCAAAACAGTTACTACTTCACAGTCAATTGATGTAAGGCTTGAGACAGTTGATGCTACTACAGGATTTCCAACTGGGACTTTATATAACGCTAATGCTGTTGCAACGCAGGCTACTTTGACAGCTAACACATATTATGAGCCAACATTTTCTTCCCCGTTTTCTGTAACTGCTGGGGCAGTTGTAGCTTTGGTGATACAGTTTACTTCTACTGCTGGGTCATTACAAATACATCATCATAATATTAATTTTAATATGGGAAGATTCCCATATTCTGTGAGAAATTTAACTGGAAGCTGGGCTTTGGACCCGTCGGCAATAATGGCTTGCGTATTAAAATACAATGACGGTTCTTATACAGAATTAGGTAATCACGTTCCTATTCCTATATCAGCAGTAGGTTCGGCTTTAACAACATCAATCAATTCAGGTTCCACCCCTGACGAGATAGGAGTTAAAATTAAATTACCTTTTAAAGGCCGAGTTAGCGGGTTTTGGGCAGATGTTTATGGGGCGGCGTCAAGTACTTATGATGTTACACTTTATGATAGCGATGGTTCTACTGTTCTTGAAACTACCTCTATGGATGGGGAAATTCAGGGGTTGGCCGCTGGTGTTTATGGTCGTATAGTAGGATTTTTCCCAGATGTTAACATACTAACTGCTAATACTTACTATCGTCTTGTAGTAAAACCAACTACAGCTAATAATATAACAGTAGTTGACTACACCTTTGCTTCTGTAGCCCTCATGGATGCTATATCAGGGGGACAGTATTGTCATAAAACAGAACGAACTGATGCCGGAGCGTGGACTGATACAACAACGAGGCGACCTTGGATGGGATTCTTAATAGACCAGTTAGATGATGGAGTAGGTGGTTCAGGCGGCGGGATGCCAATTTTACGTGGTTCAGTGGTAGGGGGGTAGAATGTACTTAGGCGAATATAGAATTGACGATTATGTAACTCTTATAGCTACTACCCATAGATTCAGCTCTGGTGCGGCTTATGCGCCAACTGCTATTACTTACAGAGTATATGAAGATGCAACAGATGTGGAAATCGTAGCGGATACTTCCATGACTAATTTTGATTCTCAAACTGGATTTTATCTTGACAGGATACAATGTACGGCGGCCATAGGATATGAAGTAGGAAAGACTTACACGGCCTTGATTAAGGCTACTGTAGATAGTATAGCCGCAATCACTGCTTACACCTGGAGGATACTAACACCGCCTGTGAATGTAACTCAATGGCTTGGAACAGCGTGTGCTACCCCCACAGTTAATGGAGTTCCCGAAGTAGATATTACTCACATAGAAGGTACTGCTCATGCGTCTACTTCAATAAGGGCAAACCTTATTTCTATTCTGGGCACAGCAATTACTGAAACAGCAGGTCAGATAGCGGCAGCATTTAAGCAGTTCTTTGATATAGGCACACCTACCGGAAATATGAAAGCTATTACTAATGTGGTAACGGCTACCAATTTGACAACTAATAATGATAAAACTGGTTATAGTATTAATGGAACTAAGACAACACTTGATGCCTTAAATGATGTTTCTACAGCACAAGTTAATACAGAAGTGGATACAGCACTTGCAGATGCTAACCTTGACCACTTGGTAGGTACGGCAACAGGCATACCGGCAATACCGGCAGGTACTTATATTGACCAGATGATGGACGACGGAACGGCAGTGTATGATAGGACTACGGACTCCCTGCAAGCGATAAGAGATAAGGAAACTGATATTGAAGCTGATACGGCTGAAATAGGGACAGCAGGTAATGGATTAACAGCAGTCGCTATAGGTATTGGAGGTATAGCATCTTTTTCTTTTGCTGCCGGTGCGATAGATTTGAGTGCTACCGCCGCTGATTTCCCATCGGGTATAAAGAAAAACACTGCCCTCGCCAATTTTATGTTCTTGATGGTTGATTCCACTGATCATTTGACACCTAAAACAGGACTAACGATTACGGCAACAAGGTCTATTGACGGAGCGGCATTCGGAGCATGCGCCAATGCCGCCGCTGAAGTAGCAAGTGGGATATATAAGATAAGTTTAACGGCTACTGATTTGAACGGAGACGTAATTACGTTAAGGTTTACGTCGGCGGCAGCAGACGATAGATTAATCACAATAATAACGACAACAACATGATAATTGATTGGTCAAATATTTATACAGGTAAACAGGAGATGTATTACGGAGTAAATTCGGAGAAATACTTTAATTGGATTATCTTACTCGTTACATCAGCATTTCCGTTTACTTATTATTTTAACAGAAATAGTAAATGGGGGAGGTCTTCGGCTAATGTTTAATAAGATATTAATTCAGATAGGATTAAAATTACTTATGTGGGGTGCGTATAAGATATTGCCGCAGGCAAACATTATCCCTGACAAGGTAATGGCTTTCACCCAAATCTTTTGCGATAAGTACGAAGCAGTTCCCAATGTTAGTGGCGAATGGAAAAGACATCAGGCATATTCGGCACTTATCAAGAAATTTCCATTAGTTAAAAAAAGGGTTCTTGCTCTGGCTATTGAATTGGAAATTAATAAAAGGGCGGATTGAAATGCGTATAGTTGATGAAGGATTTGAGGGAACCGGTTACGAAGAGTCTTGGGCAGAAACCATCTCCGGCGGTAACACCCTTGATGAGGATTCAACCACCATCGCCTGTCTCGGTACACAAAGTCTGAAGGCAATAACTACTTCCGTCGCTGCACCGTCTGCCCATGCAACAAGAACGTTTGGTAATGTAAATGCAGTATATCTAAGGGCATGGATTTATATATCTGAAAACGGTTTAACCGGAGCTTCTGAAATAGCTAAAATATTCGATATTAGGACTTCTTCAGGAACCAGTGCGACAAGAATCGAATTAAGAAATAATGCCGGAACATTTCAAATGAGATTCATTTATTATTCAAACGGTGGAGAAGTAATAACTACTGGCGTTACGGTTGTTATTGATACCTGGTATCTGATTGAATTTCAATACGATACCAGTCTTATGTTGTGGGGTTGGATATTAAATAATACTGTCCAAGAAACTGGCCATTTGGAAGGGACAGTCCGTACGCCAAATCGTCTCGTGGCAGGCATTGTAAACTATACCGGAACTGCACAATCAACTGTCCATATAGATGCAATAGCAATAGATACCGAACATTATCCATCCCTTATTGACAGTTCTGATCCTATCATTCTTGAAGTGCCGAGTACAACGATATTGTTTGATTCAAGGCTTTACATTAAGGAAATAAAATGGGTTAGAGCAACAACGGCAGGGCATACAGTAGTTCTTCAAAATAGGAATGGTAGAACTTTGTGGGCATCGGAAGCCGCTGGTGATAATTTTGTTGACATTTTTTTATATGAAGGATGGGTGGAGGGGCTTTCTATTCCTACCCTTGCTTCAGGAAAAGTATATGTTCAGGTTGGATAAACAGGAGGAAATATAATTAATGGTGATAAATTTGATAATAAAAATTCTAATCTTATGGTTTGTAATCGTGCATATCATACTTGGTTTCATGGTAAAATGTCACGATTATATATGCATGAACACTTTGGAAAGGAGATGTAATCATGAGTAATGATCTCACAAGTGATCCCTACATAGTGGACACTGCCGCATCAACAGTGCTTTCTACTATTAATCTTTACATCAAATCAATCCGCTGGGTAGGAGCAACTACTGCCGGACATACGGCAATTATCCACGATCAGGCAAGTAACGTAATCTGGTCTTCAGTAGCATCTGGGGCTAATTATGTGGAATCTGAGATTGTAGAGCAATGGGTAAACGGGTTAATTGTCCTTACCCTTGCATCAGGGGTTTTGTATATCCAGATTGGATAAGAACAGGAGGAATAAATGTCTATATTTAAGAAAGGTAAAGCAAAGCCGGAGTCAAATGAACCATCATTAATTGACCAGTTAATGTTAAGAATAACGGCATTGGAGGATAAGTTTGCTCAACATTCTCATGTTAGTAACAATCCTATAGCCATCAACGAAGTGTCTCCATATCCCGTTTTGGTAATTAAAGAAAAGGTTTAGATGCAGGAAACAGAACGAACAGATTTACAAGAAATACAAGCCAGGGAAGCTGGTATAATTGACAAAGATACCTTCTTTGAAGGCTTCTGGTCATTTAAGCCAACATGGATATTTCAGCAATTTATTAACAGGCCAGAGAAGATTATAGCTTATCTGACTGGTAATCAAAAAGGCAAAACCTGTGATATTGCATATTCTTATGTCTTACGCATAATGGGTATGCACCCAGTAGAAAAGAAAAATATGAGGCCGAATAATCCTATAAGGACATTCCGTTTCGCATCAGAAACATTGCCTACGGATTCAGATGGCGGAGAAGTAAAAAATACTCAGTATCCTGAATTTATGAAGTGGCTACCGAAACATCTTATTAAAAAAGACATTACAGTAAGGCGTCCGGTGGTAGATATATACGATCCTCAAGGCGGGCCGGATGTTCATATAGACTTTACTTCTTTCGGTCAAACAACACAATCTCAAGCAGGACAAAAACGGGCGTCAGTTTGGATTGATGAATCAAGCGGCAAGGAATTTTATGAAGAGCAGTTGCCAAGATTATTGGCTGCCGATGGCGATCTTTTATATTCTCTTACACCTGCTGAATTTGTGGGGTTTGAATTTGATGAGTTTTTTGAACGTGCATCGGTGTATATTAGAACAGAAGCAGTTAGGGAAAGAATGAAGTTAAAATATGGCAAGGAATATCCTGAAATAGAATACCGTGATGGGGCTGACATTGCTGTTTTAATGGCGGCCACGGATGATAATCCAATATTAATCAAGAAAGATGTAGATGCAATGTTTGATTTACTTGCCGATGAAGATACTATAGACATACGCCGTTACGGTTTGTTCAGACAAGCATCCGGTCAGATATTTAAAGATTTCGATGTTCGTACTCATGTTGTATCCGCTAACCAATATTTCCCTGAATGGGTTCCTCACGGTTGGATGCACGCAAGGGCGATAGACTACCATGAGCACGTCTCATGGGCGTGTTTGTTTGCAACAATGAGTCCCCAAAATGAAGTATTCATATATGACGAGCTTAACCCATCACCTGAAACAATGGTAACATTACAGATTGCGCATATACTTGCAGGGAAAAGCAAGGATTATAAATATTACCTGAACTTGATTGATCCCTTGGCAGCAAAGAAACAGAGCAATACGGGCCTTTCTACCATTGACGATCTAAACAGAATATTTAGTCAATTCAGGAAAGAAGGTACATGTACTGGCGGTTACTGGCAATCATGGGATACAAAGTCTACCAGGGGCCGAGAAGAGATACGCACCAGGATTAGGAACTCCAAACTATGCGGTAAACCATTCAATAACAGAGTAATAAAGGATGGCATAGCAACATATCTTCCAACACTCTGGATACTGGATAATTGTCATAAGGTTAAGGAATCCTTCAAGAACTGGCGGAAAGAGGAATGGATGAGCAGGGATGCTATGCTGACTAAAGATGAGAAAGACAGACCTCAACAACGGTTCTCTCATTTCCCTATGGCAGTAGAAGCACTCTTTAAGCATCCGGCATTCTCATCAAGGGGATATAAGGAGCAACTCTTAAAAGATAGGGATACACAGCATAAACATTACTTCCAGAGGGAGGCGTATGGAAGGTGAACATAAGTACGATATAAATGTAGAAAACTACCTTGCTACACTGATTGTTGACGGGGAATATAAAACATCCAATAGCAATAAGTCTCAGGAAAATAATGATTTTGATGCTTCTATTGATATGCTTGAGTGCATTCGGAGTGAAAAGAACACAAGCTGGATGTCGGATATATTCCTCCCTGAATTCCCATCTATTCTTATGACTGCTGCCGGTGGTTGGGCAAACCAGTACTTTAAAACCCGTGACTTCATCGAAGTGAAACTCGAAGGTGATAACCCTAAAGACATAGTAAAAGCACGTGGCGCAAAGAAGTTAATCAATAAGACATTAAACCAGAAGGACATATTTCATTACCATAAATACATCCGGGGTCGTCTCATTAATGCTCTTGCCGGTCAGGTATACGCCGTCTGTTGGTGGGAGCAGGAAGTAAAACAGGTTATCACCGGATATCAACCTTCATATAGTCAGGATGAATTTGGTAATCTTATTACTCCACCAAAACCTATTTATGGAGAGAAGATTGTCAGAGACAGGTTCAATTACGAGATAGTTGATCCCAGGAATGTGTTTACGACGAACGAATATTCATATTCTATACAGGAGAAAAACGCTGTTATTATCCGGTCTGAAAAAACTTATGAGGATTTACTTGCAAAAGCCGATGCCAATAACTATATCAACCTTGATGTTGTCAAAGAATTACTCAAAGGTAATGGTTCCGCACAGGAGACGCAAACTTCACAGGAGACATATAACAAGGATGATAAGAAACAGAAAGATAGTAAGCCCGTATCGAAACAGTTTGACGTATTGGAACGCTTCGGCAAAATGTGGTGCAAGGTTACAGAACGTGACGAAAATGGTGAGCCGGTATCAGTTGAGCCTGCATACGATACGTTGAATATGTTGGCTGACAATGCAGAGTTACTTGAGACGATTATAACCTTTGTCGTCATTGGCACAACAAGGGTAATGGTACGATTCCAGTTGTGCCCATACAAGGATGCAAAAGGAAGTCATTACAGGCCAGTTATTAGGGGATGGTGCTATATCCATCCTACGAAAGACAGTGGCTTGTCAGATGGCAAGTATCTGAGAGAATTACAGATTGCATTAAACGATACATTCAATCTATCCAATGACAGAGTAAAACTTGCTACTATGCCGACCTTGATAGGCCGGAAATATGCACTGGAAGATAACCAGACCATATACTTTGAGCCGGAGCATGTTATGGAAGTAGAAGATCCCCTCTCTGACCTTAGAGAACTTTCGATTAAAGATGATATAAGCGGGGCCTTAAATCAGATGGCAATGCTAAAGAATTCCATGCACCAGATTTCCGCTAAATTCCCTACGACTATGGGTGATGTGCCGGAGAACTCATCAACCACAGCAACAGCGGTTGTAGGGGCTGATAACAGGGCAAATTTAAGGGATAACTTTACTGATCTTACATTTGAATATACATTCCTTATAGACTTATATCAAATGATACTTAATATGTCATATCAATACATGAGGCCTGAGACGGCATTACAGGTTATGGGTGAGGATGCTTATGAGTTCGATCCGGAAGCGGATTATTCATATACGCCATTGTCTCAGAACATTGAATCGGATTACTCTAAATATAAAACTTTATCGCTTTTGGATCAATTTATAGGACGTGTTAGTAATATTCCTAATCCTTCGACTCCCAAACTTCTTAATTATTTGTTATCGAAAGCATTTGAATTATTCGGGGATAGGTTCCCTGAATATAAGGAGCATTTGCTTGACGAGAAATATATGCCTCCTGAAGCGGGTGGTAAGACCATGGGCAATCAACCGACAAATATGGGCAATCAACCAACATCAAATCAATCCGGTACGCCTATGAGTAATATGGAACAATATACGAGGGGAATATAGTGCCGACATCCTTAGAAGACATTGCAGGGTTCCTATCCAAAACAGGTAAGCGTGGGGCGCAGACACTTGATATTTTAGGCAAGTATCATCCATTTGTTACTGCCGTATCATCTACTATTGGATGGGAATTACTTAAAGACGATATTCAGCGCCATGAGGAGCTTTTAGATAAGATTTATAATGAGCAATCAACACCACAGGAGTTAGCAGAATTCAGATACTTGAAGGTCAGGTTAAGGAAAGTATCAGATCGGATAACTATTTACCTTGACAAATTGAAGGAAATCAAGTAAGTATAGAACAACGAGTTTCATTTTGAAACATATTATGGCTAATAAAATAAAAATAGGGATGGAAGTTAATGTATCTACAGAATATAATTGGATATGTCTCAATTGTAATCATGAAAACAACATTCTTGTGCGGGATGGATTGATTAAAGAATATCTGAATTGTCGTCTATGTTTGACTACATTGGGAAGTATTGGTAATATGTGGAAAATTGTTCCAGTAAATAAACTAACAGAAAAAGAAATAGAAGAATTTAATAATAGTAATTTTATCGAAACATCTTAGGTGAGATATGCACATAAAAAAAGATTATCCTTTAACTGATACATTAATTGCAGACGTGGGTTCATGTGACCATAAAGTTTTAAATGATTCTACTACTATTATTCCCTATGCTGTAATTGCTTTTAATGATAACGAACGTAATGAGGACGAATATTATGAAGGACATAATAAAACTATCACTTGCCTTGAATGTATTCTTGAAGAAGGAAGGGTTCTTGGTTTATGTGATTTAGTGAGCGATTTACGTGATGATAGATAATGAAAATATGCGGAAAGTAATCATAGACATATTACGGCAAATGAAAGGACTTGAGACTAAACTTAAAGAAATGTTAGATATCATAAAAGCCTAAGTTATAAGTAACACGTATTAACCAGAGGCCATATTGAGGGCAGAACCCTTGATATGGCCTCTTTTAGTTTCAAAGGGAGGAATTACATGGAAGAAAACAAAGCAACAGGGGGCCTTGCGGATGATGCTACCGTTACTGAACCTTCAGTAACCGATGAAGCGTTAACTGCCGCTCTTGAAGGCAAAGAGACTTCCGGACCAGAGGTCACTGCAAAGGCAGCAGAGGCCGAACCTGAAGGGCAAGATGAAGACAAGGAAGATCATGCAGATAAAACACGTCTTGGCCGGAAGGTTAAGAAGCTCGAAGATGTAATGGTCACAAAGACAGAATTTAGTCAATTAATGAATAAACTCGATACCTTTATGACTAAACCAGCCGAGCAGGTAAGTACTGAAAAGATTGACATTCCTGAATATGTTGCCACCCCTGAGGATGTGGAGAAGGTCATTCAGGCACGTGAAAGGCGTATCCAGGCAGACCAGGAGACTTACCAGAAAGCCTATGTATCAACAATGGTGTCTATAGGGAACGGTAATGAGCAACATGATGAAGTAGTCAAAGAGATGATGACTAATTTCAATGTACGCAGAACCGGCAATCCCCAGATAGACGCCGAACTTAATTATGCCAAAGCTCAGGCAGCAGTATTGTCAAGAGGGGCAACTAAGACAGTTCCGGTCAAAGGTGACAAGCCAGTAGCCGCAGGAGTTACTGTCGGCAGTACGAATACGCAGCGTAAGGTTACGTTGCCTAAACTATCTGCCGAAGCCGAAAACTTCGTGGCTTACATGAGGCGTCAGGGCATGACAGATGAGAGCATAGCTGAGGCATTAAAGGAATGAGTGATAGTTCCAGACATGGAAGATATAGGCAAATACGGCTACGTGGCGAGAAGCGTACCTTGCCCATGTACGGCGAAGGAGATGACACTGGCAAATATTACCGTTGCTGGAATTGCGGCTTTATTTGCGATGCGAACAGGGACGTAACGGGTGATGGAGATGGTAGGTCTTATACAGATTTTACCGTCACATCACAAGGTTCAGCAGATATGTCAGACCCTGTAAACGGCTTTGTAGTTTTAGATGGCATAAACGAAGGACATGTTGCATTAAAAGAAATGGCAGATGGGACAACTGAGGTTATTACCCATAACTTTAAGGTTCAGGGTACTGGATGCCCCTTGTGTCATTCACAAAATTATAGATGATGGAGGTGATATAAAATGGGATTTAAGATAATTCACGGGAATTCACAGAAACTATGGGTTCCTGTCACATATGAGGATACACTTTATGTCGGTCAGATAGTAAAGTGTCAAGCTAATGAGGGAGCAGCCCCATTTGGTGCAGCATCCGGTGCGGTGGATACTACAGGTAAAAGTATACCTTTCGGTGTTGTAGTAGGCACAAACAACAGGATTCCACTGTTTAATGCCACATACAATACTCAGTACATTACCGATGCGACCCCGCTTGCTTCAACTACGGAGTTCACAGGCGTAGAAGGGCCTTGGAGCAAGGGTGAGCAGAGGGCTATGGTAGAGGTTGAGCTTATTACACCGGAGACCATACTTAGGGGGCAGTTATTTAATGCTGCATTTGGTACAGCCATGACTGTTGGAACGACAACGGCAGGCGATTCCGTTTCTTGTACTACTGGTACACTGGTTGCAAGTACGGCAAATCAGGCAACAATCTATTTCAGGACAGGTACAAATAAGGGTGCATACAGGATACTCGATAATACATCGGCAACTGCTCAGACATGGGATACACCGACGTACATTGCCGTAGCAGTCGGAGATAAATGCGTCAAGGCTCCGCTTAGATGTATCGGGCCGTCTTATGTGGATTTCGATGCAGAGTCCATGTATGTTGAGGCATCGGCTACGTATGGTACTAATTATCATGTTATTGATGTAATCAGGCTTGACCTTAGCGTAGCAGGTCAGGAATACGTAGATTTCAAATTTAACATAGACCACTTTGCTCAGGCGAGAGCATAAAGGGAGGTGATATAAAATGGCGAGTGTAACTACAGCGTCTGATTTACAGAAACTAATGGATAAAAGGCTTCGTGAAGTATCCGATTTTGATAAATTGTATAAAGATTTAAACCCGATGATACCAACACTCTTCAGGATGCTTGATTCAGATGCGGCATTTGAGGAGTTCTATTCAGTCGGGTCCTTACCAGATCATCAGAGATTCACAGGCAAGATTCCGTTTGTCAACAGGAATCCAGGATATCACATCAAGATTGAGCCTTACGAATATGCTCTCGGTCGTCAGTTGGAGCGAAAGTTCCTCGATGACAAGAAATATGGCGTATTCGATGATGAGGCAGTAGGCCTGATAACCTCTGCCGGTCGGACAATGGAGAAAGAAGCTGCCGGAGTATTTACCGGAGCGTTTTCCACAGCGTTTCAGTATCAGAATAATGAGGAAGGTATTGCACTTTGCGGGTCTCACAAAACAAAGTCAGGGACTTCTACCGCATCAGGGTTTTCAAACTCTGGCACATCGGCAATGAACAAGACTTCAATTGCGGCAACGAGGATACTGATGAGGCAGTTCAGGAACGATGTCTCGGAACGTATTGAGATGTCAGATAACTTTGCACTGCTCCCTCCTGATGCACTTGCGGATGTAGCCTATGAGCTTGTCAATACCCCTAAAGGTATGGACTCCGCTGAAGGTAATGTCAATCCACAGTATAAGAGATACAAGGTTATCCCTTATGCAAGGCTGGATGATTCAGATACGAATAACTGGTATATGGTCAACATGGATTTAATGAAAAAGGCACTGGTCTTTATCAGTAGGATTAAGCCTGAGACAAAGACACAGATAGATTTTCATACCCTTGTTACCATGATTTCCAGTTACATGCGGTTTGCCGTGGGGACTACGGAGTGGCGTTGGATTTATGGACACAACGTAACTTAATTTAACCCTCCTGCTGGCGGGGTAGCAATATCCCGCTGGTAGGTAACTATTTACTGGTTGGAGGTAAATAAATGTCTAATTTTAATCATGGAGTGAAATCGTTTGGTGTGCCTGTACTCCCAGGCATAGGAGGCAACGTATACACTGGCAATGTATATTTTGTCAGCAGCACAAGCACTACACGGTCTGATAGTCCATCGGCTGGCACAAAGGATGCGCCATTTGCATCACTTGATTATGCTGTAGGCAGGTGTACCGCAAGTAATGGTGATGTCATTATTGCTATGCCTGGACATATAGAGACTGTAGCAGCAGATAACGGTCTGGCGATAGATGTCGCAGGGATTACATTTATCGGTGTTGGTAACGGGTCACTCAGGCCAACCATCAATGTAACGGCTACCACCGCAGATGTTGAAATATCGGCGGCCAATACCACAATGTGTAATTTCCTCTTTACCGGCGGAATTGATGTCATTACCGGTGTCGTAAATATCTCTGCCGCAGACTGCACATTACTCAACATTGAAACACGGGATGTCACAGGTCAGGCTACAGACTTTATCGTAACCACCGCTGCCGCAGACAGGCTCAAGATAAGTGGCTGGATACATAACGGCGCTACTGCTGCCGGAGCGGATACGGCTCTTTCTATTGTCGGTGGAGATGGTATCGTTGTTGAGGACTTCTCTATCTTCGGTAACTTTGCAGTTGCGGCTATAGAGAATGTGACCACTGCAATGACCAATGCAACCATAGGTGGTGGGCCGGGTATTAACTATATTCAAAACGGTTTGGATAGTGCTACACCTGTGGCTATTACTCTGGTATCTACATCTACGGGTCATGTTGGGCCGAATATCCATGCTCGTATTGGGTTAGATTCAACATCTAATACAGTTAATATTACAGAAGCATTTGTCGGTGCGGCTATGCAGTTTTTTCGGCCAATTACTATCGTTAATTTGGGTGGTGAAAGTGGAATGGCTACAAATATCACCGAATCAACCGATGGCTAACATATAGTAATTATTATCAGGGGGCCTGTTTATGGCAGGCCCCTATATTAACAGGAGGTTTTTATGGCAACAGACAGTTTGGAGTTCTTCGGTAAGGTTGACAAAGACAAAGATGGTAATGTAGGTTCCCCATTCCCTGCATGGTATTTCGATAGCAAGGTAGACTCTATGAAAGAGACTATTCAGCAACGAGAACGAGCATTGGAACGTGGAGATATACCGCCGGATTATATCTACCAGACAAGGGAAGATTTAAAACGTGACAAGGAGCGGTTGGACAGTATTGAATCATCTAAGCCAAAGTTAAATGATTCTCAGTCTGATTCACTTGGAAAGGTTTACAAGGAGCTATCAGAAGGAATTAAGGAATCCATGTTTACCCGTGACGATATGCAGAGAGGATTTGCCGATGCACATGAGGAAGCACGCCGGATGGTGAAACCATGCATTAAGGTTGACCCTGAACTTGCAAGGAAATTCGGGATAGACACAAAGGATGGCATGGTATCACGAAATGACGCATCTGTTATTCTAAAGATTGTCGGTAAATCTTTAGGCGAGGAAACGAATGTAGAGCGACTCAGGAGAATTAAGTGAGTGGATGGATACACTCTACTTAGAGAGCTTAGGGTATTATTGGGTGAGCCGTCAAGCGGATCATTTTTGGATGACAGGACTTCGTATGATTGCCTGTATGAAGCGGCAAGAGAGTTATGCCAGAGAACAAGGGCACTTACTGCTACTCAAGCGATAACGACAGTCGCAGAGCAGACGACATATAACTTAAACCCCGATTTCTTGTCATTATATCTAACTGATGATGAAAACGATTTTATCATAAAATATAACGACGGCTCATCCAATACATTCCTAAGGCACAGGGTCTATGATGCTATAGTCCTTAGTGATAATACGACATCTCAATCTGTCCCTGATCAATTTACGCTTATAGACGCATCCGGTATATCTCAATTAACAGGTACGGCAACAACTACGGCAGCGGCATCTAACGGCGAGGCAACCTTAACTGATACAGCAGCTTCCTTTACTAATGTGGCCGCCGGTGATTATGTTCATAACTTAACCGATGGTAGTCATGGCGTAGTGGTATCAAAGACTTCATCCACTGTACTTGTGTGTGCCTTGTTCGATGGGACAAATAATGATTGGACATCGGCAGATTCGTATATTATTACCTTTAATGGCAGGTTTGCACTATTGCTTGATCCTCCACCATCTACCGCAAGCCATACAATTACGGTGCAATATATTCAAATGCCGACACCTGTATATTCACCTTATAAGGCATATAGATTTGCTCCTGATTATAAGGAAGCACTTGTCTACTATGCGGCATTTAAGTATAAGTACCGTGATCGGGAGCCTGATTTCGGCGATAGGTTATGGAAACATTTTGATGCAAGAGTTAGAGGTATTACAAGAGATACCAGACAGGCAAAGGTACAAGGTGGATACAGAGTAAATTTTATTAAGCCTGCAAACCGTTCAGGAACGAGGAGATGATGTGGCTGACAAAGAGCGTAATCCCGTTCCCATACCATTAACCGGAAGATGGCGGACGAGTGTAGACGGCACGCAATTATCTGAAGGCGATTTTCAGGTACTCACAAATATGCGTTATACCAATGCAGGCATAAGGTCTGTATCCGGTATGACTAAAATAAACACAACTACCGCACTATCATATCCCAAGATAAGGGCTGGTCATCATTTTAAGAAAGACGAGCCCACAGAATCACACCTGTTAGTTCAGGCATTTAATAGCGGGGAAACGACATCCAGAATATACCGTAACGATACAGCCGTACCCTCCCAGGGTGATTTTAATACTACCCAATTATATACAGAAAGTTCCGGTGCAGGAGTAGGCACATTCTCTAATGCTCCTGATGGATGCGTGGCCTACTGTAATGGAGTGGAATCCTTAATATGGGGTGGCAATGAATACAGGTGCGGGGCATTTTATAACTTTAATCCTGATAATTCGTTTGTCTATAATTATTCCGAGGCGGTGAGTAACACCTTACAGACTACAGGGAATACGGCATTACTTAAAAGGACTACTAATACGCTTGATAATGTAGTTCTTCTACTTCATTTAGATACTGACTTTACTGATTCATCTCCAACTACTACTCATATAGTAACGGCTAACGGTGGGGCGGCTATCAATACATCTACAAAGAAATTTGGAGCCGGTTCATGTTATTTTGATGGTACCGGAGATTACTTAACCATCCCAAACGATGCTGATTTTGATCTTTCCGGGGGGACATGGACTATAGATTTCTGGGTCAATATCAGCGCAACTTTAACCTCCGATTATATTTATTATCACGGAACCGATGCAAGTAATTATATGGTAATTTCTTCATACATTCCGTCTCTTGGAGCAAGTCCGAGAATAAGTCTAAGTATAGTATCTGTCGGATCAGAAGTAGTTGGATTGGATACGCCACAGGATATTACAGCAGGTGCATGGCATCATGTCGAAGTTTCTGAAAATGCTAATGATTATTATATTTTCATTGACGGTACTCAAAGAGCTTATGTTTCTGATGCTAATCGTCCTGCTAATTATACTGGATCTGTTTATATCGGGTCAGATTCTTCTGGTTCATCTTTTGAATTTAAAGGCTATCTTGATGAACTTAGAATTTCAAATGTATGTCGTCATACTTCTAATTTTGCCCCTCCAACATCTGAATATGCAGTCTCTACAACCACTTATGCCTATATTGGTTCTACAAGGCCGTTGGCAGGGCTTAAGTTTTATGTTAAAACTGCTAATACTGCAACATCGTCTGCATCAATATCTTATTGGGATGGCACGTCATGGATTACTGCCGGAAGTATTTCAGATGGCACCTCAGCAAGCGGTAAAACCCTTAATCAAACTGGCAGTCTGACATTTACTTCAACAGTATCCACAGCAAAACCAAAATTACTCTACAATATTGCAGCATACTGGTATCTGGTTTCATGGACAAATATCAATCAGGATACAGAGGTTTATTACGTTACCCTGGACACTCCCATGCAGCCTATTGTGGATATATGGGATGGAATTAAAAGACAGGCTTATGCCTTCTTTAAATATGTCGGCACGACTTATACTGACCATATCTTCAACATTATCGGAGATGCATATATTGATGCGGACACGACTACATATGTCGAGTTAGATTCCCTTGCGACATCGAGCTATATACTGGCGGGATTTGCAGAACCTATGATGGGGGTACAATTACATCTTGTCCCAGGTCATGTAAATACTGCATCAAATACCCTGGAGGTATTTTATTGGAGCGGTTCGGCATGGACATCTGTAGGCACTATTGATGATGGCACAAGAGGCACATCTCAGAGTTTAAACAAAAGCGGTAATATCACATGGCAAGGAATTGCCAAAGGTACAGAACAGACTACTACTATCTCCACAAACGATACGCCTCTGTATTATTACAAGTTTTCTTTCAGTCAGGCATTATCATCCGATGTTCAGTTATATTATGTCGGCGGTATACCAACACAAAAACAAATATCAAATTATAAATTCCCTGTATCCTTCCATAACCGGCTATGGCTATGTTCAGACCAATCAGGGCAAAGGAACAAGATTACACCATCGGGATATAATACTGTAAGTGTTTTTAATGGTTCAGATACGGCAGACTTTTTCTTGGGCGATAATACAGATATTATTACCGGTGGATCGCTTTACACCAGGTTCGGTTCATCGTTATATGAAAACCTGATACTATGTAAAGAAGCCGAGACATGGCTGATTGACGGCACATCTCTAAACACTTACGCACTGTATAAGATTTCAGACCAGTACGGTTGCGTGGCAAAGGATACGTTTAAGATTTGCAATATAGGCTTTGAAATAGCTCAGGGAATAAATAAACACGTGGCTATCTGGCAGGCCGCAGGAGCAATAGTTATATTCGATGGCTCAAGTGTTATGCCAATATATTTCGATATTGAAAACGTGTTTGACCCTACAAGTTCAACTACTATCAACACTGCCATGATACATAAATCGTCAGCTTTCTATGATGAAGCAAAAAGAGAATATCATTGGCTATGGGCGAGTGGCAACAATACAACACTTAATAAGGAATATGTCTTTGATCTCATGCGTCGCAAATGGTTTGAGATAGACAGAAGTACAGGCAAATATCTACAGCTTGGTATCCCTGTTACAGACAGTAATGGTTACAAATATGTTTATGGCGCAATAGATACCGGATATTTGGAAAGATTAGAAAATGGCACTACATTCGATAGTAATAATATCGTATCGCAATTCCAGACACCTGATATACCGCTTGGTGGTTGGAATAATGAGACCATGTTAAGGATTGTCCGCATGATTGCTAAATCTAAGGCAACGACTACGAACAGTATAGTAATGACCCATTACGGTGACATGGCAACAACTGGAACATCTATCGGGAGCTTCTCAGTTGCAGACACCACCCATAGAGTAGTAAACAACATGAAATCTATTAATATAGGCCCGCATACGTTTCATGGTTTTTTGTGTAGTATGACTACAAATAATGAAAATATAGGATTTGAGCCCATTGGCTTAGAGGTATTCTTTAAACACGTCAGAGAAAAGATAACGTAAGGAGGATGTTATGGCAAGTCAGGCTATAGACCCATATTATTACCAATCCAGATTGAAAGAATTACAAGGACAAAAGGAGCTTACCACCGGCCGGGGGCTGACACAGCCTGAATTGGAAGCGATACTCAATGCCGAGCTTTCAGCAAGATACACGGCAGAGCAAAGTAGACGACAACAGAGAATTCAGGAGAAGGCCCTTTCGATACAGGAAAAGTCTGCCAAAGATCAGGCAGAAGCCGCTAAATTAAGCGGTTATGCACAGTTGGCTGTTGGAGGAGCATATTTAGGAAGTAAATTGCCTGCTATAGCTGAAACAGGCAGGAAGGCCGTTAATTGGGCCACCGGAGCTACTACTTTAACCGGAGCTACGCCTGCATTAACCACGGTAGCAGCAGGGCCGGTAGCCACTGGAATAACTT
>Ga0154762_1152_pt1 | contig 22476 bp, 5 predicted proteins | sample Rifle2008BG16ft_FD_105770 | JGI IMG/M metagenome (GOLD analysis project Ga0154762, IMG submission 105770) | Planctomycetes bacterium RBG_16_43_13
CCTGAATATATGATGGGTGAGACAGTATACGTATTCGGCAGCGGCTTCACCCCTAACCAGCAGGTTATTGTTCAGGTTATCCGCGTGGATAACAGTATTGTAACAGGTAACGGAACAGAGACCCCTGGCAGTGATATTATTACGGTTGATCCTTATGGTTCATTCATATATCCTTACTGGCTATCCGGAGGAACAGAGGCACAATACTATGGTACCCTGGTTGTGAATGCAATAGACAATGATACATTAGTGACTTTGGCTACAACCACATTCCTTGATAATCCATCATTCGGTCTTCAGGGTTGCTCACGTTACAGAGGTGATTGTACTGACTCAGCTACCCCTGCAACCGGTTGGGCAGATGGGACAAACCCGATGAATGGGTGGACATCTGGTAATGTCAAGGGATGGTATGAGCTTGAAGATGTCCCATATCGCCTTAAAATCAAACTGAAAAAACCAAGTGATGCCAAAATCTATTATATAACAACAGAACATGACAATCTTCGGGACGGAATTACAGGAGTAGACAGCGCAAGCGGATTCTATGTCGGGGCAGGTGATGATGACGACTATAATTATAATGAAGGAGAACTGACTAAGACCTGTGTATTTCAGGCTTTCAGAACCACTGCCCCTGCTGATCTTCCAACACCATCAAACCCGTGTATTGTTACCGGACCTACATATAGCGGGGTAAATGATGATGGGAATAATGGGATAGACGAAGATGCTGCAAATGGGGTAGATAATGATGGTGATGGTAAAATAGACGAAGACCCGCCGCCAAAAAGCTCATCGCCTGGGGTTCGACGCATCCAGTACACATGGGCAGTATTATTTCAATCCTCAGAAGTTGGAAATGACAAGAAGTGGGCCCTTTACTGGAAGGCTCATCTTGCCTCAGGGTCCAGCACCTGGCCCGGGGCATCATTGCATGCCCAAACGAGCGCCGGGGGAAGTCAGGATGTCCCTATTCAGAATGTCCTCTCTTCACAGCAAGCAGACCTTTCAATTACAAAGTCTGATTCTCCTGACCCCGTCACAGTTAACGGCACACTGACCTATAGCATTACGGTTACAAATAACGGCCTAAACTCGGCGTCAAATGTCACTGTTACAGATACTATTCCGGGTAGTACAACCTTCGTATCTGCCACCGCCAGTCTGGGCAGTTGCTCCGGCACAAGTACTGTAACCTGTAATCTGGGCACACTAATTAATGGTGCCAGCGCCACTGTAACCATTGTGGTCATACCGACCACTACAGGGACGATACAGAACAAAGCAAGTGTGAATAGCAGCACGTCAGATCCGAGCAGTTCCAACAATACAACACCCTGGGTCTATACGACGGTAAATTCAGCGCCTGTCAATTCAGCAGACCTATCTATTGACAAATCAGAATCTCAGGACCCTGTGCCAGCAGGAGGTATACTGACCTATACGATTACGGTGACGAATCTTGGTCCGAATCCTGCCACAAATGTTACGGTAACAGACAACCTGCCGGGGGGAGTAACCAACATCAATGCAAGCGGTTCCGGATGGAACTGCATAATTGACGGTTATTTAGTGACATGCACGCAGGCAAACCTGGCGGTTAATTCACCCTCTGTCATAACTATTACGGTTAATGCACCAACTTCAGGCTGCAACCTTAACAATACAGCAAGTGTAACGGCCGACCAGACTGATCCTGTCAGTTCCAACAATACAGAGACGATATCAACAACGGTTGCTCCGGGAGCAAACCTTTCTATTACGAAGACGGCATTTCCTGACCCGGTGACTGCAGGCGGGATACTTACATACACGGTTTCAGTGTCGAATGCCGGACCTAGTTCGGCTTCTAATGTAATTGTTTCTGACACGTTGCCGGCAGGGACTGCGTACATTGGTGCCAGCGGTACTGGCTGGTCATGCAGTCATGATACAGGTGTAGTAACCTGCAGCAGGGCGAGTCTTGGTGTTACGACGGCACCGGCTATAAGCATTCAGGTAACAGCTCCTGCTGATGGCGGAACGATCATCAACACAGCCAGTGTGTCAAGTAATGCTAATGATCCTGATACAGGGAATAACAATACCGGACCTGTGGAGACGACGGTAACTGCCTCAGCAGACCTTTCTATTATAAAGTCAGGCCCTGACTCGGTAGCAGCGGCTGGGGTGATGACATATACACTTGCCGTAACGAACAACGGCCCAAGCACGGCCGCTAATGTCTCGGTTGCAGATTCTCTGCCTTCCGGAGTCACGTATACAGGTTTCAGCGGCACGGGCTGGACCTGCACCCCGGCACCGCCGAGTGGGGGTGTTGTGACGTGTAGCCGCAGCAGTCTTGCCGCAGGAGCAGCGCCGTTACTTACCCTTACGGCGACTGCGCCTATAACAACCGGTTCGATCATGAACAGTGCGACAGTTTCTGCCAGCACCAATGATACAGATAACGGAAATAATAGTTCATCGCTTGTAACAACGGTCACTGCCTCGGCAGACCTTACTATTTTAAAGACAGGCCCTGCCACGGTAGCAGCGGGTGGGGTGATGACTTATACGCTTGCCGTAACTAACAGCGGCCCAAGCGCTGCCCCAAATGTATCGGTTGCAGATACTCTGCCTTCCGGAGTCACGTATACAAATTCCAGTGGTACGGGCTGGACCTGCACCCCGGCACCGCCGAGTGGGGGTGTTGTGACGTGTAGCCGCAGCAGTCTTGCCGTTGGAGCAGCGCCAATACTTACCCTTACGGCGACTGCGCCTATAACAACCGGATTGATCACTAACAGTGCGACAGTTTCTGCTAGCACCAATGATGCAAATAACGGAAATAATAGTTCATCGCTGGACACAACGGTCACTGCCTCAGCAGACCTTTCTATTTTAAAGACAGGCCCTTCCACGGTAACAACGGGTGGATCTATGACTTATACGCTTGCTGTAACGAACATCGGCCCAAGCACGGCCGCAAATGTATCGGTTGCAGATACTCTGCCTTCCGGTGTCACGTATACAAATTTCAGTGGTACGGGCTGGAACTGCACCCCGGCACCGCCGAGTGGGGGTGTTGTGACGTGTACCCTCGGCAGTCTTGCCGCAGGAGCTGCTCCGTTACTTACCCTTATGGCGACTGCGCCTATAACAACCGGATTAATCACTAACAGTGCGACAGTTACTACCAGCACCAGTGATCCAGTTAGTGGAAATAATAGTTCATCGTTGAACACAACGGTCACTTCACCATCGGCTTCTGGAGCAGATCTATCTATAACACAGGTTGATTCACCTGATCCTGTTGTGTTAGTGGGGAGTAATCTTACTTACACTGTAACTGTTACCAACAACGGTCCCGACGCTGCAACCGGAGTGACTGTCACGAATACTCTGCCATCATCATCGGAGGTTAGCTTTGTTTCAGTCGTAACAACGCAGGGCAGCTGTACAGGTACAACTATAATAAATTGCAGCATAGGCAACCTTGCCAATGGCGGCAGTGCAACGATGACGATAGTCGTTCAGACACTGGTGGCAGCGATGGTGAGTAGTACCGCCGATGTAGACGCCAATGAAGTAGATTCAAATCTCAGTAATAACAGCGCTCCGGCCGTAACAAATGTTGGAGACCTTTCGAGGTTAGTCAACATCTCCACACGTGCATCGGTCTTAACCGGTGATAATGTACTGATTGGAGGATTTATCCTCGGGGGTCTACTTCCAAAGACCATTTTGTTAAGAGGATTTGGGCCTACGCTGACAAGCCTTGGTGTTTCTGGCGCTATGGCAAATCCATATATTGAGCTATACTCCGGTCAGACACTCATTGCGACAAATGATAACTGGCAGACACCTATAGTCCAGTGTGATGCACCTGCAGTATCGTGTGGTACGCCGCAACAGATACAGGCTACCGGAAAGGATGCATGTACTGTGATTGGCGGCGCCGGCTGCAGTCAGGACTCAGCCTTACTTGTCACACTTCCGCCGGGGGCTTATACCGTAATAATGAGAGGGGTGGGTGGAGGTACAGGTGTTGGGTTGATAGGTGTTGATGATCCAGATACCAGTACTCAACCTAAACTGGTAAATATTTCATCGCGCGGAATGGTTCTAACCGGAGACGGTGTTATGATCGGTGGTTTCATTATAGGTGCCGGTAGTGGAAATAAACCGGTTTTGATACGTGCAATGGGTCCGACACTGACCGACCTGGGGGTCCCTGGTGCGCTTGCCAATCCTTATATTGAGCTTTATTCAGGCCAGACCCTTTTTGCAACAAATGATAACTGGCAGACACCAATAACTCAATGTGCCCCGCCTGCAGTATCCTGCGGTACTCCTCAAGATATTGTGGCTACTGGAAAGGATTCATGTACAGTGGTCGGTGGCGCTGGATGTAGTCAGGACTCAGCCATACTTGTTACCCTTCCACCGGGTGCATATACAGCAATAGTAAGGGGAGTTAATAACGTAACAGGTGTAGGACTGATTGGTATTGACGAACTCGGACAATAGAGTTATCAAAGTATAAAGCCATGAAAAAATTATTATCTTTCATCATGATGTTCGTGGTTTTAGGGTTGTTTATTCTTCTGGGTAAATCAGTAAATGTTTATGCTGACGGAACAGAGACGCTTGGTCCTCCGCTCGGCATAACTGTCGCCAGCGGATCTGGAATCGCCGCCGGTGGAACCGGCATGAATACACAACCTGGTCTAATTACTGTTGATGTTCCAGCCGGTGCGATTGTTAAACAGGTTCTGCTCTACTGGGAAGGATATAGTGACGGGCCAGATCTTGGTGATGACTACATTTCTGTTAATGGTATCGGGGTTTACGGTGCTCTAATTGGTGGTCCTGCTTACTTCATTACTACAAGTAGAATCAATACCAGCTTTCGAGCTGATATTACGTCATTGGGTCTCATCACTCCGGGTTTAAATACTCTTACAGTAGATGGCATGTCATTTAGTTATAGAAATAATGGGGCCGGAGTGCTGGTTATCTACGATAATGGATCTGGGGCATCTGATATCCAAATAAGAGATGGTCTCGACAGGGCATACATTAATAATCCAAATCCATCAAAGAGTACCGTACCGCAGACATTCAATATTATACCCGCAGGTGTTGATAGGATTGCTAAGGTTTTACTTTTTGTGGGTAGTGTTTCTGACTCTCCCCAAACACCTCGCCCCAATTCTGTAGAAATAAGTGTAACTGCCGGCAGTGTCACTACAACCTATACATATAGCAATTTCCTTAATAGTAATGATGGTCCTGAATGGGACAGTCTCATTCTCGATGTCTTAATTCCTAATGGAGCTTCGAAGCTGAAGGTCCAGGTCTTTTCGAGAGATGATGCTTTCCCTGCTTCAGGTAATGATCCTGCCTCTTTAGAGTGGATCGGAGGTATAGTATCAATACCCGCACCAAATCTTCTTAATGAGGTGGATCTATCTATCACAAAGACTGCCTCGCCGGATCCGGTCACAGTTGGGCAGAACCTAACCTATTCTATTACTGTGACAAATAACGGTCCGGGTCAGGCAACTGGAGTTACTATTACGGATGCACTGCCGTCAGGTGTGGCCTATGTTTCTGCTTTTTCAAGCGATGGTAGTTGCAGCGGAACAAGCACAGTAACATGCAGTATCGGAAGCCTTCCTGCCGGGGGCAGTGCAACGATATCAATTGTGGTAACAACGCTAACAGATGGAATTATCTGCAACTGTGCAAGTGTCACTGGTGAACAGGCAGATCCCAATACCGCAAATAACATTACACCATGTATTGCTACTACGGTAAGTCCTTTAGGGAGTCCTTCAGCTGATTTGTCTGTTTCAAAGATTGACTCACCTGACCCGGTTAATGTCGGTGCGAGCCTTCTTTATACCATTACAGTGACAAACAACGGTCCAAGTGATGCTACCGGTGTTACAGTTACAGACACTCTTCCGGCTGGAGCAGATTTTGTGTCTGCTACACCAAGCCAGGGGAGTTGCAGCGGAACACTTACAGTTACATGCAGCCTGGGGAATATTTTAAACGGTTCGAGTGCCAATATAATGATTGTAGTAATACCAACTGTATCAGGAATACTCAATAACAGTGCCAGCGTAAGCGGGAATGAGAATGATCCAAATATGGCTGACAATACCACACCTGTAATATCTACAGCAGTCAATAACCTCCCTACAGCAGATGCAGATCTCTCAATTACAAAGGCCGATTCACCTGATCCTGTGATCTTGGTGGGAGACTCACTTACCTATACGATTACGGTGACTAACAATGGACCGGTTACAGCTACAGGAGTAGTGGTAACGGATACCCTGCCAGCAGAGGTAAACTATGTATCCCTTAACGCTACTCAAGGTATATGCAGTGGAACGACTGCCATTACCTGTAACATAGGCACACTTTTAAATGGTGACAGTGCAGTAATTACAATTGTGACCCAGACCCTTGTAGCTTCAGTTGTCAGCAATACGGCCAGTGTGTTCGGCAGTGAGAATGATTTAGTATTGGGCAACAACAGCGCTACATCGGTAACAAATGTTGGAGATCTTACAAGGTTAATCAATATCTCTACCCGTGCTCCTGTGCAGACAGGCGACAATGTGATGATAGGTGGATTTATCCTTGGAGGGCTTCTTCCAAAGTCCATATTGATAAGAGGTTTTGGGCCGACCCTTGCAGACTTTAATGTATCTGGTTCAATGGCCAATCCCTATATTGAACTCTATTCTGGCCAGACACTTATTGCTACCAATGATGATTGGCAGACACCAATAACCCAGTGTGATGCTCCTTCAGTATCGTGTGGTACTCCGCAAGACATTCAGGCTACTGGCATGAGTGCATGCTCTGTGGCAACCACAGGGTGTTCACGTGATGCAGCCATAATGGCTACTCTTCCCGCCGGGGCTTATACAGTGATACTGCGGGGAGTGGGAGGAGAGACGGGAGTAGGGCTTATAGGTGTTGATGATCCTGATACCAGTACTCAACCTAAGCTTGTGAACATTTCCACACGTGGCTTGGTCTTAACAGGCGACAGTGTCATGATTGGAGGTTTCATAATAGGGGCAGGTAGTGGAAATAAATCGGTTTTGGTTCGGGCGTTAGGGCCTACACTTGCGGACTTTGGAGTCTCTGGTGCTCTGGCCGATCCCTATATTGAGATTTATTCCGGCCAGACCCTTTTTGCAGCAAATGATAACTGGCAGACCCCTATAACACAATGTGATCCGCCTGCGGTATCCTGTGGTACTCCACAAGAGATAGAGGCAACAGGAATGGATTCATGTACAGTGGCTGCCACAGGCTGTAGTCAGGATGCAGCCATCCTTATGACGCTCCCGCCATGGGCATATACGGCTATCGTAAGGGGAGTTGGCGGGGTCACGGGTGTAGGACTCGTTGGTATTGATGAACTCGGGCAATAAGAAGGGTGGAATCACATCAGAGCCTTTACCTTTAAACAACTCACAGTAGCAATGAAAAAGTTTCTAATGCTTGTGATAGTGCTGGCATTACTTGATGCCAGGATCGTCTATGCACAGGCTATGGAGAAGGTCGGTCAGGAAGTAATAGATGCTCTTCAGACAACGGGTGAGGTGAACGTTGTTATTAAGCTTGCAGACCCTGCATCCATGAGGGTCCCTCATCCCGATCTGCTTATTTCGAGAAATGCAATTGCTGATCTTCAACAGGGTGTGTTATCTGCACTTATCCCTTCTGATTTCAGGGTAAAACACAAGTATAAGTATGTTTCTGCACTGTCGGGAAAAGCGACTTTAGCCGGACTCACGAAGTTATCCGCAGATCCCAATGTGGTAAAAATAGACCTGGATGTCGGCGGTACAGTATGGCTGCAGGATAGTGTCCCGCTTATTCGTGCTAATGAGTGGCATACCGCAGGAGTCATGGGCAGCAATACAGTGGTTGCGGTGCTTGACAGCGGGGTAGATACTGATCATGCCGATCTGGCAGGTGACCTGATACATCAGGAATGTTTTCTCGATACTGATGGTGATATAGACGGAAATGGCGGTTGTCCTAACGGCAGTGACAGGCAAACTGGTGCAGGCGCAGCAGAAGATGATCACGGGCATGGTACACATGTGACAGGGATAATTACTTCAGATGGTACCATAAGTTCTGCTGGTGTTGCGCCGGGTGCTAAAATTGTTTCTATTAAGATTGTCAGCAGCTCAGGTAATTTCTATTATATCTCAGAGTTGGTAGCAGCACTGGATTTTATCATTAACAACAGTCCGGATGTCAAAGTCATCAATATGAGTTTGGGTTCCTTTACGTTGTTTAATGGTGATTGTGACAATTCGACTGCATACAACATGGCTATTGCTGCTGTCATCAACACACTGCGGACCAATGGGGTGATTGCCTTTGCAGCGTCAGGGAATGACGGTTCAGGTGCCGGCATGAGTTCTCCAGCCTGCCTGAGCAATGTTGTATCAGTAGGAGCTACATATAAGAGTGACAGTGTTGCATCATTCACAAACAGCAATGCCTCCCTCGATGTTATGGCGCCTGGAGTGGCTATTGACTCAACATACCTGTCAAATGGAACACTAACCGCTTCGGGAACCAGCATGGCAAGCCCACACACGGCCGGCTGTGCGGCCCTCTTGATTGATGCAGGTGTGGCTGTAACCCCTGACGAGATTGAAACACGACTGCAAACATCATCCGTGATGGTTACCGATCCTTCGAATGGCCTGACGTTTCCAAGAATTCGCTGCCATAATCACCCTCCCGCGCTTTCTTACTCCGTAGAATCAGGTTATGGGAATGACGGTCTGAACCCAAATTCCGGCACTGCTTCCGACGCGTTTTCATATAAGGTGATCTACACTGATGCTGACAATGATCCACCGGATTACATAAAGTTACATATAAACGGCAACACGACAGGGGTAGGAATGACACTTGAAACATCATCGTCAGATCAAAGCCTTCGGGATGGGAACTATGCCAACGGGGAGCAGTTTATCTATACTACCTCACACTCTATTGGCGTACATGAATACTATATTACAACATCCGATTGGCTGGATACTGCAAGACTTCCTTTGATCGGAACATTAAGCGGTCCGACAGTAAATAATCTCACAATTACTACAACCTCACTCCCCTCAGGAACAGCGGGGTTAGTTTATAGCGCTGCATTATCCGCCTCAGGTGGAATTCCACCATACACGTGGGATATCCCATCGGGCCTGCCTCAGGGATTGACTTTCAACACGTCCACTGGTGAGATCTCAGGTACGCCTTCATTGGACGGCACATACAACTTTACAACGTATGTCACGGATACTAATCCGGATACCTATTTCAAGGGATTAACAATAACAGTCCTTCCTGAAATCTGTGATGGTATTGATAATAATAACAACGGCCAGATTGATGAAGGCTCCATCAATACGGACGGAGACAGCCAGGCTGATTGTGTAGATGCTGATGATGATAATGACGGGTATACGGACGGAGCAGATAACTGCGCGCTCACCTTTAATGCGGATCAGGCTAATACAGATGGTGATGGCGTAGGGGATGCATGTGATTTCGACTGCACGCCTGGGGATGTTTGTTCTCCCCTGTCTGATCCTGTTTGTGGTGTTGATTTTATCACCTACACCAATTCATGTGAAGCGTCAGTGGCCTGTGCTGAGATTGCGTATAGTGGCGCGTGTAATGCGGATCAGGATGCTGATGGACTGCCTGACGGCTGGGAGTCCCGGTATGCCCTTAACCCTGCTGATGCAGCCGGAAACAATGGGGCTTCCGGTGACCCGGATGGAGATGGCTATACTAATCTTCAGGAGTACCAGGGTGGCAGCAACCCGCAGTATTCAACCAGTGTCCCAACAATGAATCAGCCCAAATTAGCCAACATATCCACTCGCGGCCCTGTTCAGACCGGTGACAGCGTAATGATCGGCGGATTCATCATCAATGGCACTGCGCCAAGGTCAGTTCTGATCAGAGGGTTTGGACCGACGTTAACAGACTGGGGAGTAACCGGTGCAATGTCCAATCCTTATATTGAACTATATTCCGGCCAGACACTTATAGCTACTAATGATAACTGGCAGACGCCAATAGCACAATGTGATGTACCTGCAGTATCCTGCGGTACACCACAAGACATACAGGCAACAGGCAAGGACGCCTGCTCAGTAGCCACAACAGGCTGCAGCCAGGACGCAGCCATACTCGTGACACTTCCTCCCGGTGCTTATACAGCGGTAATGAGAGGAGTAGGTGGAGGAACCGGTGTGGGTCTTATAGGTGTTGATGATAATGATACAAGTATATTATCTAAGATCGTGAATATCTCCACGCGCGGACCGGTACTAACCGGAGACAGCGTGATGATTGGCGGTTTCATTGTGGGCGGGAGCTCATCAAAGACGGTGCTGATCAGAGGGTTTGGACCGACACTTTCAGACTGGGGAGTATCCGGTGCAATGGCCAATCCATACGTTGAGCTGTATTCCGGCCAGACAATGATTGCCACGAATGACAACTGGCAGACCCCAATAGCACAGTGCAATGCGCCAGCAGTATCCTGCGGCACCCCGCAAGACATACAGGCAACAGGAAAAGACGCATGCTCAGTGGCAACCACAGGCTGCAGTCAGGATGCAGCGATACTCGTTACTCTTCCTCCAGGGGCCTATACAGCCATTGTTAGGGGAGTTAGTGGCGGTACCGGGGTAGGGCTGGTTGGCATTGATGAGATCGGTCCATAGCTCCTTATAGAACCACCTTGCGCACAGTTCCCTGAGGGGACGTATCCTCACCGCGAAAAAAGAAATTGATACTTTCCTTTTTCATGGTAAAATGACCATGCCATGATTGAACGCACCGGCTTATTGTACAGTGTACGCTCAGCCCTGAAACGGAGCAGGATCGTCATGCTGATCGGGCCGCGTCAGTGCGGAAAGACTACCCTTTCCCGGGATCTTGCGGAACCCGATTCCCTGAACTACTTTGATCTTGAAGATCCAACCGGCCTGGCCCGGCTTGATGAACCTATGACAGCCCTGCGTCACCTGAAGGGATTGGTCGTCATTGATGAGATACAGAGGAGACCGGAGTTATTCCCGGTACTACGTGTCCTGGCAGACCGGAAACCTCTCCCTTCCCGTTTTCTCATCCTCGGCAGCGCCTCACGGGACTTGCTGAGACAATCGTCGGAGTCATTGGCCGGCCGTGTTGAGACGATCACGATGGGCGGTTTTAGTCTGTCCGAGGTAGGTCCGTCAATCCTGAGACGACATTGGCTTAGGGGTGGTTTCCCACGCTCGTTCCTTGCCCGCACTGAGTTGGACAGCCTGGCCTGGCGAAAGAATTTCATACAGACATTCGTTGAACGTGACCTGCCTCAATGGGGCAAAGGGATTCCTGCACCGGCCCTCCTGAGTTTCTGGACAATGCTGGCGCATTACCATGGTCAGACATGGAACGCTGCTGAGCCGGCCCGGTCACTGGGCCTCAGTGAACCCACTGTAAGACGCTATCTCGACATCCTGACGGGAGTGTTCATGATTCGACAGCTTCAGCCATGGCATGCCAATCTGAAAAAAAGACAGGTCAAGGCCCCGAAAATATTCTTTCGGGATACAGGACTGTTACATCAGTTGTTAGGCATAAGGTCTGAGAAGGACTTACTCAGCCACCCAAAGTGCGGGGCATCCTGGGAAGGCTATGTTATCGAAGAAATTCTTAAAGCAGCAGAGCCGGAAGAGGCATACTACTGGGCTACTCACAGTGGAGCGGAGATTGATCTGGTGTTAATAAAAAACGGACGAATGTATGGTGTAGAGTGTAAAAGAATGGACGCTCCAGCATTGACACCTTCAATGAGAAATGCCCTTGAGGATTTGAATCTTAAGCAAATAGCAGTCGTCTATCCGGGAACAAAGCGGTATCCGCTGGGAAAGGCCATTCATGTAGTTCCTTTAGAGGCGGTGGCAGAGGGGATGAAGGGGCTATTTCCCACAAAGTGAGTTTGCTCAGATCCAATCGTTGCCTGTAGCGCCGGCCTTCTTGCGTTTGACACATACCTCACCACTCCTGAAACCTCATTTAATCTGAAAGACTCGTCAGAAGACATAGATATGGCTGAGAACCTTATCTGCAGAAAGGGCACCACTGATAACGTGATGCATAAACCTTTTTTGTCATGGTTTTTGGACTTTTCTTCATCTTCATATTGTTATATTTACTACATATGAAGACGGTATGTCAAGAAATTGATCAGCTTGTCAGCCGAGGTGACAACAATTTATTGGATAGCAATCTGGGACAGTGGGCGTTTCTTTTTCCTCTCTAACGTTATACCAGATACCATATAAATTTCGAATAAAATATCGAATAAATTGTCTTGACATGCCAGTCAATAAGTTGTATAGATTACGCATGTAATGAGCTTACCTTCTATCAAGGCAAACTGTCTGTGAGGGCAGGGCGCAAAGCTACGGGGCTTATAGTAAACATAAAGCAAGCCGGGCTGCCGAGGTGACAATGGTCTTAAGAGATTGTTGGCATTTTGGTGGTCCGGCTTTTTTTATTCCAGTCACGAGGAGTGTGCATCCATGAAATCATTTACATTTGTTGTTGCAGGACAATCTAATTTTCACACCAGCCTGGCCGGCAAATTGCAGTCAGTAAACATACCTCTTACACCTAAATACCTTTATGCACGAGTTTGCAAACTGCGGAAACACGCAACAGGGGTTTTGAGTATTCTGGCAGTCATTTTATTAGCATTCTTTTTGTTTCCTTCCACTGCCTTTGCTGATTCAAAAATCGTCTTCTCCTCAGACTGTGACGGTAATTGGGAAATCTATGTAATGAACCCGGATGGTACCAACCAGACACGGCTTACAAACAATAATACAGAGGACGCTCAACCTTCCTGGTCACCCGATGGGACAAAGATCGCTTATGAATCAAATCGCGATGGTAACCCTGAAATTTACGTAATGAATACTGGCGGGGCTAACCAAGTTAGACTTACTAATAACACTGCCAGCGACAGTGAGCCGGCATGGTCGCCGGATGGAAGTAAAATAGCTTTTCGTTCCTATCGAGACGGCAATAGCGAAGTCTATGTAATGAATGCTGACGGGACGAACCCTGTAAACCTGACAAATCACCCTGACAATTCCGATGGTGAGGCTCGCTGGTCTCCCGATGGTACCAAGATTGCCTTTTCTTCGTGGCGAACCGGTGTTGACAGGAGACAGTGTGATGATCGGAGGCTTCATTGTGGTGGGTGGTATTTCATCAAAGACCGTGTTGATCAGAGGGTTTGGTCCGACCCTTTCAGACTTTGGAGTAACCGGAGCGCTGGCCGATCCGTATATTGAGCTATATTCCGGCCAGACGCTTATTGCAACGAATGACAACTGGCAGACAGCACAGTGTGATGTCCCGACAGTATACTGCGGTACACCGGAGGACATACAGGCTACAGGAAAGGACGCCTGCACAGTTGCAACAACAGGTTGCAGTCAGGAAGCCATACTCGTAACACTTCCTCCGGGGGCATATACAGCCATTGTGAGAGGAGTTGGTGGAGTGACCGGGGTAGGACTGGTTGGTATTGATGAGATTGGACCATAAGAAAGCACGCTAATTTAAGAAAGTTTTTGTAACCCTAAGGAGGTGTGTCATGCGACTCATTAATCGTTTTCGTTTTTCATGGAGTGCTGTGTTTGTCATCGTTCTGATTGCATCGTCCCTGAACATTTTCCCCATCAACGATGTCTCGGGAAAAGAGATTACAGATACAGACAATGTAACGAGTACACGGGTTAATGAGGACTACGGCAAACTCCCGCTCTCCTTTATCCGGAATGACGGACAGATAGATAAGCGGGTCATGTTTTATGAAAAGGGGAGTGGACATGCAACATTCTTTTCAAAAGAAGGGGTTTCCATATCTCTGAAAAACGATCTTGTAAAACTAACCTTTCTCAATGCCAATAAATCTCCTGAGATTGTCGCATTAAATCAGCAGTCCGGAAAGGTGAATTACTTCACAGGCAATAATCCGTCAAAGTGGAAGACAAACATCCCCACTTTCAGTTCTGTACTTTACAAGGAAGTCTACCCCGGCATTGACATAAAATTCTACGGGAACAATAGCCAGATGGAATATGACATTATCGTTCAGCCAGGTGCAGACCCTGCAAAAGTCAATTTCTCCTATGATGGGATAAAGGATTTAAAGGTTACAGAGGGTGGAGACCTTGAAATAGTCCTTAATCATGGGAGTATTATCCAGAAGAGTCCTGTAATTTATCAGGATATAGAGGGTGAGCGTGTTCCGGTAAAGGGAAGTTTCAAAATAGATAAATCTTCTTATCGCTTCGAGCTTGCTTCATACCATAAAGACTTTCCACTTGTTATAGATCCTGTATTAATTTACTCGACCTATGTTGGAGGAAGTAATAATGAAGAGATCAGAGACATTAAAGTAGACAGTTCCGGTAATGTGTATGTAACAGGTGATACATACTCAACAGACTTCCCTGTTGCATCTGCTATTTATGGGACAAATGCCGGCTCGGCGGATGCCTTTGTTACCAAGATAGATGCCTCAGGTACAGCACTGATCTATTCTACATACATCGGTGGCAGTGCATATGAACGTGGGACCCGCCTCTTCGTTGATCCTTCAGGGAGTGTCTATGTTTCAGGGCAGACTGCCTCTACTGATTTTCCTACAGTCTCTCCAGTTCAGTCCACTAATAGCGGCGGAATGCACGATGCCTTTGTGGCTAAGATAGATGCATCAGGGAGTAGTCTCGCCTATTCCACATATCTTGGAGGAGGTGGAGATGACTTAAGCCGTGGAATCGCTGTAGATGCCGCAGGTGCTATATATGTGGCCGGCAGGACGTCATCAACAGATTTTCCGACCTTTGCTCCAATTCAGGGATATAATGGCGGGCTGTATGATGTCTTTGTAACCAAGTTGAATGCCTCAGGCAGCGCCTTTGTCTATTCAACATATGTCGGAGGTAGCAGCGACGATCGGGCCAGCTATCTTTCCTTAGATACTTCTGGAAATGCCTATATCACCGGTGAAACTTCTTCTGTAGACTATCCGACTGTTTCTGCAATACAGGGTGTGTATGGAGGGGGATTTTTAGATGCCTTTGTTACAAAGGTCAATGCATCAGGCAGTGCACTTGTTTTTTCTACGTACATAGGAGGGAGTGGTCATGAATATGGTGGCGGTATCACCCTGGATGCGGCAGGGGATATTTATATAGCAGGATTAACTGACTCCACCGACTTTCCTGTAGCCTCTCCTCTTCAGGGAAGTAATGCCGGATGGGATGATGTCTTTGTGACCAAGATGGATGCCTCCGGTAGTACTCTTGTGTATTCCACCTATCTTGGAGGAACCGGTAACGAGTACGGTAACAGAATTGCTGTAGATTCTGCCGGAGCGGCTTATATAACCGGAGGGACATTTTCAACTGACTTCCCCGCATTCCCATTTATCCGCTGGGCATGCGGCAGTTGTCCGACATATTCAGATGCCTTTGTCACGAAGATTAATCCCTCTGGCAGTGGCATTGACTATTACAGATATATCGGGGGAAGCGACAATGATGATGGCCGTGGCATAGCCGTTGATAGCGCCGGAAATGCCTACGTAGGAGGGGTGACCTATTCTCCGGATTTCCCGAGGGTTACTGCCCTCCAGAGCGGGTGTCCTGGTTGTCCCACAAATTCTCAGGGGTTTGTCACAAAGGTCTCTACTGCCAGTTCCGGAGATATAGACATAAGTCCAGCAATGGCTGATCAAGTGGGTACGAGTGTCGCCTTTGACGGTACAAACTATCTGGTTGTCTGGGAGGATTACAGAAGTGGTGTCAGCGACATTTATGGAAGGCTCTTTACAACATCAGGTATCCCCGTGGGGGGTGAGTTTGTCATAAGTTCAACATTGTATGAAAAGATTGACACCAAGGTATATTTTGGAGGGGGATACTATCTGGTTGTCTGGGAGGATTATAGAAACGGTGATTCGGATGTCTATGGTCAGATCGTTTCAACATCAGGGACTTTAAGTGGTTCCGAATTTGCGATCAGTAATAACCCAGGTACTGAACAGTCCATGCCTGCCATAGGGTTTGACGGCACGAATTATTTGGTGGTTTGGGAGGATAACAGGTATGGGACTTTTGATATTTGGGGTCGGTTTATTACAACGTCAGGGACCTTAGCCGGTTCCAGATTCGCTATTAGTTCGGCCTCCGGCGATCAGTATCAGCCTCAGACCAAATTTGATGGCACAAGATACCTTGTTGTATGGCCGGAGGACCGCACAGGAACTATGGATGTCTACGGGCAGTTTGTTTCCACTTCAGGCTCTCTGGCAGGGGGTGAGATTGCCGTAAGCACTGCAGTAAGCACGATGCCAGGAGGTCCGTACAGCAGGGTTCACCTCGACTTCGATGGAACGAATTATTTTGTGGTATGGACTGATTTCCGCAATGGTACAAGACAGGATATCTATGGGCAGAGGCTTACATCCGCAGGGGCCTTGTTAGGCACTGAGATTGCGATAAGCACGACAGATTCGCCTGCAAAAAGAACAAGGCAGGTATTATTCAATGGCTCAAACCGTTATTTAGTAATCTGGAGGGACGGGGTGAGCTTGGAGTGGAATCGCCAGGTAAGGGCACAGTTTGTTACAACAGCAGGGGTATTATCAGGGTCAGAGATTGCCATAAGCACTGCTGCATCTGATCAGCATGGTCCGAGCCTTGCATTTGACGGGACGAACTACCTTGCCGGATGGACTGACAATCGTAATGGATTATATGGAAAGCCCTATGGTCATTTTATAAGCGGGACTGCCCCGCCGTCCGCTGAGGTCTGCGATGGCATTGATAATGACTTAGACAGTCTTATTGATGAAGGATTTACTGACACGGACAGCGACGGAGTTGCAGATTGTGTAGACCTGGATGATGATAATGATGGGATGTCAGATAGCTGGGAAGTCCCCTATGGTCTGAACCCTGTTAATCCGGCTGATGCAGGGCTGGATGGTGACACCGATGGATTTACCAATCTTGAGGAGTTTATCGGTGAGACAGATCCGTGGAATCCTTTAGACGTGCCTGTGTCTCTGACAGTGTTTGACGGCAGTATGCAGCCTATCAGGTTGGTTGCCCCACCGGATGCAACGGTTATATCATTTTCATGGATAGATCCGGCAACTCTGCCACCGTCCGCAGAGACTTTCCCCTATGGTCTTGTAAGTCTAATCCTTAACGTTCCCATACCAGGGGCGTCTGCTACCGTTGCACTGACTTTTCCCGGCGTGGTGGATACCGCCTCAGTCTATAAAAAGTATGGCCCCACCTCCATCAACCCAACAAATCACTGGTATGATTTCTCCTATGGCAGCAACAATGGAGATGCCACCATTACCCTGACCCTGACTGATGGCGGAGCAGGGGATCATGACCTGATTGCAAACGGGACTATTGATGACCCGGGTGGACCAGCCATGCTGCCTGTGATTACGGACAATGATAATGATGGTTGGTCACCTCCTTCTGACTGCAACGATAACGATAATACCATCTTCCCCGGCGCCACAGATATTCCCGGTGACGGCATAGACCAGGATTGCTCTGGAGCAGACAGTGTAGTTGCATCCAAGCTGGCCAACATATCCACCCGCGGCATGGTGCAGACCGGAGACAGCGTGATGATCGGCGGTTTCATAATAAGCGGTAGTGCGCCACGGTCTGTCTTGATAAGAGGCTTTGGGCCGACACTGGCAGACTTCGGTGTAACCGGTGCAATGGCCAATCCCTATGTTGAGCTATATTCCGGCCAGACACTTATTGCTACCAACGATAACTGGCAGACTCCAATAGTCCAATGTGATGCCCCTGCAGTATCCTGCGGCACACCGCAAGACATACAGGCAACGGGCAAGGATGCCTGCACAGTAGCAACCACAGGCTGCAGTCAGGACGCAGCAATACTTGTAACGCTTCCTCCAGGTGCCTATACAGCGATAATGAGAGGAGTAGGTGGAGGAACAGGAGTCGGTCTTATCGGTGTTGATGATAATGATATTAGCCCATTATCCAAATTAGTAAATATCTCCACGCGCGGTCCGGTGTTGACAGGAGACAGTGTGATGATCGGAGGCTTCATTGTGGGTGGCAGCTCATCCAAGACCGTGTTGATAAGAGGCTTTGGGCCGACCCTTTCAGACTTTGGTGTAACTGGAGCTCTGGTTGATCCGTATATTGAGCTATATTCCGGCCAGACGATGATTGCCACGAATGACAACTGGCAGACGCAACAGTGTGATGCCCCTACAGTCTTCTGCGGCACTCCGGAAGACATACAGGCAACAGGAAAGGACGCCTGCACAGTAGCAACGACAGGCTGCAGCCAGGACGCAGCCCTACTCGTGACACTTCCTCCCGGGGCCTATACAGCCATTGTAAGGGGAGTTGGCGGCCTGACCGGGGTAGGGCTGGTTGGTATTGATGAGATTGGTCCATAACATTAGTGATGCTTTAGGCATTCTTATTTAAGACTAAGGTATCACTCATATAGGTGATACACAGTCCTTGCAGGTTTGTGTAAACTGCAGGTGCTGAATAGCTTACCTTACAACATGAGAGGAGGAGGGGCATATGAGGAAAAATAACAATGTATGTAAGAGTAGTAACATATGGATAAAGATCGCATGGGTATTTACCCTGATTGCCATAGTAATCCCAGGCAGTATCGCCCAGGCTGGTGTCACAGACCAGACCAGGATAAATGTGGCTTATAGCAGTCTGCCATTATATTTTATCCAGAACAATGGCCAGGTGGATGAACAGGTCAAGTACTATGAGAAGAGCAGGGGGCATGCGACCTTTTTTATGGAAGACGGAGTTTACATAGGCCTCCACAAAACTGGAAATTCAGAATCGAATGAGAATAATCAGAGTAGTATGATAAAGCTCTCCTTCGTTGATGGCAAAGAAAAACCCGAAATAACGGCCGAAGGCGTTCAGCAGGGAAAAGTTAATTACTTCAGAGGAAATAATCCTGCCAAATGGCGGACCAGCGTTCCAACTTACCAGACTGTCTCATACAAGGAAGTATATCCCGGCATAGACCTTAAATTCTACGGCAGCAACAGTCAGATGGAATACGACGTTATCGTAAAACCAGGTGCGGATCCATCAAAGGTGAAATTTGCCTATGAGGGTATCGAAGGTCTGGATATTTCTGATGATGGAAATCTCGAGATCAGTCTTAAAGAAGGGAAGTTCATACAGAAAAGACCGGTCATCTATCAGGAGATAGACGGGGAGAGAATATCGGTAAATGGAAAATTCAGGATTCTGGAAGGTGATGTTACTCACAAGAAATTTGTTTATGCCTTTGAAGTTGCTGCCTATGATACAAAGCAACCCTTGATAATAGACCCGGTACTTGCCTATGCCACTTACGTGGGAGGAAGTGACTATGACGGTGGTGAAGGTATTGCTGTTGATGCCTCTGGAAATATTTATGTGACAGGCAGTACTTACTCTCTCGATTTTCCCACAACCTTGGGTGCCTATGACACTAGTTTTAGTGGTGATAATGATGTCTTTATAGTGAAGTTCGATAGCAGCGGCACATCACTTCTTGCGGCTACATACATGGGAGGTAGTTCCTATGATTGGAGTTGGGACATAGCCCTGGATTCTTCGGGGAATGTTCTTGTCGTGTTAGATACTGGTTCCAGTGATTTTCCCACACCCCCCGGGGCCTATGATACAACCTATAATGGTGGTGGAGATATTGTTATAGCCAGGCTTGATAGTGGTCTGTCCACCCTTCTCTATTCCACTTATCTGGGAGGAACCCTCGAAGATGGTTGTACTGATTGTAGTATTGCAGTAGATACTTCAGGAAATGCTCATGTGGCAGGCTACACATATTCTACGGATTTCCCCACCACTACCGGGGCGTACGATACGACCTTCAACGGAATTTCTGATATCTTTGTGGCGAAGCTGGATAGTAGCGGCTCCACGCTTCTCTACTCCACATATTTGGGTGGAAGTGATGTTGAATATTTCGTAACAGGCATAGAGGTTGATCCTGCAGGTAATACTTACGTATCAGGAGAGACTTTTTCTGCGGATTTTCCGACTACCGCTGGGGCTTATGATACAACATTCAATGGTAGCATCGGATTCAGCGACGTTTTTATTGCAAAACTAAATGCCAGTGGCTCTTCTCTTATTTTTTCCACATATTTGGGAGGTAATGACAATGACAATGGCGGTATTGCAATAGATGCCCTGAACAATGTCTATATAACCGGACGTACAAATTCTTCTGATTTTCCAACAACTCCAGGGGCTTATGATGTAAACCTCAATGGTCTTTCTGACGCATATGTGGCAAAGCTGGATAGTAGTGGCTCTTCTCTTATTTTTTCAACTTTCTTAGGAGGAAGTGGAACTGAAGGTAGCTGTAAAGAAGTAGGCTTGGATTCTTCAGGCAACATCTACATTGCCGGTGGAACATCATCTGTGGATTTTCCTATTGTGCCGGGGGCATATGATGCAACATTCAATGGGGGTACTTCTGATCTATACACTGTTGATCTATACGTTGCAAAACTAAATAGCAGTGGCTCCTCTCTCCTATATTCTACTTATCTTGGAGGCAGTGGGAGAGAAAGTTGCTGGGGTTTTAACATGGACACATCCAGCAATATCTATCTGACTGGAGGAACTGGCTCTACGGATTTCCACACAACCCTGGGGGCCTATGACTCAACCTACAATGGTGGCAATATCATGAACGATCCTGAAATTGGTGATATGTATTTAATCAAACTCGCGTTTGATCCACTACCAGACACTCCTTTGATTGGAGATTCGATCGGTATAATCACGGTTTCAGCCAGTGACCAATCCCGCCCCGATGTTGCATTTGATGGGACTAATTATTTAGTCGTCTATGAAGATTGGCAGAGCGGTCTTGTTTCGGACGTCTATGGACAGTTTGTATCACCAGGCGGAAGTCTTGTAGGACCCGCATTTGCTATCAGTGCGACCGCATATGATAAGATGCGCCCAAAAGTTTATTTTGACGGATCAAATTATCTGGTTGCCTGGTTTGATATGAGAAACGGGGCTGCTCAGGAGGACATTTACGGACAATTTGTTTCTCCCTCGGCAGCCCTTGTAGGCCCTGAAATAGCTATCAGTACTGCTTCAGGCTCTCAATTTAGACCTTTCATCGCATTTGATGGAACCAATTATCTTGTCACCTGGTGGGATAACCATAATGGTGATTTTGACATCTATGGACAATTGGTGTCAATGGCAGGAACTTTGACTGGTCCTAACTTTGCGATTAATGCATCCCCCGGAGATCAGCAGAGACCTGAAGTCATATTTGACGGAACCAACTATTTTGTTGCCTGGGAAGACTTCAGAAATGGCAATTTTGATATCTACGGACAATTCGTCTCGACATCCGGAATACTGATAGGGTCTGACTTTGGTATAGCGACTGCCTTGTATGATCAGGATAGGGCACGTATCGGCTTTGACGGTACTGATTATCTTGTTGCGTGGGATGATTTCAGAAAGGGGACAGGATCAGATATTTACGGTCAGAGAGTGACTACATCCGGATCGCTTCTCGGTTCTGAATTTGCGATCGTCACTACCGGCGAATATACAGATGTTTCACAGGTATTATTTAATGGGGATAACCGTTACCTGGTACTCTTTCAGAACGAAGATCCTATTGATAGACCTATCGATAGTTGGGATGTCTACGGGCAGTTTGTTGCAACGACTGGGTCATTATCGGGTGGTCCATTTATAATCAGCAATAATTCATACGATGAATGGCGGCCGCGTATGGCATTTGATGGGACAAACTATCTTGCTGTCTGGGGAGAAAACAGCAATGGGACAGACTATGATGTTTATGGTCAGTTAATAGGCGGCGGTATGATACTGTCGGTGATCAAGGCTGGTACCGGGGATGGAACTGTAGCATCAGTTCCTGCAGGGATAGATTGCGGATTGGATTGCTCGCAAAGTTATGACAGCGGAACGGTCGTGACCCTGACGGCCACACCGGATGGTACGTCAACATTTACAGGCTGGAGCGGGGATTGTACAGGCACCGGATCCTGTGTGGTGACCATGGACGTGGCAAGGTCGGTAACAGCTACGTTTGTTTCGGGTTCTGCTGCACCCCAACTCTCCAACATATCCACCCGCGGCATGGTGCAGACCGGCGACAGCGTGATGATTGGCGGATTCATAATCAGCGGGACTGCCCCAAGGTCTGTCTTGATAAGAGGGTTTGGTCCGACACTATCAGACTTCGGTGTAACCGGCGCAATGTCCAATCCATATA
>Ga0154762_1047_pt1 | contig 22308 bp, 20 predicted proteins | sample Rifle2008BG16ft_FD_105770 | JGI IMG/M metagenome (GOLD analysis project Ga0154762, IMG submission 105770) | Planctomycetes bacterium RBG_16_43_13
TGGCATCTTTTCTTATATCGTTTTCCTTTAGTAACGTGTCTATTAGCACGGTGATTTTGTTTATGGTGGAGAATACACCTTTAGCCGCCTCTGTCTGTGTATTTTTAGATGCTATGAGTTTCCCCGTTGTGGTTACAATGCCGACCTTTACGTTTGTTCCTCCTAAATCGATTCCTATTATAAATTTCCTTCTCATAGTTATTTTGATATTATCTCTGCTATTAAATCAGAAGTGATAAATGGTGTAAAGTAAAATGGTTCACCCCGTTAGAAATACCCTCGTTTAGAGGAATGGTTCTAAATAATGGTAGTTATATAATGATACAATAAATTTCTAACGGGGCTAATAGTGAGGTTAATATGCCTGACCCGTCTGAAGTGTTGGTGGACATCATAAGACGTTCTGCGGTTAGCGGTGTCGCACCCGATTTGGATAGAGTTATAGAGGTTGGGTGCGGCGGTGGGGCTGTTCTGGATATGTTGGCTGATAGGAGACCTCGACTTTTGGTGGGAGTGGATATAAAGCCGGAAATGCCCGCTTTGGCACGGCTTACATTCGTAGTCGGGAATATCGGCTGGCTACCGATAAAGAGCAAGACATTCGACGCAGTCGTTTGTGTGAATGTCTATAACTCCATTACTGCTTTAGAGGCGGAGAATGGTGTATTCGAACTAATCCGCATAGCGAGGAGAAGAGGAGCTGTCGTCATAGGCATCCAAAATGTGTTCAACCCGCTCCTGTGGCTACGGGTCTCGTGGAGGAAGTTTAGGCAGGGGAGGCGGGCGAATCCAGTGGTCTTTTCTCTGAAGCAGATTGCGGGTTTGGTGAAGAGGGCAGGGGGACGGATTGCGAAGGTAGAGAAAATATCACCGCCGCCGCTATACTATCCGAGAAATATGCTGTGGCGTGCCGTGAGGCGATGTATAGCGAATATATATTATTATGCACTGTCGCGCCACTTCCGATTTGTAGCAGTGTATAATGTGTTCGTGGAGAAATGTAAGCTTTAGAATTCGACATAGCCATTCTTCTGCAGTCGATTGCAAATTGCAAATATTGGCTTGCAAAATGCAAATATAGTTGCACATAAAAGTAAATAACGAAGCTCCATATCAATACTCATATATAAGTGTCTATGATTCAGGGACTTATAACAAGTCCCCATTCTACCTATCACCAATATACTGGCACAGGGCTTGCTATTATAACTGTAGAGGCAAGAAAATGATAAAGAAAGCAGGCGTCCTAACAATCCTTATGGTGATAATAACAGGGGTTACCTTCGCACAGGATATCGTTTTAGAGAATAAGGTTAAGATCGGCGATTTCCCACGCGGGATAGTTAGTTCTCTTGATGGCTCGAAGTGCTACATTCCCGATTCATCCAATGGTGGGGATGTCTATGTAGTAAATACTACTACGCAATCGGTAACGAGGGCAATCGACACCGATGGGGTGAGGTCGATTTTTCTCTCCCCTGACGGTTCGAGGGTATGGACGTTAGACCCTCCGCGGAACGTGGTCGTCATAAATACTGCCACCGACACCATAGCCGCAAACATAGAGGTGCCGGTGCCGCCCTCTAATGTGGCTTTCTCGCCCGATGGCTCGCTCGCCCTGCTCTACTCCGCAGGAAATAATCCGAACTACATAACCATAGTTGACTCCACCACCTATAGCATCGTTGCACAAATACAGGTTCCCGCATCCTCACTCTTTAATGGTATAGTGGTAACGCCTGATAGCAGGTATGCCCTCCTCACAAGCGGCTGGGCAAACGTCGTAACGGTAATTGACCTTACTACTTTCTCGATTGCCGCATATATACCTGTGGGCAATTTCCCCATTGATATTGCACTGGGCAAAAATGGCACAAATGCCTATGTCAGTAACTATTATTCTCGAGACATAACGGTTATAGATATATCCACGTTATCATTGGCAGGCAGGATACCGCTCACGGGCTATCCCTTCAGGGTAAGATACCAAAAAGGCACCGACTATATCTGGGTTCTCACGGATAATATGGATGTGGTGAACGTTATAGATACTACGAATAATACCGTAGTGAGTGCAATCGCCCTGAACGGCATAGTCGCATATACCGACCTCAACGACATATCCTTCAGACCAGATGGCAAGTTAGCGGTTATTACTGCATCTGACACAGGCACGGTCGCACTTATTGACTCAAACCCTGCCAATACAACCTTCGGGGATGTTGTGAAGACCATTTCCGCCGGCTATGTAACATACTTGGCTTTCCTCCCGAATGGGGACTACGTCTATGTAGTTGATAGGACGGGTGGATATGTCCTCGTCTGTGCGGTTTCGGGTGGATTGGATACTTTGGCGGATGCCATATCTTTCGTAGTAGACCAGTTAAAACTGTATCTCTCGTCCAGTAATCTGACATCTACTCAGAAGAGTTCACTGCAAAAGGCGGCAGATAACCTAATTGGCAACAACGGCGGTAGCGCAAGTAATGGGGCGCTACAAAAGATATCAAGTGGTGCTATCGTTGCAGGGCTGGAGAAGATTAAGCAGGCAATAAATTATCTGATTAGTGCAAGTAATAGCGGGTTGGATACGTCTGAATTGCAGAAGATATTGGCGAATGGGGCTATGAACGACACGAGGGAATTCATAGAGGGGATTGAGGCACAGGTGGGTAGCACGAATAGTTATGTGGTTTCTGCGTGGGGTCTCTTTAATACAGGGGTGAGTTCTCTGAATGCAGGGGATTATTATACTGCGGTTGACTATTTTAAGAGAGCCGCCGCAACGGCACAGAATGCGATAAATTAGTGTGATATGGAGTGGGGTATGGAACGAAGCACCATCCTTAATTTTGACTTTTGCGTTTTGGATTTTGATTTTTACAATGCCCCTATTCCCTCCTTATCCTCTTAACTATTCTTCGCCCCAATACGGGACGGGGAATAGTAGGGGGATGGGGTGATAAGATAAAAGCAAAAATCAAAGATAAGGAAGTAAAATCTTACACTCCCTTCACCTTCGCCGGGACACCGATATATGTGCCGGGCGATGATATATTTTTAACAACCACAGCCCCAGCGCCGATTGTTATATTGTCGCCGATCGTTATACGATCTATTATTGTAGAACCAGTTCCTATATGGTTTTTATTGCCAATCTTGCATATCCCGCAGATAGTAGCCCCTGGAGCGATATGATTGAAATTGCCAATTGTTGTATTGTGTCCTATAGAAGAAGCCCTGTTTATAAAATTAAAATTCCCAACTTTAACGTAGGGAGCAATGACGGAGCCAGCTCCTATAAAATTACCTTTACCGATATGTGGTAAACTGCTATTTGATATAATACTTTTAGGATGTATGACATTTGGAAACCGCAAAATCCCGATTTTCTCAAGTTCTTCGAGCAATGGCTCCTTATTAGCGTTTACAAATCCCAAGAAATTATTATCTTTATCACCATTGTGTTGTTTATAGTCCTTGAGCGATATTATAGGGAATCTTTTAGCCAATTCTTGAGAAAGGTCTGCTGGTATATCCCTGTTAAGGACTATGTATTTTACTTTGCCGCTGTGCTCCTCAATAGCATCAATAATATCCCAAATAAAACTCCCAGCACCAAAGATAGTCCAATCCATATCGGTTTCCTCCCACAAGCATATTCTTTATGTATATCTGATAGTGTTTTTAAGTGATAATGCACAAGAATAGATTTTCGATCATAAACCGAGAATTTCTCTTGCCTCTTTAGGAGTGGCTATTCCCCTCCCTAATTTATTTGCAATCCCGACAATCCTTTCAACTAACACATCATTTGTAGCAGGTTCTTTTGCATCATAACTGTAATATAGATTATCCTCTAAACCAATCCTTATATGCCCTCCAAATATAATAGCGGCTGCATTTGCGTATAATTGATATTGGCCAATTCCAGCTGCACTCCATACGGAATTAGTAGGTAGCATAGATAGTAAAGTTGCGAAAACCATTGGCTCGAACGGCGCTGTTCCCAGCGAACCAAATAATAAATTAAAATACGGCTTTTCATCTTTTACAATTTCTTTCTGTAACAAGAACTTGGCTTTATGGAGCATACCCGGTTCGAATATCTCGAACTCCGGCTTTATACCCCTGTCCATCATTTTTTTGGCGAGCAGTTCAATCATTTGAGGGCTATTGACGGACTCTTGGTTTATGAAATTCATAGAGCCAACTGTCAAGGAGGCGAGTTCCGGTTTCAGGTCTCCTTCTAATTCCAGACACTCAGACCTTTTTTCAAACTCACTCCAGTTCCTTCCGCTTGTAGATACACTTATAATCAAGTCAGTATTATTTCTTATACCCTCTATTATTTTAGCGAAGGCGTCTTTTCTCCAGGTGGGCTTACCGTAGTTATCTCTTGGATGGATATGAACCACCGATACCCCTAACTTGGCACAACTAACCGCAGTTTTCACAATCTCATCTACACTTATTGGTGTGTAGGGATTTAACTCCTTAGTTGGCACCATACCTGTTGGGCACAGATTTATTATTAGTTTATCCTTTGGGCGGTTTTCGTAGTTCATAGGTGTTATTATAAGATAGTAAACTAAAAAATAAAGTGTAAAGATAAAGAATAAGGAAGGGTTTTACCTTTTTATATTCAAACAGTTATCCCACACTGTCGTTAAAATCTCAGGATATCTACTATATGAAAAGGCATAGATTTCTCATTCTATCGGTAGTCCTTATAGTGATGGTCGGCTTGTTGTGTTATCGCGTCTTCTTTAAGGGGAAGATGCCATCTGATAAGAATACCCATACGGATAATAAAGTGTCCGCAATTGGAAAGGTAGATAACATTCCGCCGAGTAACGTTATTAATAATACGGCAGATCTTCCTCCAGACCATCCTCCTATTAGTAAGAAGCCCATTCGTCCTGATAATCCGCCTGTAAAGGCAACAGCACCTGAATTGATAGATAAATTGAGGAAGTTGCTGGCGGATGGAGCTAATCGCTCATTTGGGAGTGAAGCATCCTATCACGACTATCTAAATCAATTAAAGGTGCTTGGGGTAGATGCCTTTCCGTATCTACGTGATGTGATACTTAATAGGGATGAGACGGTGGAGCTTAGGACAGCATTGATACAGGTGGTAGGGGGGATGAAGGGTGATGAACCAATAGGGTTTCTACTCGGGATATTTGGTTCTAAGTCGAACGAACAGATTCTCAGAAATTACGCTATAACATCGGTGCGTAAAAGTGGAGACAGTAGGATATTTGATACCGTGAGGGTTGTCTTCGATGGTGAGCAGGGCTATCCTGCCAGATACAATCTCGTTCAGATGATGGGTGAGACGAAGGACGAGAGGGCTATACCAATTCTTACTAAGGCGTTAGAGAGCGACCATGATAAACAGGTGCGATACCTTTCGGCGATGGCATTGAGTAACTTTTTAGATGACTTTAGTGTAAGGGAGAAGTTAAAATACTATGCCGTGCAGGACGGTGATGCGATAGTCAGGCGAAATTGCGTGATTGCACTTGGTGGATATAAGAAGGATGAGATTAAGGACTTTCTCGAACAGATATTAAAGAGCGATAGCGATAGCAGGGTTCTGAGGACTACAAGGGCAATACTTAAGAAGAATTTTGACGGCGGCAAATAGAAAACATTTCTGATGAATCATTGGGATAAAGAATCACTCCTCGTGGCACGTCTTTCTACTGTGCCGCCTTATATTATTCCTGATGCAGATAATATTGAGTGGGGGAGGGTGCTTGAAATTGCCCGTTCAGAGGAGACCGCTGGCATATTGTATAAAAATATAAGATTGCTCCAAATAAAAGTGCCTGCTGATGTATTGGCAGGTCTTGAGAAGATACATCTCTCGGTTGTTAGTAGAAATATACTCCAGGCAGGGCAGCTTAGAGAGGTATTGAAGTCGCTTGCTGATAAAGAGATATCCTCCATTCCGTTAAAGGGTTCTGTGCTATCGCGGTTTATCTATCCAGAATTGGGCTTGAGGGATATGGCAGATATAGATGTCCTAATCAAGAAAGATACGTTGCGAGAGACGGATGCTGCATTGCGTTCACTTGGATATAATTCACATGACTTTATCACTTATCACTCAACACTTACTACTTACCACTCGTTTTACCGCAACTCTGTCTCTTATTTTAAGGAGAGCGATACGACACCGTCGGTCCTACATTTGCACTGGCATATAGTAAATGCTTCGGTCCCGCTTTTTATGTATTCGATAGATGTAGAAAAGATATGGGAAGAGGTGGAGGAGGTGGATTTTGGCGACGGGGTGAAGGCGTTTGCAATGCCGCCGCATTTCCTTCTCCTACATTTATCAGAGCATACCTTGAAGCATTCATTTAGCACGTTGATTCATCTTGCCGACATATCGCAACTGATAAGGTTCTACGACGGCAGTAGTGCTAATAGTTACAAGGGTGCATTTCCCAGCACCGATTGGGATGCGGTATTCCGCTATGCCGTTGAATGGAATGTAGAATTTCCGCTCTATCTTTCACTATTTTATAGCCACAAGATAATAGGAACGATGTTGCCTGATGACGTTTTGCGCAGGTGTCGAAATAAGGTTAGTGGATTTGGGGGATGCTATCTTGTGCGGTCTATTGAGAGAAACAATAGGTGGAACGGGCTGAGCGTATTTGGCTACCTTGTAATGTGTAAGAATATTAGTAAGAAGGTGCAATTTATTAGGTCTATGCTCTTTCCTCCGACTGATGAGATGGATAAGCTCGGCAGTAGGAGGGACTTGTCGGGCTATCTACGCAGGATGTATAGGATGATAGCCCTGTCCTGTTCTGTCTTACTTGGCAGATAGTGCTGCGATTTTCTGGGCAAGCCGCGACTTCCTACGGGCGGCATTATTCTTGTGTAGTATGCCTCTCTCAACCGCCTTATCCAACAGCTTATAAACTGTCTTGAGTTGGCTCTTCGCAGTATCCACATTTTTAGTGGATATAGAGACGAGGGTTTTTTTAACCTCTGTCTTTATTGTTGCCTTTGCAATCCTATTGCGGAGCCGTCTCTTCAGATTTTGCCTAACTCTTTTCCTTGTGCTCAGCGTTCTCGCCATTGTTGGTTTCCTCCTTTAATAGTTTATTGTGTTTTTACTTTTTTCGACCATTCACTTACTAATTTTGATATATCCTTGTAGCTTATATCCACCTCCATTATCTTTTTTCCTTCCTCTATAGCGTTTGCAAGTTTGCCTTCATCTGCGTAGCAGATTGCCATATTATACCTAATGAGAAGCTGTTTGTCATTAGAAACAAAGCCAACGGTAAGTGCCTTCTCCAGTTGATTTATAGCCAGGTCAAACATTTCCTTATGTTTGAAGCATATACCCAAATAAATATGCGAGTCCACCTTGCGTTTAGGGTCCTTTACCGCCTGTTGGAATTCTGCGACTGCTTTATCTATCTGTCCTGCTGCGTAGTAACGTTTCCCGAGCTCAAATCGTAAGCCAACATCTGTAGGCGTATCTATTATGCGACGTTCGAATGACTGCATTTCAAAAGTAAGTTTATTTTTCTTTACTTCTGCTGACTTTGTATCTTTAGCAGCTTCGAGTTTCTGAATTTGTTCGTCGAAGAGCCGTATGGTGCAATCGTCAACCTTACTTTTCATAGCGGAGTCGGTTGGGTTTAGTTCTACTGCCTTTTTATAGCAATCACGTGCGGTTGTGTAATCCTTTTTCTTTTCGAAATACATATCTGCTATGCTCTTAATGGTCTTTACATCTTTTGGGTTTTGTTGTAGTTCTTGTTGTAGTCGCTCTAACTCGTCCTGTATATCTTCATCCGTTTTTATTAGATGTTGACGTTTCTCGAGCTCCTCTGACTGATCTTTGTCTTTTAGGACATCTCTATATGATTTTGCATCTTCAAATCCCTCTTTTAGTGAAGTGGTGGCAGCAACATCTCGTAGGATTTTCCCTGCATCCCTGTCGTCAGGATTGTATTGTAATACCTTTGTCAGCCACTCCTCCGCCTCTTTTAACATACCTTTTTCCTTATATGCTATACCGAGGAGTTTCATTGCCTGTGTGTTATCTTTCTGAATTTCTGTTGCTATAGACAGTTCTGCGATTGCTCCATCTAAATGTCCGACGTCTTTGAGCGATTCTCCAAGCGCTACTCGTGCCTTTACATCATTCGGGTCGTTATTCAGATAAGATTGAGCAATCTCCATTCGCTTTTGTGGATTGTTTTTGTAGATGGCAAGTTGTCCCATTGTCTTGGCGCCGAGAGCATATAATTTTAACTTTGAGGGAGCACCCTCTACTTGGAATTTTTTTATTATCGCTGAGCGGAGCCCCTTACGGGCTGTTCCCTCGTTAGGATTTGTGGTTATAATCTGATTATATAGTTCTATCGCCTGTGCATAGTTCCCGCGCTTTAGGGCATCGTCAGCCCACTCATATATTTTCTCAAGTTCTGCCAAGTTCGATGTCTCCTATGATGGATATGGTGTGCTATGCTATATAGAGGTGCGTTTGTTGTCAATAGGAATTATATGGTGCGTTATTTCCCAGATAGCAACAGTTCTATCGTATTGGTGTCTTTGTCCATATTTACGTGGAGGAGGATAAGGTCAGAGATGCCATCACCGTTTAGGTCAGAGGTGTATGATTCTGTATAAGAGGTACCTTTAGGTTGATTTATGTTTATCTTCGCATTTGGAGAGCTATCTAATACTGTGTTTTTATTACCATAATATATATCTAACACTTTGTCATCAGATTTTACAATAAGGTCCTTGATGCCATCACCGTTGAAATCGCCTTTGAAATTTGGCTTGAATGTAAGCGACCACGAGCCGGATTCCCGCGTAAGCTGAACTACGAAAGGGACTGAGAATACAAGCGTCTGCGATGGGTCATTCTCGAAACCTGAACCATCGCTCTTAAGACGATATACTATGAGTTGAAGGTTAACCTTTTTCGATAGGAATACTTCTATACCGCCTACTATGCCGAATTTCTCTATGTTGGCGAGGATCAGCTCTTGCTTACCATCTCCATCAAAGTCGTTCAGCCATACAACTGTAACCCAACCGCCGGTTTCTATGATGCTATCTGGAGTTGCAAGATTTTGCCTTCCGCCTTTCAGGAAATATATGAGGACTCTTCCTTTTTTTAGATACGTAACTACTAAGTCCAATACGCCGTCGCCGTTTATGTCCTGTATTATAGGTGCTTTCTCTATGTCGAAGAACGTCTTGCTGTGCTTCTCTTTGGGAGACAATTCGTGGGCGACGTTTTCCTTCTGCTTAAATCTGCCATTGCTATCCTGTAAGAAGAATCTCACCTTTTCGCCTTTAGGAAGGAACTGGAAATAAGTTATATCTATTCTATCGTCTCCATTCAGGTCGCCGAAGGATAGAGCTGGTATAGATATTTTTGATACGGTTTCTTGCTTTGTTATAGATATTGCATCTACGGATGACTCCATCTCTATGTCAAGTTTCTGGTTTAGTGAGAAATTGCCTAATTTATTTTGTATGAATATTAAGAGCTTACCTTTTTGGAAAAGTATTGCATCATTTAAGCCGTCCCTATTTATGTCTGGGATGAAGTCAATAAATAGGGGTGGTTGAGAGGTGATGCCTTGTAATATATTGGGTGCCGCTATAAGCTCATCCGGTTCACTAACAAAAGAGCCGACGTTTTGTCTATATCTGCTAATTCCGTTGGATGTCATAGTAAATATGGAGGGCAGGTCAGAGTCAGCAACTTTACCTATATACCAAAGGAAAGTGGTATCGGCTAAATAGATTATTTGGTCTGGGGCTTGCCTGAACTCGTGCTCCTTTGTCTGTAAGAATATGTTGAGCTTTTTGTTGGTCTGTATAACTATGTCCGGTAATTTATCGCCGTTTATATCCTGCATAACTATATTATCAACAGCTTCAGTTATATTTATTTTATGGGTGCTAAACTTATGTTCTCTATAGGCATAAGCGGGATGGGTAAATATAGAGAGTATTGCTAATATTACGAATACCTGCTTTGTCATATTCAGTATTATACCTTTAAGGGTATGTTTGTAAATATTTTATAGCTATATTCTACGGTGTAACCTACGAAAATGTTACTTATCGTAACATATGTTACTAATCGTAACATTGCCTTTTAGGGGGATATCCCTCTCTTTTTGTGTAAGTTGCTGATTATCAGGCACTTACCTATTTTAACTCCTTTGGTATGGTTTTTGCTTAATATATTGATAGCAGAGGTTGAGGTTGGTTGCCTGCGCAGGTTTACCCAACCTATGTTGCTGGATGGCTAAATTTTGTGTATTTCTCTTATAAGCGGAGGGTAGTTTATGGCTAATCTGAACAAGGTATTGCTAATAGGCAGATTAACACGTGCCCCAGAGTTGAGATATACGAAAACTGGCAAAGCGGTATGTAGTTTCTCTATAGCTGTAAATAGTTTCTACACAGGTTCTAATAGTGAAAAACAGGAAAATGTCTGTTTTGTTGATGTTTCCGCGTGGGGTAGGCAGGGTGAGACCTGTGCTGAGTATCTCAATAAAGGGAGCACTGTATTTGTAGAGGGACGTCTACGTCTCGAGAAGTGGGAAAAGGATGGACAGAGAAAAAGTAAACATTCTATATCTGCACGTGTTATACAGTTTCTGGATAGCCGTTCGAGATATGGAGGTATGCAGTCGGCAGATGAAGTTGTCTCAACATCAAGTAAGTAGAAATGTTGATATTATGAAGGAGGTTGTATGTCTATAGATATACGATACAATTTTGTTCACTATAATGTCGGAAACAGCGATAATTCTTCGTTAGAAGATAACGCATTTAGTGATGCAGAAGTGATTTTAAGGTCTTGTATAGAAATTAGATGTATTGTGAGAAATATTGAGGTGAAAGGTCAAAAAGTGGTAGAGGTGATAAGGCGATTGATTGAATGAGAGTAATTTGTATTTTACGTAGGTAGGTAATTACATGCTATTTATGGCTGTCTTAATTATGGACTTGTAAGTTAAGCGCTAATGTGAGTCAGATGTTGACGTTGTCTCCCAGCCGATTTGCTTCATTAAGCGGATCATCAGGAAGATACATCCCAGTGACACGGCAAGACACAACATCCCTAAAGATGTTTCCCCTTTTAGAAGGTATCCTGTGCCAAGGAGGATAGCATAGACAAGAACGCACCCCAGAATCCACCCGACAAAATTCCATCTCATTGTCTCAGCAGGTATAACATCAGGGCATCGCTTCTTCAAAGGTTTCCACCCAGGTCCACCCGGTTTGGCCTTTCGGTAGAACTGTTCCAGCGAGCCGACGTCTGTTGGCGAGGTGAGGAAAGTTACAGTAACCCAGACGACAGTCGTGAACAGGACATTAATAATCAGAATCCACTGGCTATTTTTTTCATAGTTCTGGTTATCCGGGTAGATAACGAAAATCATAAGATTGGCGATTACCAAAGAGGCAATCATAGCAGAGATTTCGCTCCATGCACTAATTTTCCACCAGAACCAGCGTAGGATATACACCAACCCAGTGCCTGCACCTATAGTGATGAGCAGATTAAAAGCATACTGTTGTGAACCTAACTTAAATGAGGTGATACATGCGAGAATCGTTAGGATAACCATTAGGATTCGCGACACAGACACATAATGCTTCTCTGTTGCATTTTTCTTTATGAAGCGTTTATAGACGTCGTTAATCAGATAAGATGCCCCCCAGTTCATATGGGTATCCATAGTTGACATATATGCCGCAAGGAAGGAGCAGAACATTAGTCCAAGCAAACCGTGAGGCAATAATCTCAACAAAATTGGATAGGCATAACCGTGGTCTATCGTGCCATCAGGTTTCAGCGGTAGTTCTGAAGGATTGACCAAAATAAGTGAAGCCAAAGCAACGAGTATCCATGGCCATGGTCTCAGGGCATAATGGGCAATGTTAAACCAGAGGGTTGAGTAGAGCGAATGTCGCTCATTTTTACATGCAAATACTCTTTGAACGATATATCCGCCTCCACCTGGTTCTGCACCGGGATACCATGAAGCCCACCATTGTACTCCAATCATAACAAGAAATGGAATAAGTATAGTATTCCCTGCCGCGAAATCGGGGAAAAGGCCAGTGTTGGTAGTAGAGACCTTATCAAACAAACCACTCAGTCCTCCAACCTGCGGATCAGACACTGCATAACAGGCAAGGACAATGGAACAGATGATGGCAATAATGAACTGTGGCAGGTCGGTCATTACGACCCCCCATAATCCGGAAGTAACGGTATAAACCACCGTAACAACGCCTGCCCCAACTATAATCCACCATGGTTCCCATCCCAAAATCGCATGCCCAATCTTACCCATAGCCAGAGAGACGGTTCCCATTATCAAACAGTTAATGAACAATCCGAGATAGATAGCCCTAAATCCTCTCAAGAATGTGGCTGCCTTGCCTGGGTAACGCAATTCGTAAAACTCTGCATCGGTAATGACCTCTGAGCGACGCCATAGACGGGCAAAGAAAAAGACAGTGAGCATCCCGCTGAACAGCATACACCACCAAGTCCAGTTTCCGCTAACGCCTTGAGTCCTGGTAAGCTCTGTAACGAGTAGGGGGGTATCTGTAGAAAAAGTTGTGGCGACCATAGATGTGCCTGCCAACCACCAGGGAAGATTTCGACCTGAGACGAAAAACTCGGCGATGCTCTTATTTGCTCTACGAGTGAAATAGAATCCAATCCCCAAACAAATGATTAGGTAGCCAACAACAATTGCCCAGTCGCCCACGGATAAATGCATAGTTATAATGTTGTATTGTTAAACAAAGCTGGCGACGCAGTATAGAGATTCAAAGCCAAGATGTCAAATGAATATCGAAATATGTTGTCATAGTTAATATTGTGCTTTTAGCTTCTTTTCATATATAATTTACCTAAAATGGGGCTTACAATACTAATTTTGGGAGCAGGCGTCGGCAGCCGATATGGTTATCCTAAACAGTTGGAACCAGTTGGTCCTGCAGGTGAAACATTGATTGATTATGCCCTCTACGATGCGATTCGTACAGGATTTACGAGAGCGATTATATTAACACGCCGTGACATAGAAGATAGTTTTAGAGACACCATAGGCAAACGATGCGGAGAACGCATTGCTTTAGAGTATGTGTATCAAGATTTGAATGATTTGCCTAATGGTTTTACTGTCCCGTCTGGTCGTCAAAAGCCGTGGGGGACAGGGCACGCTGTTCTATCTGCCTCGAAAACAATCAATGAACCTTTTGCTGTGATTAACGGGGACGATTTTTATGGCCAGGCATCTTTTCAGGTGCTTTCTAATTATCTAATAAAGTGTCAGAATCCTGTTGATACGGATTATGCCTTTGTCGGTTTTTTGCTGAAAGATACCCTTTCTTCTTATAGCACCGTCTCTCGTGCTATTTGTAGGTGTGATTCTAATGGCTTTCTTAAAACTATGGAAGAGTACTTGCGGATTGAAAAAAACAGGGATGTTGTTCAAGCTATTGATGAGTTAGGGAAACTACGTCATTTAACAGGTAACGAAGTAGTGTCTATGAATATGTGGGGATTTACTCCATCTCTTTTTGCCCACCTCAGCGCCGAATTTGTAACCTTTCTCCACAGATATGGAATGGAGAAAGATTCGGAGTTTTTCCTGCCTTATGCTCTAAATAACCTGATTGCTCAAGGAAGTGTCAGAGTAAAAATGTTGTCCGGCGGCGGTCAATGGTTCGGAATTACCTATATAGAAGACAAACTTCAGGTAATCCATAGGGTCAAAAACCTTATAGACCAAGGACAATATCCTGAATGTCTCTGGAGCAAATCTCAGTAGAGGAAAACAATGGAGACCATAAATGATATTTGCTTGATAGGCCAGCAGTTTCAGATTGAGGGAAAGCTTATATTAGCCGAGCCATATGGAGATGGCCATATCAATGACACGTATCGGGTAGTTTATAATGACTCTGGAAAGTTTTGCCAGTATATTTACCAGCGGATGAATCATACTGTGTTTAATGAACCGTCATCCGTGATGGCTAACATCGAGCGTGTTACAGGGCACATCCAAAGAAAGCTGACTGACTCCGGAGAACGGGACATAGACCGCAATGTCCTAACCCTTGTTCCTACCCACAGTGGTTTATCTTATTATAAGGACGCCAACGGCCGCTTTTGGCGTTCTTATATGTTTATAGAAAGAGCCAAAACGGTCTCAGTTGTTCAAACGCCGAAACAGGCCTACGAAGTAGCAAAAGCTTTCGGACAATTTCAAAGTTTGTTGAACGACTTGCCTGGTCCTCGATTGAAAGAGACCATTCCTGATTTTCATAATACTCCTAAGAGATTTCAGGATTTTGAGGGAGCGTTTAGAAAGGATGTATGTAACCGTGCCAAGTTTGCCTCACGCGAAGTTGACTTTGTATTTCAGCATAAAGATATGGTAGATGTTATCGTAAATATGTATCAGCAAGGAGGAATTCCCGAGCGGATTACCCATAATGATACAAAGATAAATAATGTTATGCTGGATGAAGTGACGGAAGAGGGATTATGTGTGATTGACCTTGACACCGTTATGCCGGGGTTATCGCTCTATGATTTTGGCGATATGGTCCGAACCGCCACGAGTCCGACAGCTGAAGACGAGCGCGATTTATCAAGGATTTACGTTTGTATGCCTATATTTCAGGCATTAGCCGAAGGGTATCTTACTTCGTCCAGTGTATTATTAACAGATGTTGAGAAGGAATACCTGGTTTTCGCTGGCAAACTAATCACATTCGAGATTGGGCTTCGCTTTCTTACAGATTATCTGTCTGGCGACACCTACTTTAAGATTCATCGAAAGGAGCAAAATCTTGATCGTTGCAGGGCACAGTTCAAGCTTGTAGAATCAATTATCTATTATGAAGAGCAAATGAGGCGATGGATAAGAGGATTGTTATAGTCAAGCAATACTGTGGCAGAAAGCGAAATGCATATTTGATGAGCTCCCTTGGGGGAATTAACGCACAAATGCTCCCCGGGTAGGATTCGAACCTACAACCTTGCGGTTAACAGCCGCTCGCTCTACCATTGAGCTACCGGGGAAAGTGATATTACCTGCAGTATATAACAGCAGTTTTTGCTATATGTCAAGCTAAAACTTCTTGGCGCAAAATCTTTCGACAGGGCAAATCTCACATTTTGGTCGGCGCGGTTGGCAAATTTTCTGTCCGTGGGCTACTAAAAGTTCGTTAACTATACTCCACAGATGACGTGGAATTAGTGCACATAAGGACGTTTCAGTGTCTTCTGGCGTTTTCGTATTGACTAACCCTATTCTATTGGCAATGCGGTGGACGTGGACATCCACAGCGATAGCTGGTTTATGGAATCCGTGAATAAGCACTATGTTGGCAGTTTTGCGTCCTACACCTGGTAACTTCAGAAGTTCATCCATTGTAGATGGTGTCCTGCCTAACTTCAATATCTCACTACAACAACTAATGATATGCTTAGCTTTCTGTCTATAAAATCCAGCACCTTTAAGAAGTTTAGTTAGGCGGTTTTTCCCAAGTTTAAGGATGCCTTGTGGTGTAGAAGCTTGAGCGAATAATCTACTATCAACTACGGCGGTTTGTTCATCTCTGGTGCGTTGGCTGATTATGCAGGAGACCAAAATCTGAAATACCGTATGTCGTCGTTTGCGGTCATGGACTTTCATTAAAGGAGCGTCATTATAGAAACCGTCCTGCTGTTTGTATCTTAACGTTTTTAGTATCTGGAGGGGATTTTTAGCGCGGTTCATGAAATGCCGTAGAATATTTTACGTGGTTTCTGGGACTTGCCCCATTATGTGCTCTATAATCTGTTCTGTTTTAATTCCTTCTGTTTCTCCTTCAAAGTTTAGAATTAATCTGTGGCAAAGGGCAGGAATCGCCACTGTGCGAATGTCACTAAAACTGACGTTATAGCGTCCTTTCATAAGTGCCACGATTTTTGCGGCAATTACGAGTGCCTGAGCACCTCGAGGGCTTGAGCCATAACGTATATACTTTTTGACCATACCTGTAACACCTTCTGTAGTAGGGTGGGTAGCAAGGATAAGCCGTCCCACATATTCTACCACATGTGATGCGATAGGGACGCTTCTTGCAAATCTGCTCATATCAACTATCTCTTTGCCATTAGATATCTGTTTTATATCTGTATATGTATTTCTTGTTGTCCTATCTACGATAGCCATAAGTTCTCTCAGGTCGGGAATTTTCACATTTACTTTGAAGAAGAATCTATCGAGTTGTGCTTCAGGAAGGGGATAAGTTCCTTCCATCTCTATTGGGTTTTGGGTAGCTATAACGAAGAATGGTTCTGGTAGAGGATACGTTTTATCAGATATTGTTACATTTCCTTCTTGCATTGCTTCAAGTAATGCCGACTGCGTCTTTGGTGTTGCGCGGTTAATTTCGTCCGCCAGGATTATATTGCCAAACAGAGGGCCTTTTCTAAATTCAAACGCCTTCTCACCAGCTGTATTCAAGTTTATTATATTTGTGCCTGTTACATCTGCAGGCATAAGGTCTGGCGTAAACTGTATACGAGAGAACTTCAGATTGAGGCATTGGCTTAATGTTTTAACAAGCAGTGTTTTTCCTACACCTGGAACACCTTCGAAGAGGATATGTCCACCTGCAAAGATAGAAACGATTACATTGTCTATTACCTGGTCATTGCCTACTATAACCTTGGCTATTTCCTTCTTTAGATTATTTATATTTTCTTGTAATAATTGAACGTTATTTTCTATTTCCATATCAATGATAGGTTATAAGAAAACACGTTTACAATCAAGCATTTTGCTACAAGGATATGCAGATGTTCCTTTAATACTGTCTTCTTATTCTGGAGGACGGTATATTTATCTCTTCTCGAATTTTTGTTACCGTTCGTCTGGCTACACTCATTCCATCTTTTTTTAGAATATCAGCAATCTGTGAATCGCTGAGGGGTGACTTTTTATCCTCGCTTTGTATTAACTCTTCCAGCTTAGATATTAAGCTTAACCTTGTTTGTTGATTGTTATCTGTAGATGTTTCCGCAGCACTTGCGAAGAAAAATTTCATATTAAAGATGCCTCGTGGTGTATCAATATACTTGTCTGACACTGCTCTACTTACTGTGGAGACGTGTATCCCAAGTATATTGGCAACCTGTTGCATTGTAAGTGGCTTGAGATATTCTATACCCTTTTCGAAAAACTCATATTGTTGCTTTACTATTTCTTCACTGATTCGATAGAGCGTAGATTTTCTGTGTTCAATGGCGTTTATAAGCCACCTACTCGAACTCAGCTTTTTCTTTATAAAATCTTTTTCCTCTTTGGACAGCTTCGTGTTCTTTAGCATTTCTTGATAATGTCTACTTATATAAATAGGCGGGAGATAGGAATCTTCTATAGCAACTTCATATTTCCCATCTATTTCCTTTACTGTTACCTCTGGGTATACAGGTGGGGTTTTATCCTTAGAAAATGTTGAACCTGGCTTGAGCTTTAGTTTAGACAATTCATTTACTATTACTTTTAACTCCGTTAAATCTACTTTTACCTCATTTGCTATCTTAGGTAATCTGTTCTGGCCTATATCATCCAGATAATTATGTATTAGATGTTTCTTTAGTTCATATCGTGGGTCTTCATCTGAGAGCTGTAAAAGGATGCATTCTTTAGCATCTCGAGCACCTACGCCGCGAGGTTCTAATTTCTGTATAATCTCAAGCACCATAACAATATTGTCTAACAATTCCGCATCTGTCAGATTTGGAAACTGTTCTTTGAGTGATGACGCTATTTCTTCTACTGTTGCCTTTAGATATCCATCGTCATCTATATTATATATTATTTGCTGAGCTATGGTTTTTATGTCATCTGGAATATCCATTAGAATTAACTGATTGTGGAGATGTTCTTGTAGTGTGATTGCTCCGGCAGCGGTATTCTGCATCATATCAAATTTTACGTCTTCTTCATCATAATTTGGCTTCCGAGTTCTACCTTCATTTAAGCTTTCTTCTATGTAATTTAGTACATCTAACTTGTCACCTTCCTCTTCTTCTTTCCGTGTATCTGTGGATATTGTCTGTTCTTCCTGTTGTTCATCTATGTCTTGAGATGTCTCAAGCGTAGGGTTTTCTGCCAGTTCTTGCATTATAAGTTCTCGTAGGTCCATTATAGGTAATTGAAGTAGTTCAAGAGATTGAACCATCTGTTGTGATAACTTCATTCTCTGTTCTAATCTCTGTCTCAGTTCTGTTTCAAGTCTCATAGTTCCCTCCTACCACTAATTGCATCGCTCAATACTGTTTTATTCGCATACTCTAAACTACTTCCTGCTGGTACCCCCTTGGCTATGCGGGTAATTTTAATAGGCATATGTTGAATTTGTTTCTGTATGTAGTATGCTGTAGCGTCGCCCTCTGTGTTTGGATTTGTTGCGAGGATAATTTCCTTAAACGTGTTCTTTTTTACTCTGTCTATAAAATTACTCACAGTTAAATCTCCTGGTCCTATACCGTCAAGTGGCGATATTCGTCCTTGGAGGATATGATAAAGTCCTCTGTAGGTGCCACTTTTCTCTACTGCCCATAAATCTTTTGACTGCTCCACTACGCACACAATGTTTCTATCCCTGCTTTCAGAAGAACATATCTCACACGGGTTATTCTCTGATATATTATAACATATACTGCAGTTTCTAATAGATTCTTTTACATCTTTTATAGCGTCTGCAAGCTGTAGTGCCTCATCTTTTGGTATGTTTAGTATATAAAATGCTAATCTTTCTGCGGTTTTTTCGCCTATGCCAGGCATCTTCGCTAATTCATATAACAATCTTTGCAATGGTTCTGTATACATATTTTCTCTGCTACGTCATCCCCGGTATATTTAAGCCGCCTGTTACCTTTGCTATCTCTGATTCAGCCATTTTACGGGATTTTTTAATACCCTCATTTATAGCAGTAATTACAAGCTCCTCTAACATATCCTTGTCGTCAGCGTTTATTACCTCTTTTGCTATTTTTATATCTACTATTTCTTGAGCACCATTGACTTTTACGTTTACTACGCCACCTCCTGCCGATGCTTCCACAATTCGTTCTTTTAGCTCTTCCTGAACTTGTGCCATCTTTTTCTGCATTTCTTGGGCTTGTTTCATTAGTTTACCTACGTTCATTCCACCCATTCCTTGAAACATATACTATATTCTCCTTATTTTTCTATGTTTTTAGATGTGCCAACAATAGTACCTCCGAAATAGTCCACAATCTTTTTTACAGCTGGTTCAGACGTAATGTTTGTATTTATTTCTTGTGTACGGTTACTGACTTCATAGTTACCTTCTAACTCTTCTGGACTGTGGCGGGCATTTGTATCCAGCTTAAAATTTACATTAAGTTTCTTGCCAGTTATATTTTCTACGGCCGCATCAACTATCTTTTTATTGTCGGGATACTCTATTTGTTTCTTATGGAATCCAAATTGTGCGGGGAACTTTATGACTACTACATCATTGTTAAGTTTTTCCAATATACCTTCTCTAATATGTGCCGCAACCTTAACATCTTTCTTCTTTATATCCTCTATAATTCTTTGCCACAACGATTTTAGGTCAGAAGATGTATCTTGATATGATTTATCGTTCTGTATGTTACTATCAGCCGAGATGATAGATGATTGGTCTTTTTTATCTGGAATATTTTGTGCTATGGCTTTTGCAGGGTTTGGCTGGTCACTAACATTAAATACTATTTGTGTGTTGCTATTCACAGATTCAAGTTGTTTTAGAGCAGATGCTATATCTACTATATCTTTACTTTTCACTAATTTCAGTATGGTAAGTTCAAGCACTATTCTCATATTTGCACCATCCTTGATCCTGTGCTTTGCCTCAAATAGTAGCTGTATAAAATAGAGAAGTGCCTCCGTTGAGAAGTAATTACTCTCTTTCTCGTATATATTTATTATATCAATATCATCATCTATAAGGTCTTTATTTTTACCACAGGTTTTGATAAGGAGTATTTGTCTAAGTCGCTCAATAACTTGATCTATAAAGGAATTTACATCTACACCATTTATAAACACCTTGTCTATTACGGTCATGGCGTTTTTTGAATCTCCGTCCTTTATAGCTGATACAATATTTGATATGAACTCTTGTGGTGCTATGCCTAAGACCGTATTTACTTCCTCTATCGTGATATTATTAGTTTTGTATGATATTATCTGATCAAGAAGTGACTCTGCATCTCTCATAGAGCCCTTGGACATAGTAACTATAGTCCGTAGTGCATTAGTTTCTATTTTTACATTATTACTTTCAGCTATCTGTGAGAGTCGCTTCAATATGTCATTGGTGGTAATACGTTTCAAATTGAATCGTTGGCATCGCGATACTATTGTATCTGGCACCTTATTGGGTTCTGTAGTAGCGAAAAAGAACTTTACGTTTGGCGGTGGCTCTTCAAGCGTCTTCAGGAGTGCATTAAACGCTTCTTTGGTGAGCATATGTGCTTCATCTATTATATATATCTTGAATCTGGAGCGAAGAGGAGAATATGTTACATTTTCCCGTAGCATACGTGCATCTTCTATGCCTCTATTTGATGCGGCGTCCATCTCTATTACATCTGCATCTTGGCCAGATGATATTGAAAGACATTGTTCGCAGGAATTACAGGGGGTGGGAGAAGGCCCCTTATCGCAGTTTAATGCCTTTGCAAGAATCCTTGCTATTGAGGTTTTGCCTATGCCACGTGGACCAGAAAATAGATAGGCATGTCCTACGTGTCTTTCTGTGATAGCGTTTTTTAGTGTATCTACGACATGTGCTTGACCAACTACCTCTTCGAAGGTCTGTGGTCTATATCGTCTTGCAAAAACTTGATACATATCTTATATATTTATAACTTAGTGCGCCCGGCTGGGCTCGAACCAGCAACCTACTGATTCGTAGTCAGTCACTCTATCCAGTTGAGCTACGGGCGCAATTATATCAACTTTTGGTATATATTACAATAGTACCTCGTATGATACTACATACTGTTTGATAGTATGTCAATCTATAAAGGGATTAGTGTTTGTGTCTTATGACGTGTAGTTTACTCTGGTGCATCTTTAACACAGCGGAAGCCAATGCCTTTAGATGTATTTTCGCTCGAAGATAATAGGATACTGGTATAGGTTGTGCAAAATTCTGGTACGTCTAAGTAGCTACCACCTCTAAGCTTAAACTTTCCCCATTTATCTTGGGAGATCGTCCATTCTGCCGCATTTCCAGCCATATCATAACAACCATAAGGACTGACACCTTCAGGGTATGAGCCTACAGATCGTAATTTACTAAGTATACTTTGTTCTTTGGCTGAATAATTCAAATTCTTACTTATAAACTTATTACCCCATGGGTATATGCGTCCATCAATACCCCTTGCCGCCTTTTCCCATTCCTCTTCTGTCGGGAGTCGTTTCCCAGCCCAGCTTGCATAGGATAATGCATCATTATAAATTACATCTGTAACTGGAAATAGTTCTTTCCCTTTAGGAATCTTTCCGTCCTTCCAGCTTTGAGGTGGTTTATGATTTGTTGCATCTATAAATAGTTTATACTGTGCATTGGTTACCTCATATTTGTCTATGAAAAAGGGCTTTACAAATACCTTGTGCAATCCTAAGTTGATATCTCCTACATGGGCAGGATTGTCCATAGGGAATTCTCCTGCTGGTATATAAACCATATTTTCTGGTATTTCTTCTTCTCTATACAATCGTAGTTTTACTGTGCTGGCGATATTTCTTTCAACTGATATGGGCATAAAAAAGTAGGGATAGCCATCCTTTTTAAGCATTAATGTATAATATCCAATTTTAACTTTATCCGTGAACGGGGTCTTACCTTTCAATGTGGCGATGTTTGGTGCTATTATAGTTATATCCACATTTAGTGGATCTGTAGTTATAGATAATGTGGCGGTTGTTTCTTCAGCAATCTTCTCTAAAGGATTTACGAATACGCTTCTATAAAGTAAGAATATTGTTAGTGCGACTATTAACATTGATGTAATAGCCGTAAATACTTTATGCCTTTTGATTTTCGTAACTACTTTGGTGGATATACCAGGCGGCTTCGCTAATATGTCTCTGCCTTCATTAAATCTACACAGGTCAATTGCCATTTCTTTTGCTGTCTGGTAACGATGTCTCTTCTCTTTACTCATAGCTT
>Ga0154762_1036_pt3 | contig 21249 bp, 33 predicted proteins | sample Rifle2008BG16ft_FD_105770 | JGI IMG/M metagenome (GOLD analysis project Ga0154762, IMG submission 105770) | Planctomycetes bacterium RBG_16_43_13
CAGAGGGACAGTTTATATTAAATGCACCTGCCGGAGCTACTGGAACGGGTATGGGTATAGTAGGCGGTACTTCCCTTGCGGCAGGGGCAGGTTATGTCGGTGGTAAAGCTGGACAGTATATTGTAAAACAAACTCCGATAGAAGAAATAACTCCGTGGGGAGGCGAAAAGACTGAAAGTATCATGGGGGGCATAGCTGGTGGTGGTGCGGCAGGAGCGGCAGTAGGTTCAGTCATCCCAGTAGTTGGAACTGTCGTTGGTGCGGTTGTAGGTGGAATAGTGGGAGGGATATCAGCAGCAGTAGATGAGGGAACTATTATTTGCACTGAATTATCACGACAAGGGTTGCTTGATACAAACATCCTGAAACTTGACGGCATACACAGAAAATCATACATAGATGACGATACTTATTTTGGATATGTCTTGTGGGCCAGATACGTTGTATGGATTATGCAGAGGTCAAAGATTATTACACATCTAATAGCTCCAATAGTGCGATCATGGGCCTATGAGATGGCAAGCAAGGTAGACAATAAATATAAGGGAAATATCGTAGGTAAGATATTAATGCTGACTGGTGTACCAATATGTAGAATTATAGGCAAGCTGATAAGGAGAAATCAATGGCAAACTTCATAGAAGCTCTTGGAAGATCGCAGGCCGTGACAAGCGCCATATCTGGTATGCAGGGTATACAGCAAAATGAGCTTGCCATACAGAATACAAAGATGCAACAAGCTGTCAATGAACATGCCTACAAGAAAATGCAGGAAGAAGAAGCGGCTGCAAACAGGCTTATTCCGGTTGATCCGATATTAAATCAGCTTACTCCATCGGTTAAGAAGTTTTGGCAGGAGACAGGACAGCCGTATTTTCAGAAAGGTGCCAGTGGCGGCAACTATGTCAGGGCGAAAGATATGAAGACGATCAGAGAGATGATGCAAGATGAAACATTCAACATACAGTCTGACAAATTGTTCATGGAAGATTTAACGGCACAGGAACAGGAGATACAGGGTAAGATTAAGCAGATGTCTCAGCCGGATGCAGAGGGTAAGGCCCCTAAAGTAGATGAGAAAACAGCACAGGCATTGCAACAGCAGTTGGTTGACATACAAAAGAAAAAGGTAGCCGTAGATCAATCTTTAGATGTGTTTGGTAGAAGAATTAAAGAACGGAATATTGCTCAAGAAAATAGCGATTTATTAAAATCAGGATATTTACCCTCTGGCATAGAGGCATATAGAAAATCCGGCAATATATCAGATTTAGGAACCCCAGACGGTAAAATTAATAAACCTATTATAGCCAAAGATGCCTCTGGTCAATCCTATGTTGTGGACATGAAAGGTATCACAGATATACTTGAAATAAATAGGATGCCTTCTAATACCCAGAGTCCATTATTTGTTACTGACTCTGAAACAGGAGAGAATACTTTACTTCCGCAAGCTATAGAATCCATTCCGGAAGAATTAAGAAAACAGATTGAGCAATATATCGTGCCTTTTGGAAGAAAGAAACACGAAGATAGGAAAACCATTCAAGCACAAATTGGGGAGGATACAGTCGCCCTGATTGAATCCGAACCTAACTCCGGAAAATATGAAGTAATGAAAGTCGGAGATCAGGAAGTCAGAGGGCCTAAAAAAGCAGGTGTTGAAGTCAATGTTGGAGATAAACAAGAAACTGAGGAATCTAAAACAGTAGGTAAATATTACGGAGAGCAATATTCTAAATTACAGGAAGCCTCACTTTCGGCGCAGAAAAATATCAACCAAATGAATCAATTAAGCACTTATCTTGATAATGTAAATACTGGGAAAATGAAACCAATTACTGCTGCCATAGCAGGGTATGCGAGAGTTTTTGGTATTGAGATAGATAAAAATCTGCCTTATGCAGAAGCGGCAAGGGCACTTACCAATCAACTTGCTCTTGAGTTGCGCAATCCATCCGGAGGAGCTGGTATGCCTGGAGCTTTGTCAGATAAAGATAGGGAATTTCTTGTTCAAGCAACAGCCAATATATCCAATACGCCGCAATCAAATAAGCTCATAATAAGTGCAAGGAAAAAAATGGCCCAACGTGATATAGAAATAGCACGCATGGCAAGAGATTACAGGACAAAACATGGCAGTATAGATGAAGGATTCTTGACTGAATTGGAAAATAAATATAAGGATACAAATATGTTTAATATCCCGAAAGGAGCTGTATTAATTCCTGATAAAGCTACTAAAGATGGATTGCCTGTGTATAAATTGCCCGATAGCAGATTATGGACACCGGATTGAGAGGTATAAAATGAGTATTATTGCTGAAAAGGATTTAATGCAGATTAAATCTGCCCCACAACAAGATAGAATAGAAAGTGGCAGGATTGTTACTGAAGATGATTTAATGACAGTAAAGCCTGATAAATCTTTAGGTCAATGGATATATCAGGATGTTGTCAGTCCGATGGTAGAAGCAGGTGGGACTATTACTGGTGGTCTTATAGGAAGTGGTGTAACCCCTGTTGCTGGAACAGTAGTTGGGGCTGGTATTGGTTACGCCGGTGCAAAAAGGATTACTAAGGCGGGGGATGTGGCATTAGGATATAGTCAACCTGAAACACCTGTTGAGGCATTAAAAGGATTCGGAGAAGATATACCCACAGGCATGGCCTACGAAATGGGTGGGCAAGTAATAGGTAAAATAGCTCAACCTATTGGTAAAGGTGCTAAATGGTTAGGCAGAAAAGTTGGTGAAACTGTAGGAATATTGGAAAAACCTGTATCTGTCGCAAAAACCGGAATCATGCCTGAACCCTCTAAGCGGTTAGCGGGTAAAGTATACGATCAATTCACTGGTGAATCACGGGGGACGGTATTAACTCAACCTCAGATTGAACATAATATAAAGATTGCCAAAGAATTGCAAGGGCGTATCCCAGGACTTAAATTTACTCAAGGACAATTAACCAATGATGCCTCGGCTATATCTTTAGAACGTGCATTGGCTAAACATGGCGGGCAGGATTTAACACAGACTCAGAGAGAAGTAGCCAATAAAGTATTAAGGAATTTTTATGCAAGTAAAGTATCCGGTACGGGTCAAGCTGGAGAATTTGCCAAACAGGTGAAGGTTACTCAGGCTCATTTGGAAACAGCATCTAAAGAGGCAACGGATGCCGTGCAATCTGAAGTAAACAGATTATCTCATCATATGGATGAGCAAGCTATGGGGAAGGATATATTGCAAGTATTAGGAAGCGGAAAAGCGGTTGGAAGAGAAAAAGCTAAGGCATTATATGATGCTATACCTGATGTGAAGGTTAAATCTGAAAACCTCGTACAGACCATAGATGATATTTACAAAGATTTTGACCCTATCGTAGAAAAAGGCACAAATATTCCGGGGTCTTTACTCAAAGGTCTTAGAAGTAAATTGGTTGTAAAAGAAACAGGTGGGACGATACTGGATGCTACTGGTAAACCTATGCAGGGCATAAGGGAGACAATCAAGCCTATCAGCTTTAGCGAATTACGGAAACTACGCAGTCAGGTTATTGCAGAAGTAAGGACTGCACAAGGTTCTGCAACACCAAATGACCAATATATTAGGCGACTAAAAATGCTTCAGGATGGTATTGAAGATACTATTGATACATTGTCCGAACGTACAGACAGAGCTGGTGAATTATACCGACAAGCATCATCATTTTATAAGGAATATGCGGGGAAATTCAAGCAGGGGACTGTAGCGGATGTTCTGGCGAAGGGCAGGCGTGGAGAAGATACCCGTATTGCTATGGCGAACATAGCAAGCGAATTTGATTCGCTTGATGGCATAGATGCTTTCAGACGGGCTGTTGGCAGTAATCAGACGGCGGCAACTGCCATGAAAGACTATTACAGTATGGACTTACTGAATAAGTCTAAAGACCCCTTGACTGGTGAAATATCGGCTAATAGGGCGATGGGATGGCTTGCAAGGAATACAGGAAAATTAAAGAAATTAGGTATATATGATGAATTTAGCAATGTGGCAAAGATGAAGATAAAAGCTGACCAAAATGCCAAATATCTTGATGTATATAATAAGTCTATGGCTGGCAGAATATTTAATGCTGATATTTATAATATGATAACTGAGGCATTTTCAGGAAGTAAAAATTATGCTAAAACGGCAGAAGAAGTAATGAAGTTAGCGAAAGGAAATAAGGCGGCTGAGGCAGGCCTAAAGAAGGCTTTTGCGGATAATATCATCAAGCAGTCGGAGACTACGGCAACGGACTTTTTCCAGATGGGTGGGGAAACTGTATCTGATATAGAATTTACACGATCTCTTGCTAAACTCACAAATCAGATAAGGAAATATGCCCCGGCAATGAAAGTCATATATAAAGATGAACCGGAAAAAATTAAAGCATTAATGGATGTCTGGAAGGCTTACAACACGATTGGCAGGACTGCTAAATCACCTGTTGGCGGTGGGTCAGATACCTTTGAATTATTTGCCAAGACACTTGATGTTGTTGCAGGTTCTACCGCTCCTGGTCATTGGTATGCCTTTAAAACAGTTAGAGATATGGTAGCAAAACATGGGAAACATAATATGGAAGCATATTTACGTAAGGCCATGTTTGATCCTGATTATGCAATAGTGTTACAGAATATTGCTAAGGGTAAATCATACAGCGTAAGTAATTTCCAGAGATTAGTAACTGGCGCATTGGTTGCGACGAGAAATGATAACGAGGAGGCAAAATGAGATTCGCATTTCAATCTGTAGCAAAAGACGGGCAAGGCCGTATCATTCCATCAATGACGGTATCGGTCTATCGAGCAAATGGAACAATCGCTGCAAACGTGTACACAGCCTTAACAGGTGGCAGTCCTGTAACGAGTGTGACTACGTCTTCCGATGGGTCATTCGCTTTCTACGTCTCGGATTCGGATTTCAGTCTTAATCAAAAGTTTAAGATCACCCTTACAAAGACTGATTTCGCCACGAAGTCCTACGACAATATCACTATCTTTGCACCTGTACCAACGGCTATATTCTATGTTGACGCCAACGAAACAGACCAGGGGGCGGTTGGTAACGGCTATTCCCTTAAGGATATTATAGATGCGGCAGGATCAAATAATGTGACAATTAAATTCCGTAACAGTTCCGGATCTGCTACGACATCATATACATTGACGACATCGGAGACTATACCTTCTACCTGTGCCATTGAGCCTGAGCAGGGAGCGATGATTGTGCAGGGTGGTACGGCTACCCTCACCATCTCCGGCATTCCAGTAGGCAATCCGATGCACCAGTGGCTGAGTGGATTTACGGCGGGGGATGTGACGTTTGGAGCTGGGAATCTTCCTAATGTATTACAAGATGTATGGATGGGTATAAGGACATTATCGCAGATAGAATCTGCTCCATATTTGTCTGCTGGTATTAATTGGACAATAAGGACTTCTGCGGCTAATAATGATTGGTTTGGGGTGTGTTATGGTAATGGATTATTTGTTGCGGTTGGAACTACTGGAACTGGAAATAGAATAATGACCAGTCCCGATGGGATTAATTGGATTATAAGGACTTCTCCTGAAGATAATAACTGGCGTGCGGTCACTTACGGTAATGGTCTATTTGTAGCAATTGCATCGAGCGGAACCTATCGGGTAATGACATCATCCAATGGGATAGACTGGACAGGGAGAACTGCATCTGTTGCTAACCAGTGGCATGGAATATGTTATGGAAATGGCCTATTTGTGGCAACAGCATATTCTGGCACTGGGGATAGAGTTATGACTTCACCAGACGGAATAACTTGGACAACAAGGGTATCAGCGGCTGATAATAGTTGGCGTGCCGTTACTTATGGTAATGGGTTATTTGTAGCAGTTGCACATACAGGAGCTGGGAATCGTGTTATGACTTCTCCTGATGGCATAACTTGGACAATCAGAACTACACCAAGTTATGAGTGGCTTGGGATATGTTATGGAAACGGTCTATTTGTGGCAACGGCAATTAATGAAATTGATATTGGCGGAAGCCTTATGACTTCTCCTGATGGCATAACTTGGACACTAAGAACAGCACCGGACGATATTGGGTGGTACTCTGTAGTTTATGGGGGAGGTCTATTTGTTGCAGTTGCTGGTTACCTTATGGATGGTTTCAATGTTATGACATCTCATGATGGTATAAACTGGGCAAAGAGAGCAACTCCCGCAGATAACTGCTGGCATTTTGTTACTTATGGCAATGGTATGTTTGTAGCGGTAGCATTTACTGGCTCTGGAAATAGGGTTATGACATCAGGCATAAAAAATATGGAAGAAATACCACATAACAATATATATCAGGGGGGTATAATTGTTCGAGGAAATTTAGAATCTACCATTATTCAGCATGAAGGAGATACAGATACATATATAGCGTTCGGAAATGACAATGTGTCAGAAGTAATAGGTGGAATTACATTTCTGAAGATTATTGAAGATGGCACACAAGATACAGTTGTGTACAATGAAGATGGAGTTGATATTGATTTCAGAATTGAGGGAGTAGGCGAAGAAAATGCTCTTACAGTAGAAGGAAGTAGTGGTAATGTTGGTGTTGGAACTGCAACACCAAATGCCAAGGCTGTGCTTGACATTACATCAACTACAAAAGGTCTTCTATTTCCTCGAATGACTACAACGCAACGGGATAATATTACTACTCCGCCCGCAGGGCTAATAATTTATAATAATACAACAAACAAATTGAATTTTTATAATGGAACAGGATGGGAAGTGGTAACATCTGTATAATCGCAGAAACCTGGGCCTGGAATATTTCCTTGACAACACCCTAAATTAGTGTTTAACTGCCTCCATGCGACGGGACAACAATAAAAACATAAACCTTGGGCAGAGTTCCTACCTCGTCGCAGAGCCTTCTGCCCAATAAAACCATCGGGCCAGCATGGATGATATATCCGGCTGGCCCTTTTGGTTTCCTACTTAAGGAGGATGTACTATGGCAACAAAAAAAATCAAGCCTGTTCCAGCACAAACAATTATTCAAGATTGTAACTTTGAATCCCATAATGAGGTTATTTGGGATAAGTCCGTACTGGCTACTGTGGATAAGGTAGCACAAGGGCTACTGAATCTGACAGAACTATTTACAGCTCAGAAAATTGTGATTGAGGCGATGGTGAAGATTAGTGATGGGGATACAACCAATGCGGAAATATCTGGCAAGATCAAGGAGAATGAGTAATGAAGACGCCTATAATGACAATAAGGGCATGTTTTTTCTGTGATAGACTGATGATTCCGAAAGGTATCGGCCCGGCAATAGGGAAGAAGTTATACAAACAATGGCAAGAGGAATATGGATACATCTGCCGGGAAGATGCCAAAATTGGGAATAAACCAATTTGCCATAATTGCTTGTCTGAATTGGAGATATTGTTAATAAGCAGAAATTTGGAACCCTAAGGAATATTTATGTTCCAACTCCGGGATTATCAGACTGACATAATTCATCAGGCACGGGAGCTTATCAAGTCCGGTGTTAAGTCCATCCTCATCCAGTCCCCGTGCGGAAGTGGCAAAACGGCTCTAACCGCTCACATGATCGGTGCGGCGGCCAGTAAGGGGATCCCATCATTTTTCATCGTCCATCGCAGGGAATTATTATACCAGTCTGCCAAAACATTCGATGAGGTAGGCATTCAGCACGGTTTCATAGCCTCCGGCTTCCCGGCTGACCCAAGGCCGCTTGTTCAGATCGCATCCATACAAAGCCTCGCCCGGAGATTAGATAAGGTTAAAACGCCTAAATTGATCGTCTGGGATGAGTGCCATAGGATAGCGTGCAAATCCTGGTCTGCCGTACACGCACATTACCCCGATGCTATCCATATCGGACTTACAGCGACTCCTTGTCGGCTGGACGGCAAGGGGCTGGGTGACTGGTTTGCTACCCTGATCCGGGGGCCCACTGTATCAGCGTTAATCACACAAGGCTACCTATCCCCCTATAAGGCATACGCTCCCACCACGATAAGCACCGAGGGATTGCACACGAAAATGGGGGATTACGTTACAAATGAAATCGTGAAACTCGTTGATAAACCTACCATAACTGGGGATGTTATTGCCCACTATAAGCGGTTGGCACCCGGTAAGAGGGCATTGATATTTTGCGCATCCATAAAGCATTCCGCTCATGTGGTGGAGCAGTTTAATCTTGCTGGTATACCGGCTGAACACGTAGACGGTGAGGCGGATAAATCTACCAGGGATGCGGCCATGAAGCGGTTTCAGGAAGGCAAAACTCTCATAATAAGCAACGTGGAATTATTCGGGGAAGGGCTGGATATCCCCTCCATAGAGGCAGTGATCCTGTTACGGATGACGCAGTCACTTGGGTTGGCATTGCAGCAGATAGGTCGGGTATTACGTCCCGGAATAGGGAAAACAGCGATAATACTGGATCACGTCGGGAATTTACAGCGTCACGGCCTCCCGGACGAAGACCGGAAATGGTCACTTTCCGGCAGGGAGCATAATAAGTCAGGCAAATCTCAGGACGCACCTGTTAGAACCTGCCCAAAATGCTTTGCCGTAATGAAGGCAGCAATGGTAAGGTGTAAGTATTGCGGCCATATATTCGAGGTCGAATCCAGGGAGGTTTTAGAACGTGAAGGCGAGTTGGTAGAGGTTGACAAGGAGTTATTAAGGCGGGAGCGGATGAGGGAGCAGGGACGGGTGAATGGGTTTGAGGAGTTGGTGGCATTGGGGAAGCAGAGAGGGTATAAGCATGCGTATATGTGGGCAAGGAATGTAATGCAGGCACGGCAGGCGAAACAGGCGAGGAGGAGGCAGGGGTGAACTACGAAGCGTTTTTACAGAAAAAGATTAAAAAGCATATTCTGAGTGGGTTTGATATAGACGAAGACATGCTGAATAGATATTTATTTCCATTTCAGAAATACATTGTCAAGAAATCGTTAAGTGCTGGTAAATATGCGGTTTTTGCAGATTGCGGCCTTGGTAAAACTCTAATTCAGCTTGAATGGGCAAATCAAGTATCTGCATATACCGGCAAGTCAGTCTTAATCTTGACCCCATTGGCGGTATCAGGACAGACTATCCAAGAAGGGCAGAAGTTTGGAATTGAAGTTGTCCGGTATGACGGAGGCGATAAGCCGATACAAATCACTAATTATGAGCAATTAGATAACATAGATTGCAATTTATTTGCAGGGATTGTCCTTGACGAAAGTTCAATACTTAAAAATTATACAGGGAAATATAAGCGACAAATCATAAGTGAATTTGAATATACTCCATATAAGTTGGCATGTACGGCAACTCCGGCACCAAACGATCTTAATGAGATCGGCAATCATTCCGAGTTCCTCAATGTCATGGACTCTACCGACATGCGTATGAGATGGTTTATCCGTGATGAAGGTATGAATAATTACAGATTGAAAAATCATGCAACAAAAGAATTTTTCGGGTGGATTGCATCATGGTCATCGGTGTTAAGGTTTCCATCTGATATAGGGTTTATACAAGACGGTTTCGACCTTCCAGCACTAAATTATCTTGAATTAATGATTGAAACTGACAAAAAAGATAATGGGAAATTATTTAATGATGGAATTGTGAATGCTACAAACTTCAATAAAGAGCTAAGATTATCAATCATTAAGAGAATGGCGCAGGTACAGGAAATCGTAAATAATAGTACTGAGCCGTTCATAATATGGGTTAACCAAAATGTAGAGGCGGATTATATCAAGAAGTTGGTTCCTGACAGCGTTGAGGTCCGGGGGAGTGAACCTCCTGACGTCAAGGAATCTAAGTTAACTGGTTTTGCTAACGGAGAATTCCGAGTATTAATTACAAAGAAAAAGATTGCCCAGTTTGGATTAAATTATCAGCATTGCAATAATCAGATATTCGCAGCGATGGACTTCAGTTTTGAGGCTCTATACCAGGCAATCAGGAGGTCTTATCGTTTTGGTCAGAAGCGGGCGGTCAATATATATTTGGTGACGATAGATACAATGAGGAATGTCATAGACATTATTGACAAAAAACAAAAGGAGTTTGATAAGATGATGAAAGAAATCTCTAAGGAAGTGAATAGCATTAAACATAATTTAGTAATGGATTATGAACATAGGGAAACAAGGACAGATGATTACCACATTATAAATGCCGATTGTGTGGAAGCAATGAAGAGTATTCCAGATAATAGTGTTCATCTATCAGTATTCAGTCCTCCATTTTCTACGCTATATACATACTCAAATAACCTTCGAGATATGGGGAATTGTGAAAACGGGGAAGAGTTCCTGCATCAATCAGAATATATGCTGATTGAATTATATCGGATAACTAAACCTGGGCGCCTGGTTTGTGTGCATACAAAAGACTTAGCGGTCTATAAAAACAGTTCTGGCTATACTGGACTATATGATTTTACAGCAGACTATCATAGATTAATGGAGTCAGTGGGATTCAAGTATCATAGCAAGGTGACGATATGGACTGATCCTGTATTGGAGATGCAGAGAACGAAGACTCAGCGGCTATTGTATAAGCAGGTTACGTCTGACAGCTCTTACTCTGGTATAGGTTGTCCTGAATACGTTACCATTTTTCGGAAATGGGAAGGCAATGAAGAAGATTGGGAACCGATAAGCGAGTTAAATAAAAGCAATTTCGACCTTGATACGTGGCAGAAATGGGCAAGTCCGGTATGGATGGATATATTAAGGACTGATGTATTGAACGATTATCGTGGGGCAAGGGAGTCAGCAGACGAAAAGCATATCTGCCCGCTGCAGCTTGGAGTTATTGAAAGGTGCATTGCGTTATGGAGCAATAAGGACGATGTAGTATTTACGCCATTCATGGGTATAGGTTCAGAGGTCTATCAGGCCGTAAAGATGGGGCGCTATGGTTTAGGTATTGAACTGAAGCAATCATATTATAATTGTGCGAAACAAAACCTAATGGATTTGTCTGTGCAGAAAAATCAGATGGACATTATGGAACTATGCCAATGATATGGCTTCTAACTGCCATTTCACTTTTGGGGGTAATTCTTAATATTAGGAAAGATCATAGAGCATTTTACTGTTGGAGTTTTACTAATTTAAGTTGGGCCGTAATTGACTACCGTGCAGGATTACCTGAGCAGGCGGTATTGTTTGCGATATATTTCCTGCTGGCTTTATATGGATTATATGAGTGGAGTTGCAAGTGACCAAACCTGAATCCGAAGCCGCCATTATGCGGGCCATACAGATCGAGGCCAGTAAGCATGGCTGGCGTTTTTTTCGCAACAGTTGTGGACAAGCCATCACTGCATCAGGCAATATAATCCGGTTCGGGCTGGCAAATCCGGGTGGCAGTGACCTAATCGGCTGGGTGCCTGTGACGATTACACCTGATATGGTGGGTTCCAAGGTGTGTATTTTTACAGCCATAGAGGTCAAGCGGCCCAAAAAGAAGCCGACTCAGTCTCAGGCTGACTTCATTGAGGCGGTTAAAAAGGCTGGTGGTATTGCGCTGGTGGCGTGCTCGGTGGAAGAAGTTTTGGAGGGGTTGAAAAGATGAAAGTATTGGTCGGGTGTGAATTTAGTGGAATTGTAAGGCAGGCATTCATAAATAAAGGTCATGATGCCTGGTCATGTGATTTATTGCCCGCAGATGATAATAGCATTTATCATATCAAGGGCGATGTATTGCAAGTGCTTAATGCTGGATGGGATCTGGCAATATTTCATCCGCCATGCACACATCTTGCGGTATCCGGGGCAAGATATTTCAGGAATAAACAAAAAGAACAAGAAGATGCTCTTGCATTTGTCCGAATATTACTTAGCGCACCGATTCCAATGATTGCACTGGAAAATCCTGTAAGTATTATTTCAACTCAAATAATGAAACCAAGTCAGATAATACAACCGTGGCAATTTGGGCATGAAACGACAAAGGCGACATGTTTATGGTTAAAAAATCTACCGTTATTGCAACCCACTAAAATCGTCAACAAGGGTGAACGGAGATACTATAGTAGCGGGAAATCCTCTCCATTATGGCATGCTAAAAGCGGGGGTGGATGCGGACATAAAAGGAGCATTACATTCCAAGGTATCGCAACGGCAATGTCGGAGCAGTGGCTATGCTAAAACCTGACATCCTAACAATCCTCGCCCATGAAGGCATCACCCTGAAACGTAATTTCGTTTCTTGCGTCTTCCACGAGGAGAAAACCGCATCGCTCAGGGTGTATCCAGCAAGTAATTCATACTATTGTTACGGGTGTAATTCCGGCGGCGATTCCATAGACTTCATCATGCGACTTAAAAATCTATCCTATAAGGAAGCATTGCAATACCTTAACCTGAAACCTCAGCCTCCCACGAAGCGGGATATCGAGAAGCGAAAACTGATAGCAAAATACAACGACTGGCAAAAAACGTATCATGGCGAATTATGTGCCTTATACCGTACAATCCGGAATCATAAGCAATCAGTGACCACGATAGACAACATCAACCCTGCCGCATATCACGCCGAGCCGTTAATCGAACACCGTCTGGATATATTTATGAGGGATAATCGTGACGAGAAGCTAAGCCTGTATAGGGAGGTGATGTGTGGATGAGCCAGGATATAGTGAAGGCGAAGAGTTATTCAGCATCGAACACCCAAAAAAACAGAAAATCCCGGCATCCCAATTCGGCCTGTGGGAATCACTGGGCCTGACAAAGGGAGATACAGGATATCCACGAGCCAACATACACAATGTCATGCTGGTATTGGAGAATCATCCAGACCTGCAAAATATAATCTGGTACGATGTATTCCACGATAAATGCTTCACCCGGTGGCAATCGGACAGAACAGAGGAGTGGAGCGACGACTACGATGTAAAACTCACCAGATACATACAAGATACTATCGGGATTCACAATATAAACGATAGAGTAGTCACTAAAGCCTGTAAAGCCCACGCAAAAAACCAGAAGCGTAACGAGCCCCGGCAATGGATGGATCAATTACAGTGGGATGGTATAGAGCGCATCCACGATTTCATGTCCGACTGCATGGGGGCCTCTGAAAATAATTATGTTCGTGCTGTATCAGGTAATTTCTGGATTGCTATGGTGGCGAGGATATTCCGGCCCGGATGCAAATTCGACAATATGATTGTCCTTGAAGGCTCTCAAGGGGTTTTTAAATCAAGTGCCTTGAACCTGATAGGTGGTAACTGGTTTGCTGAAATACATGAAAGCGTGCAACATAAGGATTTTTATTTGACAATACAGGGGAAACTATTGCTGGAAATATCAGAGTTGGGGGCGTTTAATAGAGCGGAAATAGAGCGTATTAAGCATGTTATCTCATGCCCGGACGATCGGTTTAGAACACCGTATGAATCCTCAGCGCAGGATCATCCGAGGTCGTGTGTCTTTGTCGGGACGACGAATGAGGACGAGTATTTGCGGGACACCAGCGGGGGTAGACGGTTCTGGCCGATTAAGGTCGGGTGTATCCAGCTTGATATAATCAAGGAAAACCGAAATCAGTATTTTGCCGAGGCGGTGGCTAAATTTAAGGCAGGGGCCTCGTGGTGGGAAGTACCGGAAGATGCCGCAAAGGAAGAGCAGGAGTCCAGGCGGCAGTCAGACGTATGGGAATCGGTGATAGACCGATACATAGACCGTAATGGCTTGGATGAGGTGGATATCGCCGACATCTTGGTTGATGTGCTTAAGGTAGACGTTGGCAAGCAGTCCAAACTGGATCAGTTACGGGTTTGTAGCGCAATGAGGGCGTTAAAATGGAAGCGGATACAGAAAAGAATTAGGGATAAACGGGTTTATGTCTGGGTGAGGGAGGAATCATGAAATGTAAATCGTGTGACAAGGAAATTGTATTTTTAAAAACAAGGAACGGCAAAATCATCCCGATTAATGCAGAAACGATTCAGGGTAAAGAAACTTATTATGACCATAAAATAGGGCATATATCGCATTTCAGGGATTGCCCTGCCGCTAACTCTTACAGGAATAAAATTACTTAACATGAATAATAGTGCTTGACAAGTAGTTATAGAGGGTGTATACATAGCACATGCTTAAATATTTCACCTGCCCTGATAACCAAAAAATCGAAACTATCGAGTGCCTCAAAGAAGGCAACTGCCGGATGGGGAATCGTTGCGCCTCACGCAGTTATCTTCAGCTTGCCGCAAAAGATCGGCAATGGACAGGCAAGCCTTCTACTACTCAGTTAATTTCCGGGACATTGCAGGCATTTTTAAAACTCACCAAAGAATATTCCATATCGCCAGACTCACGGGCCTTCATGATTACCGGCACGAAGGGACATTCTGCCCTGGAAAATTCAGGTGATGAATTCTCTATCCTTGAGGAGCGGTTCGACGGCGAGGACGTGGATATTACCGGCATTGCGGATATTTTAGAGAGTGAACTGGGCAAGAATATCCTCATAGACACCAAGGTTTCAGGTTCCTTCAAAATTGCAAAGGCATTGGGTTTTTATGTAGTAGACGAGGACACCGGGGAAGTGTTTAAGTCTGGCAAGAAAAAGGGGCAACCAAAGACACGTAAGATTCTGAAACGAGACGACAGTAAGCGGGATGTCAGAGACTGGCAATTACAGACCTGTAAATATGCCATTGAGTTTGAAAAGAAGGGCTTTAAAATTGACGAAATCCGCATCCAGGCCATTACCAGGGATGGTAATACATATATTGCAAGGAGTCGTGGCGTATTCAGGAATGTCTACTTTTTTAAGATTGACCGCTTACCCGATACGGAAGTACATGTATATTTCGAGCGCAAAAGGATTGCCTTGTTGACGGCATTAAAGCAGGGTTTTTGGAATGACATCTGTACGGCAGAAGAAAACTGGGATGGGCTTAAATGCCAGAATTATTGCGAGGTGGCAGAGTTTTGTAAATACGGTAAATTCCTACGAAAGGAAAGAGAGGATGAGAACATGCCAATCAAAGGTTTGTCAGAAGTGAGGCGGCTTCCGAGGTTGGGGAAGATCCGGCTGGGAATCAAGAAGATTTCAGAGAAGACGGGAGAGGAGTATCCGGCAGAAGTGGACTACTTCATTCTCGACCCACAGACCCCATCGGAGCTTGAGAACGAGAAGTTGATAGACGAATTTCATAAACTATACGGGGAACAGCCTAAATCAATTAAGATCATGTTTCCTGTTGCAAACCCGGAGGTCTACTTTTCGCAGTTCTACAAGAGATATGGTATGGGAAAGATGCTGAAATGCAAGGGAGACGGAGAAGTAGCCTCATGCACAATCAAGGAATATGCGAAGAACCTAACCATTATAGGGGAAGACGAAATGGGGATGATTAAAGTTAAGTGTGCCGGGAAGGAATGTCCCTATTATAAGTCTAAGGAATGTACCGAGGTTGCAACATTACAGATACTACTGCCTGAGCTTCCAGGTGCCGGGGTCTGGCAGATAGTAACGGGGTCATTCCATGCCATTGTTAACCTCAATTCCTGTATCGAATATATTACGGCGGTCTGTGGTAGAGCGCACATGATACCACTCACACTTGAGCGGAGAGAGCAGGAGATCGCCTATGAAGGCAAAAAGACTAAGCATTACATCCTGCATATCAACATGGACTTTAGGCTTGCTGATATCCAGAAATTTGCGATGATTGATCCGACTAAAGTACTGCTTGAATTGCCTGCACCAGAGGCAGAGAAGGAAGATATACTGTATAGGGAGAATCAAACTATTGATGTTATTGACACCACTACCGGTGAAATTACACAGAAACCTAAACCCGCAGACACCCCGCCGCCCAACTACGAATATCTCAAAACCATGTCCGCCTGCAAGAAGGAAATCGGCGATGAGGCGTATTATAAAATCCTCAGCGTTCACAAAGTCAAACACAGTAACGAGATCACCGATAGGGAAATACAGAAGAAAATTTACGCCGAGATGAAACAGTATGCGGCGTCGGAGAGGGAGGTTTTAAATGGTTAAAGGCAAAATTGACGGAATCAGGCTATTAAAAGATGGCAATGTCTCAGTCATGCTCACCCTATCAGGTGATGATTTGCAAGCGATTGCGAGCATCAGGGCAGGGAATATTACCATGTATGGAGAATTAGAGGCTCCTGCCGTAGACGATAGGGAAACTGCTTTGTTGCGTATTCGGTCGCTTGCCGAGCAGGTGGTAGAGATGCTTGACAAGGAGCTACAGGATGAAGGGTTGCCACCGATTCTTGCGGCTATCGAGGCCGGGGCAAGTGCACCATGAACGTAACCAAGCAAACAGCCCTATCTACGCACCAATTAGCTGACCGCTGGAATATTAGTCCTCAGACGTTAGAGAACTGGCGGTCGCAGGGTAAGGGGCCGAAATATATTAAATTGGGGCAGGGGAAATCGTCGCCTATTGTGTATCGGATGAGCGACGTGGAAAAGTATGAGCGGAAACACTTGAAGGGAGGAATAAAATGATAGAGATAGTAATCACAGGGCCACAGGGGTCGGGAAAAAGTAGGATTGCAGACATATTAACCGTATTGCTGCCGTTGCTAAATATGGCAGTATGTCGGTATGGGGACGATGGGATGAGATGCTCTGGGCATACCCGGAAGGGTGCACACATTGTGATATGGGAGAGGAACACTGAAAGAAAAAAACGTCAAGGGTTACAAGGGAGCATAAATGCCAAACTATAACCAGCTTATTTTAATCGGGCATGCACTCAAGGAACCCGAAGTCCGCTACACGCCAAGTGGTACGCCGATAACATCGTTTTCTGTGGCGTGGAACAGGAGCTACAAGAAGGGTGAGGAGTGGCAGAAGGAGGCGCATTTTTTCGATGTGGTGGCCTTCAGGGAAATTAAAGATATCGTAAAAGGCGTCGCGGTACTCATTGAAGGCAGGTTATCTCAGGATCGTTGGAAAACCGAAGACGGGCAGATGAGGAGTAAGGTTAAGATTGTGGCTAATAAGGTTTATGTGTTGGGGAAGAAGGATAGTGCCGATGTGGTGACAGATGAGGAAGAAGGAGTGCCATTTTAAATGTTAGACGAATCCCACAGGGAACATAAGCGGAAAGAGGGACATAAGCCATCACGGACCTGTTACGCGTGCTGGCTGGAATGGCTGGCAGAGACACCGAATGACAGGGTGATTACGGTAGGAGAGTTGCGCCGGATATTGCAGGCGATGTGTTATGGGACTGAGATTTATAAACTTGATTTAATGTGGAGGGATCATAGATGACAGAAAAAATAAGATGTGAATGTTGTGATAGTGGCAAGTGGAAAACAGAGTGTTGTAACGGTGCTGATGGATGTGATTGCAGGGGAGAGAGGGTTGATATGGGCAAGTGTCATGTATGTGATGGGACAGGGTGGAGGCATCAAAACGCAGACACACGGGCAAATTTAAAAACAATACAGGGCAGATGTTTTGTTGGTTTAGGCCCTACACGTGGGTATTGGAGGGATCGCAGATGAAGGGGCGGATAAATATGGAGGGTGGTATGAAACCAGGAATGTTTCAAACTTACACAGAGGCGATCTCTTATTTAGTTATGGGCGCTATTGTAACCGGGTTAATCGTGTGGGGGATAGTTGAGGTGATATGGTTGTTGAGATGAGGTATGGTCGGGCAAGGAGGAGTTATGAAAAATGAAATATTAGCCGAGGCGATAGAGATTGCAAATAGAAGCAGTATGAGGCTCGCGACACGAGAGCATGTAAAAGCCCTATATGCGGCGTGGCAAAGATCGGAAAGATTGCTCTGGGGATACAGGAGGCAGACCGAGGCCTGTACCCTACCAGCTTGTACCGGCATTGTAAGCACCTGCCCCTGTGCTATCTGTCAAAGCGTCCGGGCAGATGAGCGGCAGGATCGGATGGATAGTGGAGAGGAGGTCAAAAATGACGGATAAGGAATGCGCTGACCATATACGAGCACATCACAATAGGAATACATCCCATTGGGCATGGCCTACAGATGGTTGTGGGTATGAGCAACATATAAAATTTGTAAAATACAGAAATAAATACTGGCAAGGAAGGAGCTACGACAAATATAAACAATTTGCCCTTGACTATGCGGATAAATTAGAAAGAGGGGAAATAGATGCTGAAACAGACCCTGAATGTGATGAATGTGGTGGTGACGGAATTAAAATATGTTCCTGTGCTATCTGCGAGAGTGTTAGGGCAGATGATATCCAAAATAGGATAGACAGGGATAACGAGGATTTTGGCCCTGAATTAGCGGGGGATAAATGAAGGTAAGACGTAAAAAGAAGTGTTGCGTCCCATTCAAAACTCTGTGTGAGAAACAATATTTAACCAACCAAAACGAGCTTATAAAATGCTCAAGATTGGCAACATATAAGCAGTACAACACGTTTCAGGGTGTTTGGATTTATAGATGTGGTTTGCATAAGTATAAAAAATCTTTATGGACTAAAATTAACCAGGAGGACAAGAATGGATAAACTAATCACGAAAGAAGAGGCGATAGCCAACTGCATCAAGCGGTTTACAGTAAACAACACAGACCGGTTGCACCTTGAGGCCGCTTTTGCACTGATTTATAAATCCGGCTATCGGGATGGAATGAAGTTTGTGGAGGATTTAGAAACACAACAAAGACTGAAAAAAACGGAACAAATACTTGAGAGGTGGAAAAATGAAATATGAAATGACTAAAGGTGAGAGATTTGTTTATTTTTGGCAGCATAATATGCTTGGTAGTTTTATGTCCATTTTGGCGGAAGCTATCTCTGCTGCAGATGCAAAAAATACAGCTAAACTGGCCTTAGGTTTTCCAGAAGAAGTAGAAGCTATGAGGAACTTCTCCAATATGGATGGTTGGTGGGTTAATCTAAGAGAGAAAGTACAAGCTATGAAGGAGGAAAATCATGACAAATCTAACGTATCTTAAGCGCCTTGAGCGGCGAGATAAACCTAACTGGGGGGCATATATTACGATGTGCCTACTGATATTTATCTGCGGCCTTGCCCTCTACGCATGGGGCTATAGCAACGGGCTGAGCGAGGGGATGGCCCGGACGGATGCCACGGTGAGTAAGGCGTTACAGGGTGGATATGATGTGGGTGTGGAGAAGGGGTTGGAGGCGTTGCGTTACAGAAAAGGAGAAAGCCATGATAAAACTCGACCCAAGTAAACCAGTGCAGACCAAGGAGGGGCGGCAAGCGCAGATTAAATATACGTTTAAAAACGGATATCACTTTATAATATTTTCCGATACTGATGGCTGGATTATTGTTGATGAATGGGGCGAATACGATCGGGAAGAAACCGAATATGGCATCATTAACACCCCTGAGCGGGTAGAGGGGTGGGTTAACATATATCGTAACAATAGACCTGTTTTACACGGAATGTATAGTAATACCATATATTTTGATAGCAAATCCGAGGCGGACAAAAACGCCCACTGGGATCGTATAGCCTGTATAAAAATCAGCTATACGGTCGGGGAGGGACTCTGATGATTTGGAGGAATAACATGAGATGTATTGGTTTTAACAAAACAGAGGGTAAATGCATCAATAAAGCTGGGACTGCATGGTCTGATTATTGGTGTGAAGAGTGTGATAAGGTGAGACGGGATACAGTCAGGAAGCAATTAGAGGCCATACAAAAACACATGGAGGACGAATGCCAAAAGTGGACAAGCCCTGCACCACGCACCACGTGTGTGAGTGCACCCAGGGACGGCTGGACAGGATTGAGGCGATATGGCAACGGTATAAGCATTTTGATTATTTATTGTCAGACAGGGACTGGCTGTTTGATGAGTCTGTACTAAACAATATTTTCTATGACCTTTGGCAGGCTATCCGGCGGGAGGAGTAAGGTGGCAGAAAAAGACTTGCGCTTAACATCGCACAAAGTAAAAAATGATCTTAAGGACATCTGGTGGTATGAGGAAAATTATGGTTTCCAAATTTTTATAGCTGCTACTGAGGGAGTAATTGAGATAAAAATTCCCTGGAATTCTATCAGGGCGGCATTAAAAAGGAAGGATAAAAAATAATGGCGGTACTTATTGCATGCGAAGAGTCTCATCAGGGTATCGGAAGCGCAATGGCCGCCCAGTGGGGAGGATTACTGTAAATGCCAGACACATATCTCATGGGCCGTAGAACCCTTGTGACGCCGCAGGACTGGGACGAGTCGGAGTATAGCCAAGATGTGACGATTAACGGTAAGGTGGTTACGGTGGCAGAGTTCCGGCGCAGGAAGCGGGGGAAGCCGAGGCCACGGCGGGTGACGGAGGTGAGGAAGAAATGATTACAATTAGGTTTTGCGACGCAAGAATAAGGAAAGACTGCTATTATTTCCGAATTTGCAACCGACCGGCAAAATGGGTTGTTAAGGGATCACAGAGGTATGGACATCCCCCGCCAGTGCTGCATTATCGCTGTGGTTATCACGCTGATAAGACTGACAGGCTGCCGATAAGCCCCTGACGGGTGAGGCCAGGATGACACGTGAGATGCGCAAAAAATATGCACCTGTACCTGATTCAGCAGGCCGGATGCGCCGTCCGGCAGGCGGGAAGGATGTCATTTACCTGTGTGGTGTTATTGACGAGCTGGAAAGCATTGTGAGAGATATTCAGGGTAATTTACCCCTGAACACTCAACACTGGATTAATCAGCGATTATTGATAGCGAGGGCTAAGAAATGATATATATTTTTCTGGGTGCTTGGATATTGCTTCTACTGATTTTCACTATTCCGATTTTTCTTGGGGCACCCAATAAATATTACAGTAAAGTAAAGATTGTCGGATCAGGAATCATTACTCCGGTTGCCATGGCAAGCATTGCAAATGTTCGTGCCATTGGATGGGATGAACGCCAGGATAATTAAAATAACAGATTGCAAGACTTGCCCATATTTTCTTGACTCGACTCTCGTGTCTGAATCTTTGGCCTGGTGTCAGGATTGCAAACAATATTTTACTTATATTCAGGGGCAGATTCCTGGTTGCTGTTGCCTGGATTTGGTTGATGCAGTTCACAATGGCGAACGATAGTGTCGTCGTAGATATATAACTTACAGCCGCAGGCCAGCAACCGAAACGGATCAGCTTCGGATTGCTTCCTAAATCGCCACATCAGCTTTCTTTTCAT
>Ga0154762_1120_pt1 | contig 20457 bp, 4 predicted proteins | sample Rifle2008BG16ft_FD_105770 | JGI IMG/M metagenome (GOLD analysis project Ga0154762, IMG submission 105770) | Planctomycetes bacterium RBG_16_43_13
TGAATAGCGATGGAGATACAGATACTGGTTCATCTACCGGGATAATGAATATTGATAGTAACGGAGTAGTGTCTTACCCAGGTCGTCCGTCATTTCATGCCATGATGTCCATAGACAAGAATACGATCGTCGGGACAATGAATGACGGCGGCGGCGGATATGATCTCTTCATATTTCAAAGGAGGGGGAATAATTTCGTCCAGAGTGTCCTTGCAGGCGATTGGCGTTTGCATGGCCTCCGCTCCGGTGATGCCCCGCAGAGAAGCGGATGGATAAATGGAGATTTCTTAATCAATACTTCAGGAGGTTATAACGCATCGGCAACGTATAGTTACGGAGTAACAGATTCGTGGGAAAGTGCTTTCCCTATTGATACAAATGGAATTGTAACTGAGACAGGTAATCCTAATTTACATGGTACAGTGGGAATCAATAAGGATATGATGGTCTTTACGCACTGGAATTATGAGGATGGTTATATGCTCGGGGTCATGACGAAAAGCTCTCCGATAATTACCAACAATCCACCATCAGTTCCATCTTCCCCATCCCCACCCGACGGCGCTATAAATATCCCTGTCAATTTGAGTTTAAGCTGGAGCGGTGGTGATCCTGACCAGTCTGATTCCGTAACCTACGATGTTTATCTTGATACAAACAATCCGCCTCTTCATAAGGCCTCCGTTAGTCAGTCAAACACCTTTTATTCAGCTACTGTACTTGCTTATAACACAACCTACTATTGGAAGATCGTGGCAAGGGACATTCATGGTGCAGAAACAGAAGGACCTGTATGGAGCTTCACGACATTTTCTTCAGATGGGGATGCAGACGGTGATGGCCTCACCAATCAGCAGGAAGTTAATGCAGGGAGCGATCCGAACAACCCGGATTCCAGACCTGGGACAACTACTCTGAACCTTCACGGTGGATTCAACCTCGTAAGCTTCCCGGCAGATACGCAGAACTATGGGAATATGTATAATCTCATGGATGCGCTCGGCGGGAACAATGTTATTTCAATAATCCTGGTCTTTGATCCAAACAACCAGACATTTACTGAGTTTGGATACGATCAAACCGGCCAACCCTACGGTCAAAACTTTAATTTCGAATCCGGACAGGACCTTTGGGGTCTTATCATCTATGCAAAAAAGGATGCCAGCCTTCCACTTACATCCCTGTACTGCCCGACCTGGGACCTCAATCCTGGAACGAATCTGTTTGGTACTCCATGTGCTGCGCCAGGCATGAGCGCATTCGAGCTTCTTAAGAGGATTGGAGATGAAACAGTCGTGAGCAGCATACAGCGGTTCAATCCTGATACAGGGAGGTTCGAGTCAGCAGTTTATAAGAACGGTCAGCCGACAGGTGTGGATTTCCAGATTATTCCAGGGGAGGGGATTTTTATCTACATGAATAAGCCGGTCCCGGGATTCAGGCCCGATCAGGCTTATTCCATGCCGGATTTGTCGGGGACCTGGTATGGCATGGGCATCAATACACCGCAAAAAGATTTCTGGTACCCGGACTACTTCGGATATGATTTCGATACTATGACCCTCCAGAGCGACGGCACAGGAATGTATACCTGTATCTCTTCAAGTGACTCCTGTGAAAACACTCCAGAGGCTATTTCAGGGGTATCTATATCACAGGAGGGAATTATAACAACTCCGCCGACCCCCAATAGCGATGATGACTTTGTGATGGGTAAGAACAAAGATATGATGATTAATATCTTCAGAGACAATCAGACAGGCCAGGAGCATCAGGCATTCGGCATCTTTGTCAGGAAGGCTGCATCATACACCACGTCTGATTTAGCAGGGACGTGGTACAGCATGGGTATAGGAACCCCTAAAAAAGGCTTCTCAGATCCTGACAAGTTCGGGTACGATTTCGAAAGATATGATTTCCAGAGCGACGGCACCGGCACGATAACGTGTATTTCCTCGATTGATTCCTGCGGACCGCCACAGGCCATTTCCGGGCTCTCTATATCCCAGGATGGCATTTTGACACATCGCCCCTGGGACCCAATGAAGAATTGAACGAAGCGATGGGCATAAACAAAGACATCCTTGTAGGCATATGGAGAGATAATAATGCAGGCGCAGAAGAGTATGGTTATTCCATCTCAGTCAAGATGGCTGCGTCGTACTCCATGCAAGACCTTGCCGGCACATGGTATGTCATGGATATTAAGACACCTCAGAAGGATTATTCATACCCAAACCACTTCGGATTCGATTTCGGAACTCTGATTCTCCAGAGTGATGGCACCGGCTTGTACACATGCCACACGTCAAGTGACCCCTGCGAACCACCGGAGGACGTTTCAGGATTTTCAATATCTGCGGACGGGATTGTAACAACACCACTGTGGCCCAATGAAGCAGAGAACTTTGTAATGGGTGAAAACAAAAACATCATGATCCAAATCTTCAGAGACAACACCCCGGGTGATGAACATCAGGTCTTTTCTGTTTTTGTAAAGAAGGCAGAATAGAGGGCTAAGACTATTTGGAGTGCAATTTTTCCCCTCTCCCCTTCGGGGAGAGGGGTAGGGTGAGGGGGCCCAAGTGAACAGTTTAAACAATTTTCTCGTTATTCTTCCGGAGGAGAACATTCATGATCAAACGTAGATACTTCCAATTCATGGGGATGCTGATGTTGCTTTCTGTTGGTCTTTGTCTCTACGAGGTTAATGAGGCGGGGGCGATCGAGTTTTATGCGGCGAGGACGTATGATGCTGGGACGAACCCGTATTCAGTAGCCGCTGCGGACCTTGATGGGGATGGGGATTCAGACTTGGTGGTGGCCAATTATACCAGCAACAATATCTCTATTCTGAAGAACAATGGGGACGGGACGTTTGCGGCAGCGGTAAACTACGGGGTTGGGACAAATCCTTCGTCTGTTTTTGCTTTTGATTTAGATGGTGATGGGGATGCGGATCTGGCCGTTGCAAACTATGGCAGTGCTAATGTCTCTATTCTAAAGAACAACGGAAATGGGACATTTGCGGTGGCGGTGAACTATGCTACGGGGGCAGGTTCACTGTCTGTATTTGCCTCGGATCTGGATGGTGATGGGGATGCAGACCTTGCTGTGGCTAAGGATAACAACATTTATATTTCTATTTTAAAGAACAATGGGAATGGTACCTTTGCAGCAGCGGTGAATTATGGTGCAGGAACATATCCTGGTTCTGTATTTGCCTCGGATCTTGATGGTGATGGGGATGCGGACTTGGCTGTAGCAAACTACGGTAGTAACAATGTCTCGATTTTAAAAAATAACGGGGATGCTACATTTACTGTGGCGGTAAACTATGGGGTTGGGACATCTCCACGGTCTGTATTTGCCTCGGATCTGGATGGTGATGGAGATGCGGACCTGGCGGTGACCAACTATACCAGTAATAATGTATCGATCCTGAAGAACAACGGCAACGGGACGTTTGCAACGGCGGTGAATTTCATCGCTGGGACGAATCCGGCCTCTGTCTTTGCGGAAGATATAGATGGTGATAGCGATGTAGATCTAACGGTGGCTAATTATGGCAGTAATAATGTCTCAATACTTAAGAATAATGGTAATGGGACATTTGCCACGGCGGTAAATTATGGTGTTGGAGTAAATCCAAGGTCAGTGGTTGTGACGGATTTTGATGGGGATGGCGAGAGGGACCTATCCACGGTTGATTGGGGTGGTTCCAACGTTTCGGTTCTTAAGAATAATGGTGATGGGACATTTGTAGCAGCGTTGAACTACGGAGCTGGGACAAGTCCTCGGTCAGTCTTTGCCACTGACTTGGACGGGGATGGAGATGTGGATCTGGCCGTAGCAAATTATAGCAGCGCTAATGTATCGGTATTAAAGAACAACGGGAACGGGACGTTTGCAGGGGCATTAAACTATGGGACTGGGGGTTCTCCTTCTTCTGTTTTTGCATCGGATTTTGATGGGGATGGAGATGTGGATCTGGCCGTAGCAAACCATAGTAGTGGCAATGTCTCGATCCTAAAGAATAACGGGGATGGGACTTTTGCAGCAGCGGTGAATTATGCAGTAGGAACGAATCCATATTCTGTTTTTGCTATCGATTTGGATGGAGATGGTGATACAGATTTAGCTGTGAGCAGATACGGTTGGAGTACTATCGCAATTTTAAAAAACAATGGAAATGGAACATTTACAGCACCAATTAACTATGGGGTTGGTATATACCCGGAGTCTATTTTTGCTGCAGATCTGGATGGGGATGGAGATGCTGACCTATCTGTGGCAAATTGGTCAAGTTCTAATTCTGCAGTATCCATTTTAAAAAATAATGGAGATGGGACCTTTGCTGAGGCCCAAAATTATCCGGCGGGTGATGGTTCTGTCTCTATCTTTGCAGTTGATTTAGATGGTGACGGAGATAGGGATCTGGCAGTGACAAATTCCTACAGTGCAAACGTTTCAATATTAAAGAATAGTGGAGATGGAACGTTTGTGGCACCTATCAACTATAGTGTTGGGTCGGGCACTTGGTCTGTTTTTGCTGCAGATCTGGATCTGGATGGGGATGCGGACCTATCCATAGCAAGATCTGGTAGTAACAGCGTCTCGATCTTAAAGAACAATGGGGATGGGACGTTTACGTCTGCAGTAAACTATGGGTATGGGACAAATCCCATGTCAGTTTTTGCCTCAGATTTAGATGGGGATGGAGATGCAGACCTTGCCGTGGCAAACTACGGGAATAATAACATCTCTATTCTGATGAACATTACCCCGCCACCTCCTGTCAATTTCCAAAAAGTAGAGAATCCTGCTGTAACTATTCCTGATTTTTCCATCATCACAAGTACCATTAATGTGTCAGAGGGGATTATCCTTACTGACCTTAATGTCTATGTGGATATTGCCCATACCTATATTGGGGATCTGCGGGTGACGCTTACCTCTCCTTCCGGTACTACTGTGATTCTCCACGATCGGTCCGGAGGTTCGCTGGATAATATCCAGACGTGGTATGACACGAATACTATTCCTGTGGAGAGCCTGACTCGCTTTGTTGGGGAAAATGCGAGAGGAGACTGGACCCTTACGATTTCAGACATGGCCGGTGGAGATACCGGGGCGCTCAATGAGTGGCGATTGGAATTGTCCGGGAGATCTACTACAGACATTACGCCTCCTGGCAATGCATCAGTTCTCGTAAACAATGGCGACACTCAGACGACATCCAATGCTGTGACCCTGGCCCTTTCCGCTACCGATGCAACCGGTGTCACTGGTTACTGTGTCAAAGAGGACTCTGCTACTCCGTTGGCTATTGATCCCTGTTTTGTCTCTGTTACTTCAGTGACAACCTATAACGCCAATATCGTCTTTACACTAAGTGCCGGTTTAGAAACCAGGACGGTCTATGCGTGGTTTAAGGATGTGGCGGGGAGCGTCTCTCCGGTTGCCAGCGATTCAATTGAGGTGATTGCTGTGCCTGTTGAACGGGAAATCGAGTTTTACGCAGCGAGGACGTATGATGTGGGAACGAATCCATATTCAGTCGCTGCCTCTGATTTAGATGGGGATGGGGATGTAGATCTGGCGGTGGCAAACAAGAGCAGCGCTAATGTCTCTATTTTAAAGAACACCGGGAATGGTACGTTTGCAGTAGCTTTGAATTATGGGGCTGGGACAAATCCTCAGTCTGTTTTTGCCTCTGATCTGGATGGTGATGGGGATGCGGATCTGGCGGTGGCAAACCAGAGCAGCGCTAATGTTTCTATTTTAAAGAACAACGGTAATGGGACTTTTGCAGCAGCCGTGAATTATGGGGCTGGGACAGATCCTGTCTCTGTTTTTGCCTCGGATCTGGATGGTGATGGGGATGCGGATCTTGCGGTGGCAAACGGGAGCAGCAATAGCGTCTCTATTTTAAAGAATAACGGGAATGGCACCTTTGCAGCAGTTGTGAATTATGGTGCCGGGACAATTCCTAAGTCTGTTTTTGCCTCTGATCTGGATGGTGATGGGGATGCGGATCTGGCGGTAGCAAACGGTAGCAGCGCTAATGTTTCTATTTTAAAGAACAACGGTAATGGGACTTTTGCAGCAGCCGTGAATTATGGCGCTGGGGCTTATCCTGCCTCTGTTTTTGCCTCGGATCTGGATGGTGATGGGGATGTGGATCTGGCGGTGGCAAACTGGAGCAGCGCTTATGTTTCTATTTTAAAGAATAACGGGAATGGCACCTTTGCAGTAGCCGTGAATTATAGTGCCGGAACTAATCCTTTTTCTGTTTTTGCCTCTGATCTGGATGGAGATGGGGATGCGGATCTGGCGGTGGCAAACTATGGCAGCAATAGCGTTTCTATTTTAAAGAATAACGGGAATGGCACCTTTGCAGCAGTTGTGAATTATGGTGCCGGGACATATCCTCAGTCTGTTTTTGCCTCTGATCTGGATGGAGATGGGGATGCGGATCTGGCGGTGGCAAACAATGGTAGCGCTAATGTTTCTATTTTAAAGAACAACGGGAATGGGACGTTTGTAGCAGCCATGAATCATGGTGCTGGGATAAGTCCTTGGTCTGTTTTTGCCTCGGATCTTGATGGTGACGGAGATGCAGATCTGGCGGTGGCTAACTCTAGCGGCGCAAATGTTTCTATTTTGAAAAACAACGGGAATGGTAAATTTGCAGCGGCAGTAAACTATGGGGCCAGCACGGGAGGTGCTCAATCAGTTTTTGCTTCGGATCTTGATGGTGATGGAGATGCGGATCTTGCGGTAGCAAATTACGACAGCAATAATGTGTCTATTTTAAAGAACAACGGGAACAGTACATTTGCAGCAGCTTTGAATTACGGTGTGGGGACAAATCCTCTTTCGGTTTTTGCATCGGATCTGGATGGTGATGGGGATGCGGACATAGCGGTGGCAAACTACGGCAGCAATAATGTTTCTATTTTAAGGAACAACGGGAATGGTACGTTTGCTACAGCCGTGAATTACGCCGCGGGGACATATGCTCGGTCGGTTTTTGCCTCGGATCTGGATGGTGATGGGGATGCGGACTTGGCCGTGGCAAACCCTGGCGGCCCTAATGTGTCTATTTTAAAGAACAACGGGAATGGTACGTTTGCGGCAGCTGTGAATTACGGCGCGGGGTCAGGTCCTATTTCTGTTTTTGTCTCGGATCTGGATGGTGATGGAGATGGGGATCTCGCGGTGGCAAACTATATCAGCAATAATGTGTCTATTTTAAAGAACAACGGGAATGGTACATTTGTGGCGGCCGTGAATTATGGCACTGGGACATATGCTATTTCTGTTTATGCCTCGGATCTGGACGGTGATGGAGATGCGGATCTGGCTATAGCAAACTTTACCAGCACTAATGTCTCCATTTTAGAGAACAATGGTGACGGGACGTTTGCCCCGACCATGAATTATGGTACTGGGACATCTCCTTTTTCTGTATTTGCCACTGATTTAGATGGGGATGGAGATGCGGATCTTGCGGTAGCAAACTCCGGCAGCAATAATGTCTCGATCCTCTTTAATATTACACCAGCGCTTAACGCCATTATCAATAGTCTTTCCCTTACGTCAGGCGCTATTGGAACATCAATCACCATCAACGGTTCCCGCTTCGGTTCCACCCAGGGCATCAGTACAGTAACCTTCAATGGCATCACAGCAACAGTCACCAGTTGGAGCGACACCCAGATCATCGCTACTGTCCCTGCCGGCGCCACCACCGGTCCGGTGGTAATCACAGTGAACGGCATACCAAGCAACAGCGTAATTTTTACGGTTATTCTCGACTCCGACTCTGATGGCATACCCAATGACTGGGAAATAGCAAACGGCCTTGACCCCAACGACCCATCCGATGCCGCACTGGATCCAGATCAGGATGGCCTGACCAATCTGCGTGAATTCCAGCTAAACTCAAATCCTAACAGTAAGGACTCGGATGGAGACGGCCTTCCCGATGGGTGGGAGGTCTCGTATAACCTTGTCCCAACGGATAACGGTTCCACAGACCCCAATAATGGCGCCTCTGGTGACCCTGATGGGGATGGGGTGAATAATCTGACGGAGTACCAGTATAATCAGAATCCGCAGGAAGTAAACCTGATCCAGATTGAAATAGATCCATCAACAGCTACTCCCGTTTCCATTGGAGGGCGCAAATCTTACGAGGTAGTGGTGCGAAATGCTCGGTTGATACCTGATACAGTTTCAATCAGTGTGACGGGGATAGACCCGTCATGGTACACCCTCTCTGATACAAGCCTGATGTTACTTGCAGGAGAGGAGCGGCGGATAACACTTAATCTCCACCTGCCTGAAGAGTGTAGTATTGTCACATCTGTATATGATATCAGGGTAAGTGCCACGCCACAGACGGGGGTACAGGTTTCAGCCGGTTCTACTCTGTTAGTATACAGTAATCCGATCATCACAGATATTACCCCTGGCACTGATGAGACCCTCGCATCAAACCAGATGGCGATCAAGTGGATGAGCGACGCCCCCGGGACAACGGAGGTCTTCTATCGCAGTGAGTCAGAGACTGTCTTTACTTCTGTGACAGGCGCTCTGGGTACTGACCATCAGATTACACTGGATGGCCTCGTCTGGAACAGCAGCTATGACTGGTATGTGAGGACCCAGTCTGCCTGCGGGGTGTTCCAGTCGGCAGCACGATCTGCATTCATCTCAGCAGGGATCATCTTTGAGAATGCCCCTTATGAGTTTTTCATCGAGCGGGATTATGAGCAGCCGGCCTATATTACAGTGAGAAATATAGACAGCAAGCCACACAATCTCTTGCTCCAGATACTGAACCCAGCACAAGACCTTATTGCTGGGTTCCGTGGGGATGGGAGTGTGGATCAGGTAATATCTCTTGCCGCCGGTGAGAGAAAGACCGTAGAGGTGGCCTTCCATGCGCAGGATGCAAAGGATCCACAATATGCCCTGCAATTTAAGATCGTGACCGATCCGGAATCTGCGAGACCTGTAGTTAGTTATTCGCCGGTTACCGTGCATGTGCGTCAGCCGGTATTTCGTTTACAGATCACTCAAGTCTCACAGGATCCAGAGACATTGACGGCAACATACCGGATCACGAACACAGGGGACCCTGTCACCGACCTCATGATTACGTCAGATGACACCAGCCGCCCCCATATCATGATGCAGCCGACGATAAACCACGGCGAACTCCGCCCGGGTGGATCGGTGGACATTGTCATGATGTCTGATCAGGAGCTATCCGGCCAGTTACTCCTCAAATCAGCCCTTGGGGAGGCAAGTCATCCGGTCTCCTTTGGATGCGGCACAGGGAAGTCACTCTTCCGGGTACCTGTGGAACCTCAGACCCTGTGTCTTAATATCAGGGATACATATTGCCAGAATACGCCAAGGTTCAGACTAAACTTTAAGACGCCATCCGGACTGACACAGGATAACATGGCAAAGGCCGGTTTCTTTGCGAACTTTTATGCAAAGAATTCCAATTACGGACTGAAACCTTACGACACCTATTTCTACCTGAACGAAAAACCCATGATGACCCTTTTGCGGCAGATCCCCACCGGGGAGAAGGGCGTACTCTTCCCGCTGGATTATTTAAACTACGCCCTGAATGGGACTGCCCAGAACACGATCCGTGTGGACACAAGGCAATTTAATGGCGGCCATTACAGAGTCAATTCTGACTTTACGATTGCCCTGGATACAAAGGAGCTTAAAGTCCCTGTGTGTGCAGCAACCCAGGAGGAGGCGCTGACACTGGCCCAGCCGCGGATAACACCACTGAGCTGCAATAAAGACCTGACACTCCTTCCTGTGTGCCCTACCGTGTCATCTGTCAGGACACTGGATCCCGTGACAGGGAATGTTAAGACACGGTTCCAGCCGGGTGAGCAGATTCGTGTAGAGGTGGTCTTATACAACCCAAGCCTGGTTGCTACAGGAAGCAGCCTGATTGCCCGCTTTGATGATAATGTTCAGGATGCGGTTCCTTCGGTAGAGGTCGGGGAATCGGTGGCCTTTACAGGCACGGGGACACATACATTCTATCTTGACTACACACCTTCTCAGGAGCCGGCATCAGGTGAGTTGTGGATAGAGGTCGAAGCGACCAATGACACATCCTGCCAGGAGAGCACAGGCTTTGCTATCTTCGTCAAGGTAATCAACGATCGTGACGGCGATGGCCTCAGGGACAGCATAGACCCATGTCCCGATGTGGCAGACTGCGACGGAGACGGACTCAACGACTTTGAAGAGGCATGCTACGATGAGGACTGCACAACCTATGATCCCTATGATCCGGCAACCAACTTGGATGGGGGAGACACAAATGCGCAGGATAACGATAGCGATGGCGATGGATATGATGACCGGCGCGAGAAACAGCGCGGAAGCAACCCCGTAGATCCGTCCTCATACCCGGCGGTTACCATATCGGGGCATGTGTATGGGGACAGGAATGGGAATGGGAGTTATGATTGGGGGGAGGGGATTGATGGGGCAACAGTGACCTTGTATCCTACCCAGTTTTCCTGCCTAAGAGCCACAGGACAGGGAGCACTTGTAACTGGCAAGGATGGATCTTATCAGTGGTCTAATATTCCCGAGTGTGCTTATGGAATAGAAGCATCATGGGATGCTATAATCGAGCCTTCATTAACCAATAATCCTCCTTATAAATTTACATATAAGAGTGCATATGAAAATATTGATGCAACAGGAGTTATATCAATCGAGAAGAATATTACAATACAGGAAAAGATTTCATTGACCGTAGTAGCGGCGGCATTTCTGGATAAGAAGTTTGCAACACCTGGGGATCCTACCTATGAAGATTATCATGGCATATTCGAGGGTGTAAAAAAATATTACAGGAATGTTTCGGGTGGTTTACTGACACTTGATTTTAGTTTTTATTATGTGTCAGTGGGGAAGCCAAAAATATACTATGATATAGAAGATGTATTTTTTGGTAAAGATCGTTTAGAGGAATTTTCCAGCGATGCGATATGTAAAGCAATCGAAAAGGGCTATATATCTCTTCCTATTCAGAATCTTGATTATAGAAAGCCAGTAATTGTAATCCATCCGGAGATAGAACTCTCGGCCTGGTATCTTTTTCCTGAAATACCAGAGTCATGTACAGGACATGAAGCTGTCTTGGCACCCACTATATTATTAGCTGAAAAAGATATAAGTATAGACGTGCAGAAAAAGAAAGGTGACAAACTTCGTGCTGGAGTAGGAGGAGCAAATCCTGGCAGTCTGGGGGCATGGGTCCATGAAATTGGTCACTATCTGGGACATAGGCTTGGGCATTCACGCTCCGTACCAGATCTCTACAAGCATGGGAATATCAAAGAATGGGACATTATGGCTGAAGGGGCAGATAACTCAATAATTCCACTTGAAAACGGAAATTGTGTTGCCCCCTGGGGTGACCGTCCTTCTTTACCAAGTACTTTTATACAGCATTATCTGGGTTGGAAACACATTCATATTTCTAAGGATTTATCAGACAGATCATCTTTTGTGCCTTTCGAAATGGACATTCCATTACTTTATGAAGGGGCTGCGCTTGGCAAAGAATTTCCAAAGATCAAGTTGACGGATGAAGATTTTTATTATTTTGAGACAAGAACGAAAGATCCCATGTTTACATACTGGGACATTTCGTTACCGGAAGAGGCTGTGATATTGTATAAAATGTTAGAAAAAGACAGTAACCACGAGGATGATACAGATAACTATGTAGACTATGGTTCTGGTACTCATGATACATATAAGTTGAACATACCCTTTTACGATAGATGCCAGACTAATAAAGGCGAGACAGGAGTTTTACAGGCAGGAGAGAGTTTTAAAGATGATAGGTTTAGAGATATTGACTTAGAAATCAAAACAACGGTAACCAAGTTAGATAAGACTATTTTCCCATCCCCTTTGATGGAGAGTAAGGTTAAGCTCGAATCTCTTAAGGGTTTGGATTATTGTTGTTTTTTAGCAGGAGTGATTGTGAAGCCAAAGAATTTAAACACACCTCTACTCTCTACGGGGATGACGTCCATTACAGATTTTCCATTTGGGGAACCTGATATTGACCTGCATCTTTATACTAATGACATGAATCATATTGGTGTTAACTATGTCACAGAAAGTTTTGATAGTAATATATTAGGTATAAATACTATTGGGGATCAGATAGGCGGTGTTGAGTGGATTTTGAGTCCTGCTATACAAGGGAGCGGACATTTTGTGATTAGTGCACGTGATAGTGCACGCTTCCTGCGGGATAATCCTGGAATAACATTAACCAATCAGGGAATAGAGCAATTTGACATTACAGGCGTTGCCATTGACCCCACTCAGGAACCCATATACAAATCCCCTGTAACGACTGCCGGGATAGGACCTGGCGAGACGCTGGAGATCTTCTTCGAGTCCACGCAAAACCCGGATGGCACATACTCTGTGACAGTCACCGGCACAGCGCCATTTGTTGACACACAGACTCCTGTAACGACACTTGAAACGGATATATCCCCGACACCATCAGGGTGGCATGGCAGTCCCATTAACGTCAGTCTCATTGCTACAGACGATACCTATGTCGCGCTGACGGAATACAGCGCTGACTCAGGGGCCACATGGATACCGTATAATCAACCCTTGCTTATTAACACCACGGGCATGAACGAGATTCAGTATCGCTCCTATGACAACTTTGATCATGTGGAAGATACAAAGACTTCTGTCATCCGTATTGACTTGACGCCTCCTGGCCTTCCGGCGATTCAGGATGAAGGGATCTATACAACAAATACCAGCGGGCTTTCTATCCAGTGGTCTTCAACTGACGCGGACTCCGGGATTTCAGAATTCCAGTATCGTATAGGGACGGCGCCAGGATTGAATGATATTAGTGATGGATCTTCAGCGATACAGGGAAGTCAGATTTTGCCTTTGACACTTACCGATCGTCAGACCTACTATGTCTGTGTAAGTGCCCTGAACCTTGCCGGTTTGATATCTGAGGAGGTTTGTACAGATGGTATTACATTTTTGACCCCGTCTTTGGATCCGGATGCGGATGGGTATAGTAATGAAACCGAAGTGGCCGCAAAGAGCGATCCCTTCAATCGGGATTCCATTCCGGGAAATACCACCCTGAACCTGCGAAAAGGGTTTAACCTAATCAGCTTCCCGGCGGAGACACTTTATTATGAAAATGTTTATTATTTCATGAAGGAGATGGGCGGGAGCAGTGTAATATCCACGGTGCTTATATATGATCCTGTCAGCCAGAGCTTTGATGAGGTTGGCTATAACGTGGCAGGTCAGCCCTATGGGGCAAACAGTTTACTATCACCCAAGAGCGGCCTCGTTGGAATGATTGTCTATGCAAAGCAGGATATCTCATTGGAGTTTACTTCAACCTACTGTCCCACATGGGATTTAAATGTCGGGGTTAACCTTGTTGGTACTCCCTGCGCTGCTCCAGGGATGACCGCCTTCCAGCTTCTCAGGGCAATAGGCGGAGAGGCGGTGGTCAGCTCTGTCCAGAGGTATAAACAGAATAGCGGTGGATTTGAGACGGCAGGCTATCGCAGTGGTGTGCCTGTGGGCGTGGACTTTTCCATCAAGCCCGGAGAGGGATATTTCATCACCATGCACCAGGCAGTTTCTAATATTCGCGTCGAGGCTATGAATCCCCCTAACAATCAGTGGGGAGAATGCGTTGTGGATACTGATTGCATTATCACAGGCTGCTCCGGTCAGATCTGCGCTTCGGAGCCGGTAATCACCACCTGCGAGTGGATGGAGGAGTATGCCTGCTATCACGATACGAATATCACCACCTGCGGCTGCAACCAGGGTCAATGCGGATGGGCGCAGACGCCGGAGTTGGAGGCGTGTCTTGGGGGACCTACCCCTGGCGATTATGCCCCTGGAGAAATAATCGTTGGATTTTATGACACGGTGACGGAGAGTGAGGCTGACTATTTGGTCAAGTCTTATAATCTAATATGGGTGTCTCAGTTTCCAGATATGTTTGCTTATTGGGTAAAAGTATTAGACGGAGATCCGGCATATTATATTAGCAGATTAGAAGAGAGTAATATTGTATTATGGGCAGAGGTTAGAGGAAATCCTCAAGGTGAACCAGGAGCTACATATATACTGGTTCAATTCAATATGAATGCAACAGAAGAAACAGCAAAACAGTTGATTAATTCTCTTGGTGGCCTTGAAATCAGTTCAATAGTTGTATTTCCTAAATGGGGTGTAGTCAATGTTCCTGTTGGCGAGGAATTGCAATGGATTGAGACATTTAAAAATGAACCTATTGTCAAGTATGCTCAATTGAATTGGATAATGACAATCTATTCTCCATAGGAGAAGGAAAGGGGACAGTCCCCTTTTTGCTTTAAAGTTAGCAGGTGAATGGAAAAACAAAAAGGGAGAAAATATGAAATCATCTATTTATTATTGGCCTAGTCCAACACGTATCATCCTGAATTTATTTTCTATTATACTGGCAGTCGGGATTGTTATCCTGATGACCACATCGTCTTCCATTGCACAAGACTCAGACACTACTCCACCACAACTTGTCAACTTTAGCTTCTCGCCATCCACGGTTGATGTCTCAGACGGTCCGCAAACGATTACTGCGACCTTCGAAGTCACGGATGATCTTGCGGGGGTATCGTATGCGTGGGTAATGTTTAGAAGTCCTTCAAATATACAATATCAATATCTTTATGCCAACACTTTAACATCTGGGGATACTTTGAATGGAACCTTAGAGGGAACGTTGGCTATTCCTCAGTTTAGCGAAAACGGAACATGGACAGTGACCTCAGTAGGTCTGTGGGATCTAACAGGCAACAATACTTATATTGATAACACAACACTCCAATCGTTAGGTTTCCCAACAGCATTGATAGTTACTTCAAACCCTATGGACAGGGATGGCCCCATATTGACCGGTTTAAACATTTCTCCCAACACGGTTGATGTGTCGGGTGGCCCTCAGGAGATTACGATAAATCTCAACCTGACGGATAATTTATCCGGCGTCTTCTTAAAACCCCCCGTAACAGGGGGTGGCATTACCTTTTTTGCAGCAGAATTTGTGAGCCCCTCTGGTCAACAAAGTCGTTTCCTCAGCAACTGGGATTTTACGCTGATTTCAGGGACGTCCTTAGATGGGACCTGGCAGGCAACCTTTACGATGCCACAGTTTAGTGAACCCGGTGAATGGCAGATTGCAAATGTTTACGTTTATGATCTTTCGGCAAATAACACGTTCCTATGGACTTCCCAGTTACAGAATATGGGTTTTACAACGGGAATTAACGTCACTTCAAGTCCCTCCGATCTTTTACCTCCAGAATTGACAGATTTTAGTTTTCTACCCAACGTGATCAATACATCTTCCAATTTTCAAAATGTGACAGTGAATTTGAACATCCAAGATGCCCTTTCTGGAGTGGACTTTTCCACTGATGCCACATACATAGGTTATTTTTTCGGTGTACTTTTTCGAAGTCCTTCTGGACAGCAATATAGTTCAGCTTGGTTGAATCTTGCGAGTGGAGATTCCATAAATGGCACATGGACGGGCTCGGCCTATTTCCCTCGATATAGTGAGGATGGAACTTGGAGAGTTTGGCAAGTCATTGTAAAAGATGCTACACGGAATATCTTTTCTTTGGACAACAACGCCCTGCAAACCATGGGTTTCCCAACCAACCTGGTCGTCATCCGGCCCTCATTGGTCGGTGATGGTACCATTAGTGATCCTCTTACCGGCGGGACCATTATGGATGATACCTTCGGGGATCGAGCTCAGGTGACATTTCCTCCGGGGTCTCTAAGTCAACCGACCAATGTTTCCATTGACGTCTTTCAGGATCCACTTGATATCCCTATGCCATCGGGATATCTGAGTCCAGGGACGCTGTTTGTGAATATAGATCTTACACCTGTACCATCATTTCCTCTTTCACCTCCGGGGTTAACCATAGTTCTTCCCTTACCGAACCCGCTTCCGGCAGGTACGCCACTCGACCTCTATCGTGTAGACCCCGGAACTGGCGATTTGGTGCCGTCCCTGGATGTGTTTAATGTGCCCGTTGTGGGAACTGTTGATCTGGATGGTCTGAGTGCCACCTTCACCGGGATTGCACACCTCTCAACGGTCGTAGGGCTCATTCCCGAATCAAGTGACCGCGACAGTGACGGCATTTCAGATGAGTTTGATGATTGCCCGGAATCCAATCTGAACAATACCGTTGTCATAGATAGCTGTGACTCGGGCGTCAGAAACACACTACTCGAAAGTGGATGCACAATTTCAGACATGATAGCAGGGCTCACTGAAGGCTCCGGCAACCACGGTGACTTTGTAAATAGCGTTTCGCACATGACTAACGGCTTGAAAAAGGCTAATATCATTACTGGCACAGAGAAAGGGGCCATACAAAGTTGTGCTGCAAAATCGGATACTCATTAGAGGTTCCGGCAAAAATATAAAAAGGGTGTCATTCCCGCATGTTTTAATGGCATAGACTTTTGCAATAGCCTCCATAGGTAATTGAAGCATATGACTACATGTGACTATAGATATAGTTCAAAAAAGGGCATAGTAAATTCGCCAATGTCAATGTTAAAGTTTGCCCTCGGATTGATATTAGCCATATTCCTTCTGACAGCAGAGGTACTGGCAGCTCCCCCTACAGGAGTCTCTGCCGCAGGAGGGGATCGCCAGATAACTCTCACTTGGGATACTGTTCCCGAAGCTATTTCATATAACATTTACTGGAATACAACCGGGGGAGTGACTACAAATGACAACAAGATTACTGACGTTACTTCACCGTATACCCATGCTGGTCTTACAAATGGAGTCACATATTATTATGTTGTAACAACGCTTGGTACTGATGGCGAAAGCGCTCCATCCCTTGAAGTTTCGGCTATGCCATACCGGTTAATTTCAGGCGTAACCTTTACGGATATCAACCTGACTACCTGTGTAAATGCCCTCGGTCTTATATATGCCCATGAAGTGACAACCCTTGCCTGCAATGCTTTCAACATCACTAACTTGTCCGGAATTGAGGCGTTAACCAACCTTACATCGCTGGAGTTGAACAGAAACAATATAAATAATCTAACCCCCCTTTCTCCTCTCATTCATCTCACAAGGCTGGATGTTTCAAGAAATGTAAATATTACAGACGTAAGCCCACTCGCGCAGCTTTCTAATCTGAATCAATTGTATTTATCAAGGAACAGTATTGCGGATGTGAGTTCTCTTGCTTTACTAACGAACCTTAACTATTTGGATTTGGGAAATAACAGCATCACCACAGGAGTAGCAACGCTTGTTACATTGACGAATGCCACCAGTGTCAACTTGATCGGCAACAATAATATCCCGTGTGTCGATCTGGATACCCTGAGAGCCTCACTCGGCGCAGACGTCGTTGTTTCACCGACTACCTGTGATTCTCAGGGCTTACCCCCTTCAGCTCCATTGGATGTCATTGCGGTTTCGGGAGATGGGCAGGTCACATTGTCCTGGACGTCAGTGAGCGGGGCAATCTCATATAATCTGTATATGGCCTCAGAGCCCGGCGTGACCAAAGGCAATTACAGTCTGTTGGCGGATGGGATGACGCACAGTGGTGCTACTACTCCTTATAGCCACACCGGTCTTACCAATGGTACAACATATTACTTTGTTGTTATGGCGGTCAATCAAGTTGGTGAGGGCATGGCCTCATCCGAGGTATCAGCCACACCCACATTAGCCTGTCCCAATGATCCGGCTAATGATGTGGATGGCGATGGTGTCTGTGGGGACGTTGATAACTGCAGTTTAGTTGCAAACCCTGGCCAGGCCAATAGTGACTCAGACATCCTGGGAGATTCCTGCGATAATTGTCCTCTAATCACGAATCCTGACCAGGGCGACAGAGATGGTGATGGGACTGGTGATGTCTGTGATGTTTGTCCTGATGATCCGGCGAATGATGCAGATGGCGATGCTGTCTGTGGGGATATTGACAACTGTCCGTCAGTCAATAATCCTGCCCAGGCTGATGCAGATGGAGATACGGTGGGGGATTCCTGTGATACATGTCCTTATGATGCGGATAATGACATTGATGGTGATGGCATCTGTCATTATGGAAGGAAACAGGGTGGAGAGTTCGAGTTTTACGCGACGAGGATGTATGTTGTGGGGACAAGTCCCGATTCAGTGGTCGCTTCGGATTTAGATGGGGATGGGGATGCGGACTTAGCTGTGGCAAACTCTCTTAGCAATAATGTCTCGATCTTAAAGAACAACGGGAATGGGACCTTTGCGGCAGCGGTAAACTATGGGGTAGGGACAACTCCTCGGTCTATCTTTGCTTCGGATTTAGATGAGGATGGGGATATGGACTTAGTCGTGGCAAACAGTAATGTCTCGATTTTAAAGAACAATGGGGATGGGACCTTTGCGGTAGCGGTAAACTATGGGGTAGGGACAACTCCTCGGTCTATCTTTGCTTCGGATTTAGATGGGGATGGAGATGCGGACTTGGCCGTAGCAAACTACAGTAGCAATAACGTCTCTATTCTAAAGAATAATGGGGATGGTACCTTTGCGGCAGCGATAAATTACGCGGCCGGGTCCGGTCCTTATTCTGTTTTTGCTTCGGATTTAGATGGGGATGGGGATGCGGACTTGGCCGTGGCAAACAGGGTTAGCAATAATGTCTCGATCTTAAAGAACAACGGGGATGGAACCTTTGCAGCAGCGGTAAACTATGATCCTTGGGGAAATCTTTTGTCTGTTATTGCTTCGGATTTAGATGGGGATGGGGATGCGGACTTAGCCGTGGCAAACTATACTCACATTAGTAGGGTCTCGATCTTAAAGAACAACGGGGATGGGACCTTTGCGGTGGAGGTAAATTATGCGGCTGGGTCCAGTCCTTATTCTGTTATTGCTTCGGATTTAGATGGGGATGGGGATGCGGACTTAGCCGTGGCAAACAGGGTTAGCAATAATGTCTCGATCTTAAAGAACAATGGGAATGGGATTTTTGCGGCGGCAGTAAATTACGCGGCTGGGTCCGGTCCTTATTCTGTTATTGCGTCGGATTTAGATGGGGATGGGGATGCGGACTTAGCCGTGGCAAACTCTCTTAGCAATAATGTCTCGATCTTAAAGAACAACGGGGATGGAACCTATGCGGCAGCGATAAACTATGGAGCCGGGACAGGTCCCTATTCTGTTTTTGCTTCGGATTTAGATGGGGATGGGGATGCGGACTTAGCCGTGGCAAACTACAGTAGCCTTGATGCCTCGATCTTAAAGAACAACGGGAACGGGACCTTTGCGGCAGCGGTAAACTATGGGGTAGGGATGACTCCTCGGTCTATCTTTGCTTCGGATTTAGATGGGGATGGGGATGCGGACTTAGCCGTGGCAAACTCTATTAATAATAAAGTCTCGATTCTTTTTAATATTCTATCCAGCTATATTCTGGATAATTGTGCAAATATTTACAATCCTGATCAGTTTGACGCTGATAGCGATAGGATAGGCGATGTGTGTGACAACTGTCTTACTGTACAAAATTTTAATCAGAAGGATAGCGATAGTGATGAAGTTGGAGATGAATGTGATAACTGCCTGGTAGCGCCCAATTCAGATCAGTCTGATGGTGATGTTGACGGGACAGGTGATGCCTGTGATAACTGCCTGACAATATCCAACCCGGATCAGTCAGATAACGACAGCGATGGAGTAGGAGATTCGTGTGACAACTGTCACTTAATCTCAAATTCTGATCAACGAGACACAGACGATGACGTGATAGGAGATGCCTGTGATAATTGTTCCCTAATCTTGAATTCCAACCAGCAAGACCGTGATGGGGATCGGATAGGAGATGCCTGTGATGTCTGTCTCGATGATCCGAATAATGATGCGGATGGTGACGGGATCTGCGGTGATATTGACAACTGTCCTTCTATAGCCAACCCTGATCAGGGTGACAGAGATGGTGATAGGATTGGAGATGTCTGTGATGTTTGTCCCGATAATCCGGCTAACAATGATGTGGACGGTGATGGGATCTGCGGTGATATTGACAACTGTCCTTCAGTCAGTAACCGTGACCAGGCTGATACAGATGGAGATAGCATAGGAGATTACTGTGATACATGTCCTTATGATCCGGATAACGACATTGATGGCGATGGCATCTGTCATTATGGAAGGAAGAGAGATGTGGAGGTCGAGTTTTACGCCGCAAGGACGTATGATGTGGGGACAAATCCTCGGTCTGTTTTTGTTGCGGATATAGATGGTGATGGTGATGCGGACTTGTCCGTGGCAAA
>Ga0154762_1069_pt2 | contig 19580 bp, 17 predicted proteins | sample Rifle2008BG16ft_FD_105770 | JGI IMG/M metagenome (GOLD analysis project Ga0154762, IMG submission 105770) | Planctomycetes bacterium RBG_16_43_13
GTATATGCGTAACTATGTGGGCGGCGGGACGGGAGTATTCGCACCAATCCACGGATGGTTTCACGTAGCAAGTGGGCTTTTCGATACTTGTTTGGTAGTGTGTGAAGAAAAGATGTCGAGTTGTCAGCCGCATCCGCAGGGGGCGTTCCTGACAATATTTGACCACACGACGGAGCGTCCGCTCGGTCCGAACCTGCTCTGGATATTCGCACTCGAGATGAATCGCTATATGACGCGGCACGGGATAGCCATTGAGGATATAGCACGTGTGTCCGTTAAAAATAAGAAGAATGCCCTTGACCATCCGTCTGCACAACTTGGTATGGATATAACTATAAAGGATGTGATGGAGTCGGAGGTTCTTGCCTGGCCTGTTCATCGGCTAATGGTCAGTCCTACAAGTGATGGTGCGGCGGCTGTAATACTTGCTTCTGAAGAAAAGGCAAAAGAACTCACCGATAAGCCGGTCTGGCTTGATGGTGTTGGTTGGTCGCTTGATACGGCATACTGGACAAATAGAGATCTATATTACCCACGATATGTAGAGAAGGCGGCGAGGATGGCTTATGATATGGCAGGTATAAAAGAGCCGAAGAAAGAGATAAATATTGCCGAGCCGTATGACCCGTTTGCGTATAAGGAACTGCATCATCTTGAGGGGCTATTACTCGCTGATAAAGGCAAGGCGCCTGAGATAACTGCACTCGGCATCACACAACGTAATGGCAATATGCCTGTATGTCCGTCGGGCGGGTTGCTTGGTGTGGGGAATCCGATTGCGGCGGCAGGGCTGATGAAGATATGCGAGTTGTTCTGGCAATTGCGGCAGGAGGCGGGGAAACGTCAGGTTCCGGGCAATCCGAAAAAAGGCGTAGCACAGGCGTGGGGCGATTTGATGCAGGTGGGAACGGTTGTAGTGATGGGTATTTAGTGTTTTTTGAGTTATGAAAAAAGTATTGGTAGTAGAGGACGCGGAAAAAATAAACTGCTCCCCCTAATTTATTGGCGTTTGATATTAGCAATGAGATGCTGGGGCGGTATTTAATATATAACAATATGAAAAAGGTTCTTGTAGTCGAGGACGCGAAAAATATTCGAGAGATAATTGCCTTCACATTGAGGAAAAGGGGATATGATGTGATAGAGTCGGAAGATGGAGCGGATGGATATAAAAAGGCGATGACGGAGAAGCCCGACCTTATTATATTGGACGTTATGTTGCCAAATAAGACGGGGTTCGAGATATGTTCTGATTTGAAGGACAGTAAGCAATATAGGAATATACCTGTTATAATTCTCACTGCTGTAACGAAAGATAGTGGGAAGGATGATGCGTATTGGAAGGAAAAGTCGCGAGCGGATGAATTTCTCTCCAAGCCGTTTAGAGCGCAGGATTTGGTGGGGAAAGTAGAGGAGTTAGTTGCAAAATATGAAGGTAAGGAAGGGGATTAAATGACGATAAATGTAGCTAATCTAATAGGCACGAATCTCAAAGCCGACGATTTCGAGAAGGGGAGGGTTTTTACTACTGTAGGGGCACCGAATGCCAAGTATGCGTGGGATACTGGTATTGCTATGGGGCGGTATCTGGCGGAGTTGAAACAGGGCAAACTCATAGCCCGTCGCTGTGATAAGTGCGCGCGAGTGATGATACCGCCGAGGATGTTTTGCGAGATGTGCTTCAGACCTACGGACGAATGGGTTTATGTGAAGGATACAGGCGTAGTTAATACGTTTTCAATATGTTATGTTACTTGGGATATGGTGCGTATAAAGAAGCCGCAGATACCTGCGGTTATAGAAATAGACGGTGCATCCAAAGGAATGGGAATAATGCATCTAATTGCTGGTGTTGACCCCAAAAAGGTGAAGATAGGTATGAAAGTCAGAGCTGTATGGAAATCTGAGAAAGAAAGGATAGGAGCTATAACGGATATAAAATATTGGACGGCTATTTGAGAGATTTTTGTATGGAAAGGAAGAACTGTAATCAAGATCTATCTGGATGGCAAGGTGATATACCAGTAACTAATCTATATACTGTAGGTATAGCGGGTGGCGAGTTTTTCTCTGCTTTAAAGGAAAGAGGCAAAGTGCTGGGTACAAGGTGTAATAAGTGTGATTTTACCTACGTTCCGGCAAGGTATTTTTGTGAGAGATGTTTTGCTACACTGAATGAGTATGTAGAGATTTTAGATGAGGGTATAATAGAGACGTATACGGTTTGCTATGTTGATGTAGATAACAAGCCGCTGAAGGAACCTGAGATAATTGCGGCTATAAAGTTAAATGGTGCGTCAACTATTCTGATACATATTATAAAGGCAGAACCATCGAAGATCAGTGTGGGCAAAAAGGTGAAAGCAATATTTCATCCTAAGGTAAAGCGAAGAGGGGTAATTACCGACATAAAGTATTTTGTTCTGTCATAAAAGGGGGCGTAGCTCAGCTGGGAGAGCGCGTGAATGGCATTCACGAGGTTGAGGGTTCGACTCCCTTCGCCTCCATTTTATTAGTTACCTGTTAAGATGTTCTAATTCTTTCTCTATTTTTTCAACAGTACGCTTTATTTGTCCATCTTCCTTATTCATTGATATCTTTTTATATGCAAATAGAACTGTAGAGTGGTCTCTATTGCCGAAGTAACGGCCTATCTTTGCCAATGGTTCACTGGTCAACTTATGTGAGAGATAGAAACACGCTTGGCGTGCAGATGCTACTGTTTTATTTTTCTTTCCTGAGAAGATGTCATTCATTTTTATTCCAAAGGTAGTAGCGGTTACCCTTGCTATGTCTTCTAACGAAAGTTTCTCTCCCCAATTACAAATAAAATCAGCTACTACTGCTTTAGAAGTAATAAGCGTAGGATTATTATATTTTATAAGATTTGATAGGCAAATCAGGATATCTTTATAGTTAGTATTTATATTTCTCGCAATATACTCGAGCGAATCAACTGGTATATCTACACCTCTCGCCTTCAGAAACTTTACTCTTGTTTCATAATCAGGGTTTTTTACTGGCGTTTCAATTGCATTTTCTAATCGTGCTGTTATGTTCTTGTTGAATTCATCAATATGTTTTGGGTGCATTTCACTTGTTATTATTATCTTTTTATTTCGCTCTGCTAAAGAACAGAGAGTGTGTAAGAACTCTACTTGCGTTTCCTTTTTATTTGCCAGTAAGTGTATATCATCCACCAATAATACATCTGCGGAACGATATTTTTGTCTAAACGCCTCTATCTTACTGTTTCGTAGTGAATAGACGTACTCTCTTACGAAATTCTTACAGGATAGTGAAATGACGTTTACCTTGGTACTGTTACAAGCAAAATGGGTATTTATACTATTTATTAGATGTGTCTTTCCTAATCCTGTTTGTCCAGTAATTAGCAGCGTATTGAAGTTAGGTTTCTGGCTCTCAGATATATGCATTGCTGCATAATATGCTAATTTGTTGCCACTACCTACTATAAAATTACCAAATGTCATTGCTGGCTGCCTTGGTGTTGTTATATAGGTAGATGATGATGAGTTGTTACTGGCATGTAGTTTACTATTTATGAATATTGTATCATCTACTATGAAGGTAACCTTGGTATTTCTATTAGTTATATTTCGTACACAGTTTGTGAACATTTCCTTATATGGGTGATCTATCTTATTTTTTATGTAGGTGCTTTCGAAGCAGACGACTATTTCATCCTCGTCTAATATCAACGGTTTGGAGTTTTTAATCCAACTATTGTATCTGTTCTCACCTACTATTGTTGAAAAGCTTGAATTTACCTTAGACCAGAGTGTTGCAGGATTATGATACATTTATTATGTTAAGGAATATAACTGACTTTTAAATATATAATGCGAAACATGAGCACTGTTCAAGTTATATACTTTAGTATAGTATAGAAAGTTAGCTTTGTCAACTTCAGCTATAATCTTTCTTGAAAATATTAATTAATAGCAGTAGAATGCTTTTGGTATCAATCCTATGAATTTTCTTATTGAGCTATGTTTTTATGCATAAGATCTATTTAGCGTTTTTGTGGCACTTTCATCAACCTCTTTATAAGAATATAGCTACAGGCACTATTAGTATGCCCTGGGTAAGGTTCCACGGTGTAAAGGATTACTTTGGTATGGCAAAACTACTCTCGTTATTTCCTCATATAAGATGCACTGCTAATTTCTCTCCTGTTCTTCTGTCACAGATTTTAGATTATACAGAGGGTAGTGCTATTGACATCTACTTTTCCCTATCAAAGAAGCATCCCAATGAACTTACAGCGATGGAACGTGATTTCATACTAAATAACTTTTTTATGGTTAACTATGAGAATATGCTTAGACCATACCCCAGATATTATGAGCTTTATAGTAAAGTAAGGAACGCTACGCTATTTTCTGAGCAGGATATAATTGACCTGCAGGTATGGACTAATCTGGTATGGTTTCATCCAACAATCGTAGAAGATGATTTCATATTAGCTGCTTTAAAAAAGAAAGATAGGAACTTCACTATAGACGAGAGGGATATAGTGTTGCATAAACAGATAGATATTATGAAACAACTGATAGGTATGTGGAAAGCGTTACAGGATAGAGGACAAGTGGAGCTAACTATTAGCCCATTCTATCATCCTATATTACCATTAATTCCTGCTGAGGATAGAGATGAGCAGGTTAAGATGGCTTGTGATATTTATTGCAGATTGTTTGGTAAGCTACCTAATGGTATGTGGCCATCTGAGGGTAGCGTCAGTAAAGACATTATAGATGTAGTAAGCAAGAATGGTATTAAGTGGATTGCTACTGATGAGGAGATTTTAGAAAGGTCTATAGGTGTAAAATTTAATAGGAATAGGGGTACTATAATAGATAAACCAGAGTTATTGTATAAAGCATATAGAGCCAATGGTATAAATAGTGATGTATCTATAGTATTTAGGGATAGGGAGCTTTCTAACCTTATTGGTTTTAGTTATAAGTATTCCCATCCACGCGATGCAGCTTATGATCTTATATCACGTATAAGAGCTATAAAAGACACTGTTTCTGATAAACCATATATTATATCTATAATCTTAGATGGTGAGAATCCGTGGGAACATTACAGTGGTAATGGTGTAGAGTTCTTGAGTACTTTATATGGTTTATTGGGTGACGAGAAGGATATAGAAACAGTAAGAATATCTGACTACATAGATAGTAATCCCCCTATTGACAGAATAGATAACTTATATGCAGGTTCGTGGATAAACAGTAGCTTTGATGTATGGGCAGGGCACGAGGAGGATAAAAAAGCATGGGAGTTAGTTAACGCTGCAAGGGCGGCGTTTAGAACTGAAGCTCATAAAAGTAATGACAATAGATATACGCACGCATTAGAATCACTATATGCTGCAGAGGGTAGTGATTGGTTCTGGTGGTTTGGAGATGATTTTTCTTCAGCGCTTGATATAGAGTTTGATGCACTATTTAGACAGCATATAGTAAATGTTTATCGTTTGGCTGGATTGCAGATTCCAGAGAACTTATATAAACCTATAAAGGTGGTCAGGCGTAAGATTATATTTACTAAACCATGGGCACTTTTAAGTGTAAAAATAGATGGCAGGAGAAGCGATTATTTTGAGTGGATTGCGGCTGGTCACTATAATCTGAGGCAAGAATTTTCTACGATGAGTAATAGCATGGGGAGTTTTATAAGTGATGTTTATTTTGGATTTGATGAAAACAACTTTCTATTACGGCTTGATATTGAGAAGAGTGACGACTCATTACATAGGTTAAACGTTGCCAAGATAACGGTCTGTTTCTGTAAGCCTAAAAATGCTATGATTGAGTTAAATAAGTTTGACAATGTATCAATAGATGATATAGTTGAGGCATCTTATGCCTTTAGTAATCTTGGTTTTGTAGAGAATGACGAAGTAGAATTTTACTTAGAGGTAGAGGAAAGTGGTATTACTGAAAGGTTCCCGTCCAATTATGCTTTGTCGTTTAAAGTGCCGTCTAAAGATTACGACAAGATAAATTGGCAGGTTTAGAGGTAAATATGCCAGAACTTAGAAAAGACCCTGTTACAGGCAGATGGGTTATAATAGCGGTTGAAAGGGCTAAACGTCCTGATGATTTTAAATTTGAAGCACCGCAGAAAAAAATGTCTATGTGTCCATTCTGTGGTGGTAACGAACATACAACACCACCAGAGATAACGGCGCTTCGTAATGGTGATTCCGCTCGCGATAAAGCTGGTTGGCGGGTAAGAGTTGTGCCAAACAAGTTTCCAGCCCTTATGGTAGAGGGTGAGTTAGAAAAGCGTGGTGAAGGTATGTATGATGTGATTAATGGTATAGGTGCTCATGAGGTTATAATAGAAACACCCCAACACGAACTTTCTATAACAGCTCTATCTGATGAGAATGTCAGAGAAGTTCTATGGGTATATAAAGATAGATTAGTTGATTTAAGAAAAGATAAGCGATTGGTATATGGACTTCTATTTAAGAATGTTGGTGAAAGAGCTGGTGCCTCTTTAGAGCATACTCATTCTCAGCTAATAGTAACACCCATAGTGCCACTAAGGGTAAAAACAGAGATGAACCGTTGTGCTGAATATTATGACTTCAGGGGCAGGTGTTTATTCTGTGATATGATAAAACAGGAGATTTCCAACGGCGTGCGAGTTGTTATGGAAGAAAAGAATTTTGTAGCGTTTGAACCATTTGCTGCTCGTTTTCCATTTGAGACGTGGATCCTGCCAAAACGTCATATATCGCACTACGAAGCAACTGAAGATTGGTTATTGGGAGAGCTTGGATATGTTATAAAGACCACTCTAAAAAAGATAGAAACTGCTATAAGTCATCCACCTTATAATTATTTGGTCCATACCAGCCCATTTAACGAACAGGCGGTGGATTATTACCATTGGCATTTTGAAATAATACCCAGGATAACTCGTGTGGCTGGCTTTGAATGGGGTACTGGATTTTATATAAATGCAGTGCCACCGGAAAGTGCTGCACAATATCTTAGAGAGATAAGGTTATAGCGTGTTTTAGACAACTTCTTGTTAACATTGTGTTTTTATGAAAGTGCTGATGGCTTCTTCAGAGGTAGCACCATTTGCTAAGACAGGTGGTCTCGCAGATGTTGTTGGTGCATTGCCAAAGTATATCTACGAGAAAGGTATAGATGTATCCGTAGTTCTTCCTCTCTACAAGAAGATAAAAGATAGCGATTTCCCGCTTAGACGATTAAGTAATACTTTGCGGGTATTTGTGGGTGAGCAACCAATGGTTGGTAACATTTTTACATCAAATTTACCAAATTCTAATGTTACCGTTTATTTTGTAGAGATGGATTATTATTACAATAGAGACGCATTATATGGAACTGCCCTTGGTGATTACAGAGATAATTGTGAGCGTTTCACATTTTTCTGTAAAGTTGTTCTTGAACTTGTAAAAGAGTTAAAGCTGAAGTTTGATATTATACATTGCCATGACTGGCAGAGTGCACTTATACCAATTTATATGAGAACATTATACAGTCAGTATTTTCAGGGCGTTAAGAGTGTCTTTACCGTACACAATTTAGCATATCAGGGGTTATTCTGGCATTGGGATATGCCCCTTACTGGTTTAGATTGGCGATATTTTAATTGGAAGGAACTTGAATTCTACGGCAAAGTAAATTTTCTGAAAGGTGGATTGGTATTTGCGGATGCCATTACTACGGTTAGTAAAACCTATGCCAAGGAGATACAGACGGAGGAGTATGGCTGTGGATTAGAGGGTGTGTTAAGAGAAAGAAAGGACAATCTGTATGGAATAATAAATGGGATTGACTATAACGAGTGGAACCCTGAGATAGATAAGTTAATATCACATAATTATAATGTGGATACGCTTGTTAATAAGGAAAAATGTAAGCTACATCTGCAAAAAAAGATTGGGCTTCCTGTAGATGCTAATATACCGCTCATAGGTATAATTGGGCGGCTTGCTGAGCAAAAGGGAATAGATATCATTGTAGACATACTACCGCGCCTTCTTAATAATAATATTCAGGTTGTTATACTTGGGACTGGTGATATTCGTTATCACAATATGTTGGAAAATGTATGGAAAAGTTATAGTAATAAGCTTTCTTTGAATCTGACTTTTGACAATAGATTAGCCCATGAAATAGAGGCAGGCGCTGACATATTCCTTATGCCCTCACGCTTCGAGCCCTGCGGTTTGAATCAGCTTTATAGTTTAAGGTATGGAACAGTTCCTGTGGTTAGAACTACTGGAGGCCTGGCAGATACAATAATAGATTATACAGATGAAACGTCTAATAATAGAACTGCTACTGGTTTTACTTTCAATAATTATAATGGTGAGGCATTATACAATGCTATTGAAAGAGCATTAAAACTATATAAGGATAAGGTTAAATGGAGAGGGTTATTAAAAAATGGCATGAAGCAGGATTGGTCGTGGAGTAATAGTGCGCAGGAGTATGTAGAACTTTATAAACAGCTTGTTAAACCTTCCTAAATTCAGGGATATGTTGTGTCATATCTAAACTAAAGTGTATGAATGCTGATAACGGCTATCAGGACTATATATTATCCAAAAGAGACATCTTGCCAATAGTATCTCTAATACTATTGAGTTTAGTCGTAATATTCTTTGCTTTGGATAGTACTACTATATGGAATACAGATGAGGCAAGATATGCTCGCGTATCTAAGGAAATGTTAGAAAGCGGTAATCTGATACAACCACAACTTTGGGGTAAGCCATATTACAATAAGCCGCCTCTTATGGATTGGTTAATAATACTTTCTACATTCTTGTTTGGTGGTTTTTCAGAATTTAGCGTGAGATTCCCATCAGCTGTATTTGGGACCGCCTGTGTTATGGTAACATACCTATTAGGTAAGATATTTTTTAATAGATTATTAGCTTTCTTTGGTGCTGTAATATTACTAACCACGTTCGGGTTTAATACACCTGCGCGATTCTGTAAGGCAGATATGGTTATGGTATTCTTTATGACGTTATCGTTATATACGTTCGCATTATGGTATTTTAAGAAAGGTGCCTCTAAAGAGCATTTTAGCCCTTGGCTATTCTATGTACCACTTGGGTTAGCTGTTCTGGCAAAAGGACCACAGGCAATAGTTCTCTGCCCGTTAGTTATATTTATATTTTTATTACTTATGAGAGATTTATCATCTATAAAGAATATGCGGCCATTATTAAGTATACTTATTCTGTCTATTGTTATATTGCCCTGGTATGTAGCTGGCTTTATAGTTAGTGGTCAGGAATTTGTTAATGAGATAGGTAACTATTTTAAGCGCGAGAACTTTGATATGTTCGCTGGTGAAAAACCTATACACTATCAACCATGGTATTATTATTTCGGGCAGTTTTCAGTTCAACAAATACCTTGGTTACTTTTTCTGCCTTCTGCGCTGTTTGCTATGTTCTATCTAAAGGCAAAAGAGAACAGGAGACGTTTTATCTTTCTATTAGTATGGTTTCTCTCAATATTTATCTTTTTCTCTATTGCCGGGGCCAAAAGGCATTACTATCTTCTACCACTATACCCATCAGTATCACTCTTAGTAGCTTTATTCTTTGAGTGTTTCCCATTGGATAGGAAAACGGTTTTAAGCCGGTTATTTATGGCACTTCCGTTTTTACTAATACTTATACCAAGTTTATTCTATATAATGTTCCCAGACATTATCAATAGTAGGTTAACTAAAAGTGTAAGACCATATACAGAGCTAATTTTTACAGTTGCTATTATCTTAGCCATATTATCTACAGGTCTCTTATCGTTGACTTTGATTGGCAGAATAAAAACCTCCTTTGTAATTGTGGTTACTATTATGGTAATCCTTCACATAGTGTATGCCGGGTACTACGAACAGCGACTTACTGATAAGGAAGGGCCAGATGGTATAAGATTCTGTAGGAAGGTTGCTGAGATAATAAAGGGTGAAACCGTATATTTCTATAAATTTGATAAAACGTACTTTGCATATTATATTGACAAAACTACTCCACTTATTTCCCGTGATGATATATTAAACAATATATATGCTGGTAAAAAGATGTTCATAATGTTACCAGAAGGTCGTTACAATAATGATAACATTCTGAAAGATAACTTTAATGTTTTGTTGGATGAAAAACCATATACAGGTGGTAGTATCTTGCTCATAAAAAGTAGATATGACTAATACAGTAAATTTTGTTTTCTGTGTTCATAATCATCAGCCGGTTGATAATTTTGAGCATATATTTACTAAATCCTACGAAGATGCTTACAAGCCATTTATTGATGTGTTAGATAGATTCCCAGAGATAAAGTTTGTTGCTCATTATAGTGGCTGTCTTCTGGAATGGTTACAGGAGAATAGGTTAGAGCTGTTTATAAAGCTTAGGAAACTTATAGATGCTGGTCGGCTTGAGCTACTTGGGGGTGGTTTTTATGAGCCAATATTTACTATGTTGTCTGAAGAGGATTTGGCTGGGCAGATTCAGTTTATGAACGAATATCTCAATAAGTATTTTTCAGTAGAACCTAATGGTGCATGGATTCCAGAGCGTGTATGGGAGCAACAATTAGCGAGCAGATTAGCTGATTTAAGCGTTAATTATACAGTATTGGATGATTTTCACTTCAAGGCCACTGGTTTGTCAGACAGTAAAATAAGTAGCTATTTCGTTACTGAAGATAAAGGAAAACTCCTTACGTTGTTTCCTATAAAGGAGGACTTGAGATATTCAATTCCATTTAAGGATCCACAGTGGACTATAGATTATTTAAAATCATATGCTACCCCTGATGGTAATAACGTAATAGTTTATGCAGACGATGGTGAAAAGTTTGGTATCTGGCCTAATACAAAGAAACATGTATATGAAGATGGTTGGTTAGAGAAATTCCTCGCACTCCTTACTGAAAACAGTGAATGTATTAAAACTATAACATTTGGTGAGGCGGTTAGTAAATTGAGGTCAGCAGGTAAGATATATCTACCCTCATATTCATATAGAGAGATGGGGGAGTGGGCTATGCTTTCAGAGGGTGAAGATGCTTTTGAGGGGTTACAAACGCACTTAAAGAATACATGTAGATTTGAATCATTTAAGCAGTTTCTACCGGGTGGCTTCTGGAGAAATTTTAAGGTCAAATATGTAGAGGCAGCTCTTATGTATGGTAGGATGATGACAGTTGGCAAGGTAGTTAATGCTATTGGTAAGAATACACAGTCATATAAAAGTGCTGTAACGGAGCTTTATAAAGCACAGTGCAATTGTGCTTATTGGCACGGTGTTTTTGGTGGTATATATCTTCCGCATTTGCGTAATTCCGTCTATACGCACTTAATAAATGCAGAGAATATCGTAGAGCAAGAGAGTAGAAATGATACTTCTACACCAGCATATAAAGTGTTTGATATTTATTTTGATGGGAATAAGGAAATAAGGTTATATAATGATAAACTAAACATATTCATTACACCAGATAATGGTGGGCATATATTTGAGCTTGATGTAAGAGATTTGGCATTGAATCTTACTGCCGCTATATCTCGACGAAAAGAGCCGTATCATGAGAAGTTAGCTAATATTTCACAGAGGAGCAATACTGTGGATACAATACATAATATTACTCAGGCTAAAGAAGAAGGGCTTGATAGAGTATTATGTTACGATAGGTATAAGAGAGAAACGTTGACAGATCACTTTTTTCAGCCGAATGTTTCTATTGATGATGTTTCATCATCTTTGTATGAAGAACAGGGAGATTTTGTAGATGGTTCTTATACTGCAAATATAACGAAAAAGGGCAATATAGTGTCTGTTTTGATGAAAAGGAATGGTATAGTTAGGACTCCTCTACCTAATTCATTACATATAGAAAAGGATGTTACTATTAGAAATGGGTGTGAATTTTCGGTTTCGTATATGTTAAAAAATTCAGACGCTTCAACAATAGAAACCGTATTTGGTGTAGAGTTTGTTGTGTCTATGATTGCGCGCGAGAGTTATTACTATTACGGTGATAAAATACAACTTGGTTCTGTTCTTGCAAAAGGGGACTTTGAGGTAGATAAAAATATATGGGTATGCGATAGTTGGCATAATATAAATATAGGATTGATATTCTCACGGCCAGCTAATGTATGGGTATTTCCTATTAACACAGTATCCCAATCGGAGGAAGGATTTGAGTCAATATATCAGGGGTCTGTAATTATACCACGGTGGAGTGTTATACTGGAACCTAAAGAGGTGGTAAATTTTATTATAACGCAAAAAATATCAAAATCTTAATATGAGTTGTGCAGAAAGCTTTGGTAGTTGCCCAGAGCAACATCATATTGTGGGAAGTCAGCCGTATCTCGATTATGGTGTTCCTGTTAATAAGTGTTATAGTGAAAACATAATACGCTTGTTAGTGCGTGACCCAGAATTTATATTTGTTTATTGGGAAATAGGTGAAGAAACAACAAACCATATTTCATTAGCTATAAAGATAATAAACCTTAGTAGTGGTGTATCAGAACTTAGGGATGTAAAAGATAGTATAGGCAGTTCTTATTTTTCTGTTATGTCGCAAACTACTTATGAAGCGGAAATTGGCATTCGTAAGGGGGGAATATTCATGCCGTTTGCAAAATCTAATAAAGTAACAACACCGAGAATAGGGACTTCAAAAGCATATGGTAGTGTTAGCTTATATAGCCATCTCAGTATTGCTACGGTAATAATTAAATGAATAGCAGAGATTTAGCATTAACAAACGGCTATATAGCTATTGTCTTACATGCTCATTTGCCTTTCGTTAGGCATCCAGAGTATCCTGATTTTCTTGAGGAAGATTGGTTATTTGAGGCGATTACGGAGACATATATACCTCTCTTGATTACACTTAATAGCTTGATAAAAGATGGTATAGATTTTAGGATAACTATCTCGATGTCTTCACCTCTTTGTGAGATGCTTTCTAACGCACTTCTAAAAGATAGGTATTCAGCGAAGCTTCAAGAGTTAATTAGATTAAGTGAATCTGAGTTAGAAAGACATAAGAATGATGACTTTTACGATGTAGCGAAGATGTATAATAGATTTTTTCACAACGTGTATGATGTATACGAGAACGATTTTAATCGAGATATAATATCTGCATTTAGAGGTCTTCAGGATGCTGGTAGAGTGGAGATAATAACATCATCTGCTACCCATGCAATCCTTCCATTTATTATTAGTAAAAGTGCTTTAAAAGCGCAAATAATTGTAGCTGTTTCTAATTATGAGAAATACTTTGGGAGAAAGCCGAAGGGAATATGGTTACCAGAATGTGGCTACTTTGAAGGTTTGGAAGAGCTGCTTGTAGAAAATGGTATCCAGTATTTTTTTATAGATGCACACGGTATACTAAACGCATCCCCGACGCCGTTATATCAAACATTTTCTCCTATTAGGACTCCAGCAGGGGTGGTGGCATTTGGCAGAGATATAGAAAGCTCCAAACAGGTATGGTCAGCAAAGGATGGATACCCTGGTGACTATAATTACAGAGAGTTCTATAGGGATATAGGTTATGATGCAGATTATGATTATATAAAGCCATTTCTACATAGTGATGGTATACGGAGAAACGTTGGCATTAAGCACTTTAGAATTACTGGTAATGTGTCTCTTAACGAGAAACAGATATATAACCCAATCGCTGCTACAAATAGAGCATCAATGCACGCTTCTAATTTTATTTTTAACAGACAGCACCAGTTGAAACATATTAGTTCAACGTTCAATATGCAAGATATGAAACCGATAGTTGTTGCGCCTTATGATGCAGAGCTTTTTGGACACTGGTGGTTTGAAGGCCCTACATTTTTGGATTTCCTATTTCGTGAGCTTTCCTGCGGCCAGAATGAAGTAAGTACAATAACACCAAGTGAATATATATCTAAATATGGTAATCTACCGATTTCAACACCATCCACATCCTCATGGGGCGATAAGGGCTATTTCGAGGTGTGGCTTAATAGTAAAAATGATTGGATATATAGGCACCTTCATAGGGCGGAGGAGCGAATGATTACGCTTGCCAATACTTATAAATCTACCGATAATGACTCTCTAATTATAAGGGCTTTGAATCAATGTTCTCGGGAGTTGCTACTTTCCCAGTCGAGTGATTGGGCATTCATAATGACTACAGGCACTGCACCTGCCTATGCACATAAGAGATTTTCTGAGCACATACATAGGTTTACAAAGCTCTATGAGCAGATAATATCTAATAATATTGATGAGAAATTCTTGAGCGAGATAGAAAGTAAGGATACCATATTCCAAGAGATTGATTATAGGGTGTTCTGTAGTTGACTTATAAGGTTTATCGCTTAATGAATATACTAATACTATCTCGGAAAAGGCGGTTCTACTCCACAAGACGTCTTATTGAAGAGTGTAGAAAACTGAAGCATACACCTCTGGTTATTGACCCTCTTAAATGTATTCTATACATAAACCATAAAGCGTCTACTATACTTGCTAAGGGTATTGAGTTAAGTAATATTGATGTAGTAGTTCCACGTATAGGAATGGTGGCTGTCTCGTATGCCATATCTGTAATAAGACAATTTGAGGTAATGGGTATACCAGTTGTGAATAGTAATGGGCCTATAGCACGCTCGAGGAATAAGCTTGGTTGCTTACAGCTCCTTGCACAAAATGGTATACCTGTTCCCGAAACACTTATATCTCGTTATCCTCGGAATCTGAATAAACTTATTAGATTGATAGGTGGTACCCCTATAATAATGAAATTGTTAAAGGGCACACAAGGAACAGGTGTTATACTTTCTGAGAGTACACAGTCGGTCGAATCAGTTTTAGAGACCATCTGGTCGCTTGGCGAAGATATATTGCTTCAGCGTTTTATAAAGGAGTCAAAGGGAAGAGATATACGGGTGTTTATTATAGGTGATAGGGTTGCTGCTGCTATGCGACGATATGCCAAAGAGGGCGAATTCCGCTCCAATATACATAAGGGCGGCTACGGTGAACCACTTAAGCTAAGTAAGGAGTATGAAGCAATCGCTATAAAATCCGCCAAGATGATAGGTTTGGGGGTTGCTGGTGTGGATATGTTAGAATCTAAAGATGGTCCGCTCGTTATAGAAGTAAACTCATCACCTGGTTTCCAGGGTTTAGAAGAAGCTACAAAATTAAATATAGCAAAGATGATTGTAGAATATGCCGTAAAACTTGGGAGGATGAAATAGTGCAGAGTAACGCTAATTTTGAGCTTGGCAGTATATTAGTAAAACCTGGAGAAAGTAAAGATATAAAGATAAAGGTAACAGAGTTATATATATCTACTCCTATCTTTATGCCAGTAACTGTTATTAATGGTAGATATACTGGTCCAACTATTTTCGTAACAGCAGCTATACATGGTGATGAGCTAAATGGTGTAGAGATAATTAGACAGATAAGGGCATACGTAGATCCACAAGAGTTATCAGGGCGACTTATACTTGTTCCTATATCTAATCCTATTTCATTTATCAGTCAGTCCCGCGACCTGCCAGATAATCGTGACTTGAATAGGGCGTTTCCGGGTTCGAAGAATGGCTCAATGGCATCAATTCTTGCTAATACGATTTTTGGGAAGATAGTAAAACGTTCTAACTACGGTATAGATCTTCATACTGCTCCACCCGGTAGAACCAATTTACCTCATATAAGGGCTGATATGTCAATCTCTGGTGTGAGATATATAGCTAAGGCATTTGGGTCAGAGATAATATTTGATATGCCTGGTGAAAGGACAATGCTTAGATATCAAGCATGCAAAGCAGGTATACCTACTATTGTCTATGAGGCAGGAGAGCCGCTTCGCTTCCAAGAGTATGCTATTAAGAAAGGGGTAGAAGGAATAAAAAACATATTAACAGGGCTTGATATGGTGGAGGATGGTAAATCACGATTAACTTGTCTTGTTTCGCTTGTTGTTACAGACCATAAATGGATAAGAGCTGAACATGGGGGTATACTTATTCTAAAGGTGAAGCCAGGCGACATTGTGAAAAAGGGGGCAGAGATAGCAGTTAATACAAAGCCATTTGGCACGGAGGTCAATTCGCTATTTGCGCCATTTACTGGTTTAGTTGTTGGTACTACTACATTGCCTATGGCTATACCAGGCTCAGCTATTTGTCATATTGTAAAGCTTGATAAAAAGCTCGGTGATATGAAGCGTATATCTCGAGTATTCAAGATAAACAAGTAATAAAAGCACTTGATAAGGCGTATTGTATAATGGATTGAGTATGAGATATGTTTCTGATAGTATCTGATATAGTTAATTAGAGGTGATAAGTGATAAGGTTAATGGCGCGAATCGTAATTTTTTCAACCTTAGTAGTAATATGTACGGAAATATTAGCACAGAAAGTATCAGAAAGTGTTTCTTTTGATATAGATTCTAAGACGCATATAATTACTGATGTCTATGTTGATGGTAAAGGTCCAGTTAAGCTTATGATAGATACCGGCACTTCCGTAACTTTCCTGACGCCTAACGCGTTTACCCAACTTGTAATCGCGGGTGGTAAGCATAAGTTAAAGTTTGGTGCCGTAGAGGTTCCGGATGTAAACCTCGTCAATAGTCCTATCTCTATGTATCAAGGAGTAGATGGGATGGTTGGTTGGGATGTCTTACGAAATTTTATAGTTACTATAGATTTTACAGCTAAAAAGCTATATTTCACAAAAAAGGAAAATTATAAGAAGCCAGATAAAGCTGAAACCGTGAAATTTACTAAGATGATGAATGGCGCAATAGTTCTTACGGTGAGCATAGATGGTAAAGACCCAGTTCTTATGTGGTATGATACTGGAACGCCTGACAACATCTATTTGTTGCCTGATGTTGCACAGAATTTTGGACTTTCCGGCTCTGGGAAGCAAAAGGTAAAAGAATTTAAACTTGGTAGCGAGGGTGTTAAATTTAGCAATGTAGAGGTGAACGTATATGAGAGCGCTATAGCAAGGAATGCGATAAGGTCATTAGGTGGTAAGCCAGTAGGAACAATTGGAACACCGTTTTTCTACTCGTACAGTGTTGGCATAGATTATTTTAACAACGAACTGATTTTAGTAAAAAAGAAATAACACCTATTTGGTACGCTTAGCAATCTTCTTAAACTTTTTTAGTTTTTCATAGAATATTCCTAACTGGTCACGATTCATCTTGACAAGTAACGACATAAAGAAGTTATCCTCGTCGTTGATATGTTGTAGTAGTGATGCAAGTATAAGTCGCGATATATTAGATAGTTTTGCCGCATCTGCTTTTATCTCCTGTGCTACTGTGCATAGATCATTTGTCAGTTTTCTGAGCTTATTATGGTCTTCCACACATTCGTTAAGACGTGGTTCTGCCTCTGGACAAGTTTGCTTTATAGCGGGTATTACTACATTGTCTTCGTATTGTATGTGTCTAACAAGCTTTGTTCTAAATATTTCAGCCCTTTCATAGATACTCTTTGTGATATGGTTAGAAGTATGATTATTAGTAGAGTTATTTAGTATGATTTTCTTTAACTCTATTACTATGCCGGAGAAATTACCTATAAGGTTGCCATGCCCTCTGCCTATATGTGATATGAGATTATCCACGCTGGGGCGACGTCTCGATACTACCATTACTACCTCTTACCAGTTATAATAATACCATATTGTATACAATTTAGCAATGGCAAAATGGGGAAAAATACCTTGATGTGTATATAGAGTAGGCGTAACATTATATACTATGAAAGATAGATACATCGTAGCAATAACAGGTGCGAGCGGCGCAATATATGGCGTTAGATTGGTTGAGGTTCTTAGTAAAGCGGAGTGTGAAATACATCTCACAATTACTGAGGCGGCGGCGAAAGTTATATCTCACGAGCTTATGGTGCCGCTGGACTTGGAGAATGAAGAAGAAGTAAAACGCTTCTTCGGTAACAACGTTATATATTATCACTACAACCAATTAGAGTCACCCATAGCGAGTGGGTCTTATAAAACAAATGGTATGATAGTTGTGCCCTGTAGTGTTGGCGCATTAGGCAGGATAGCGTCTGGGATTTCTAATAATCTCGTTGAAAGGGCGGCTGATGTTATGCTAAAGGAGAGAAGAAAATTAATCCTTGTTCCTCGTGAGACACCATTCTCAAGTATACACCTTGAAAATATGCTACGGTTGTCTAATGCTGGGGCTGTTATATTACCTGCTATCCCCGGTTTCTATCATCATCCGCGTAGTATAGACGACCAGGTTGATTTCGTGGTTTCCCGCATACTTGACCATTTAGGGATAGACAATCAGTTAATAAAACGTTACGGTGAGTTATCTAAACTCCAGAGTAAATCCAATATTTTTGAGGATTGAGAAGAAACTTGGGAAACTTTTAGAGACACAATCAGGGTTCTTTATAACAAGGCCATCTATAGACGCACCAGCAACCGCAAAGCTCATAACCATACGGTGGTCATTGTAAGTTTCGATATCTGCTGACTTATACTCCTTGGCAGGTATTATTTTAATACCATCATTAAATTGTTCAACTACTGCACCAACTTTACGTAGCTCATTATACAGTGCAGTTATCCTGTCCGTTTCCTTTACTCTGAGGTTTGATATATTTCTAATGGTAGTGGAACTGCCAGCAAATAAGGATACGCAAGCAAGCGTTTGGGCAGAATCCGGCATATCGTTCATATCTACATCTATCCCCTGTAATTTATCACCTGCAACTTTTACATAATCTTTACCTTTTGTAATACTACATCCCATTTTTTGCAGAATACCTATGAAGTTACCTTCGCCCTGTGTGTAGTTATTTCTCATACCTTCTATCCGAACTGTACCTTTAGTAACAGCAGCTATAGCAAAGAGATAGTTTGCACTTGCAGCATCGCCATCTACACAGTATTCTCCAGCTTTATACCGTTGTCCTCCTTTTACTGTGAATTTACTGTAGCTATCTCTTTCTACCTCTACATTGAATGCTTTCATAACGTCTACTGTCATATCTATGTATCGCTTTGATACAGCGCCTTCACCTATATGTAGGTTTATACCTTCTTTAGTATATGGTGCAATGAGGAGTAATGATGAGATAAACTGACTACTGATGTCTCCTTTTATATTTATATTTCCCCCTCTTAGCCCGTTTGACACTATATCTATAGGAGAGCAGTCATTTTTTATGCATCTGATATTTGCCCCAAGATTGTTTAGAGCATCTATTAACTCCTGTATTGGTCTTTCTCTCATCCTGTCGTCGCTATCTACTATGAAATGTCCTCTGCCAAGAGTAAGTAGAGATGTCATAAACCGTATAGATGTGCCGGCATTGCCAAGGAAAAAATGTCCGCTTTCTTTTGGAATAATTCCACTCATACCGCAAATAGATAGGGTGTTCTCAGATTTATTCTGTACGCTTAAGCCGGCATTATTTAGGGCATTTATCAGCAAAGTAGT
>Ga0154762_1065_pt1 | contig 17964 bp, 14 predicted proteins | sample Rifle2008BG16ft_FD_105770 | JGI IMG/M metagenome (GOLD analysis project Ga0154762, IMG submission 105770) | Planctomycetes bacterium RBG_16_43_13
TTATTCTTGCGGTCAACTAATACCTCTTTGCCCTTCTCCATCTTATACTGTTTCGAGCCGTCTCTCACGATTGCGTACATTTTTTTGTCTCCTTTTATAGCAAATATATTTTCTACAGATTACTTTACCACCTTCTTCTTTTTCCATCGCCTAATTAGTTCGGGCAAACCAAGGAATAAAATTGCGGCCAAAATAATCCCAGCGTAAAGTGCTAAAGCTGTCTCCATAAGTTTCCTCCTATTTAGTAAAAAATATGTAGAATCCTACCATAATAATCCAAAAAATAACACCACCGACAGCAAGGTTTATATTAAATCCTCTTTCACTCATTGCCATACCGAATATCATAGCACCTGCGCCAATATTAGCGAAATCGAGAAGTTTCTCGCCTATAGTTAGTCGCTGTTGGTCGTTCATCTAAACTAACTGTATCACAAAGGACATACGTAGTCAAGGAGTGCTATCTCACGCCCCGTTAGAAATACCCAGATTACAGGATATTCTCTCCTTAATTAAAAAATAAATTATGTATCAAATATCAATTCCCAAGTTCTAAACAGCCCTCATTTTTTCGAAAGCACCTCAAGTATGCGAACCGACAGGTAAAGGGATAAAGAACAGAAAATACCCTTTGCCAGGAAATACCATCCGATTGGGTCATTGTCAAACTCACCCTTAAAAACCTTATTGCCTACCAAGAATGAATAGACGCAAATTAACAAAACGGTAATTGCGGCTGTATTTATTAGAACCTTCAGGTTATTCACATTCTTGTCCCCTTAATTAAAACTTATCTCACGTAGTCCACGACCTTCTCCCCCTGTTCGTTGTAGCCGACGAGTTCGACCTTATCTACGGGGAGGTCTTTCGAGGATGTTATATGTATTCGCTTATTGGATTGCAACTGTAATTTTTCTATGTTGCCTGTTTTTGAGTTGATGAAGTTTAGGACGTCGGAGTTGACGCGGAGTTCGACTACGGATATGTCGTCCCGCTCCAATGTGATTTTCAGTTGTCGGATGATTTCGAGTCCTATTGATTCGACATTTTTAATCATTCCTGTGCCGTTACAGGTAGGGCAGGTGTCATAGGAGATGAAGCGGAGAGAGGGGCGGGTTTTCTGGCGGGCGATTTGGACGATGCAGAATTGGGACATAGGGAGGATGACCATCTGGCTGGCGTCTCTCTTGGCATCATTGAGCATAGAGTTCTCGATTTGTCTCCTGTGTCTCTCTAATTTTATATCGATGTAGTCGATGACGATAACGCCGCCGAGGTCGCGGAGGCGGAGCTGACGCATAATGGAGCGGGATGCCTCAAGGTTTGTTTTGAAGGACGTCTCTTCAGGAGTTTTTTCCCTGACGAAGCGGCCTGAGTTTACGTCTATGGTGGTCATTGCCTCTGTCTGCTCGATGACGATGGAGCCGCCGGAGGGGAGGGAGACGGACCTGTGGCTTAGTTCCTCGATTTGACCCTCGATGCCGTATTTGTGGAAGAGGGGCATAGCGCCGCTGTAGTATTTGACGCGGTCTTTATATTTTGTGAGGGATGTTTCGAAGAAGTCGAGGAGGCGGCTGTAGATGGTGGCGTCATCAACGATAACCTCGTCTATATCTTTTGCGAAGGTATCCCTGATGGTGCGGATTACCATATCACTCTCGTGATACATTAGGAAGGGCGGATGTGAGTTCGCACTGCGGGCGAGTGCGGATGACCAGAGACGAGTGAGATAACTCAGGTCTCCCTTCAAATCAGCCGGGGTCGTATCGTGGCTGGCGGTCCTGATGATGAAGCCCAAATTGTGGACCGGCGACAACTCCTTCAATGCCCGACGCAGATATACTCTCTGACGCGCATCAGTGATTTTCTTCGATACGCCCAATTGGTTAGACATAGGTGTAAGGACTAAGAATCTACCGGGTAAACTTACCTCCATCGTGAGCGATGGTCCCTTTTCGCCAAATTCATCTCGTATTACTTGGACTATAATCTCCTGCCCGACTTTAAGAATGTCCTGTATGTGTCTTTCCCTGTGCGGTCTGAATCTATTAGATTTTCTTATAGGTGGTTTCCTCTCGCCTGGTGAATAGACCTCTGATATATGTAGGAAGCCGTTTTTCTCAAGTCCTATATTTACGAAGGCGGCTTGTAAGCTCGGATGAACGTTTTCTACTTTTCCCTTATAGATATTGCCCACCAGTGTAGCGCGGGACGACCTCTCCACATAAAACTCGTCAAGTATGCCATTCGAGGTGATAGCTACGCGTGACTCCTCTTTTTCGAGGGCGTTTATAAGCATCCTCTTTGTTATAGAAACTTTTGTTGCCTCTAATATCGGGCTTACTGGTATCATATAAGTAATGTTAGATTATAGGTTTAGAAACGTGTCTGTCAAGGAGTTACTTTCTAGATTGTATAAATTAACGTCTCCCTATTTCTGTTCTTGCCTTTGTGATGCGTATATCAGGGGATGGTACCTCTATGCCGAGTGCTTTTAGGACTTCTTCAGGTTTTGCTGTGCCTGAGTCGGTTATCTTTATCTTGAGAGATATGGTATCGCCGTTTAGTGTTATGGCAAGGGCATACTTTCTGACATCTATGAGCTTTGTTCCTTTGTCAGATTGGCGCTCCAATATAACCTCTGGGGTTTTTAGAAAGTTATCGATTCTTGTATTGATTCCCTTGAGAAAATCCTGCATTGGCTTGAGAAATTTGGCATCATACTCTACGAACTCAATCACGCTCCTATTTTTTCTATCGAATGGTTCTACACTTTTTATTTTAATACCTTCGGGCATTTGCATATTTATCCTTATTTCTATCTGTTTAGGGGCTATCCAAGAGGTGAGTTCTACCTCGGCTATCTCGTCGAAGGACTCTATACCTATACCTAATGCGGTAGGGAATGAAATGTGTGGGTGAGGGTTAAACCCCTCCGTAAAGTGAAGCGGTAATTCTGTCCGACGAAGAGCCCGCTCAAACGTCCTCATCAAGTCGTGGTGTGATAGAAATCGTAACTTTCCTTCTTTGGTAAAATGTATCCTAAAGGGGAATATGTTGGACATAAGGATTTATGCTATGAGGTGCTTTTTTATAAAGCAACAACGATTATAACTATCTATGACTTAATAATTGCGTTATTGTTTCTTTAATTGCTCCAGTTCTTTTTCTGCCTCCTCATCCCGCTTTTCTTGAATCCTCTCAAGTTCTTCCTCGCCCTCTTTTTTCTTTAATTCTTCGAGTTTTCTCTGTTCATCAAATAGACGTTGTTTAAGGAGTGCATCAAGGTTTTCGCCGGTTATAGAACTACCTCTTACGATGCGAGGGGTGATGAATATTATCAAGTGCGTGCGGATTGTAGATTCATCTTTTTGTTTGAATGCATAGCCGGCTATTGGTATATCGCCGAGTAATGGTAACTTCCTTTCCTCGAGAGATGTAGTGGAAGAAGTTAGCCCACCTAACATTGCTGTTAGTCCGCTATCTATGACCATCTTAGTTACTGCAGTAGTTTGAGAGATACGAGGCAGATCTATGACCTGGCCACCAGCAGTAAATGTTTCAAAGCCGGGATGGGTAGCTGACGTGCCTGTCAGTAGCTCATTCTGTGGTATGATTGTCATAATTACTTTATTTGCGTCTTTTACAATAGTAGGTATTACAAATAGCTGGAACCCCACCTTTACAGGTGATTTGCTTCCTTCAGTGATGGTTGTGGTAACGTTTCCATCATCATTTGTCACTGTAACTGTAGCGTAAGGAACCGATTCGCCAACGAATATGGTCGCTTCTGTACCGTCGAGGGCGGCTATAGTAGGTCTTTGCTCTATACGGCTGTATGCATCCCTCTTAAAGATACGAAGCATTGCAGTAACATCATATTGGGTTAAGAAATAGTGACCTCCTCCAGGATAGTTTGAACTAATTGCAAATGGCAGTCGTGTTATGCTCTCTGCCGGTGTTGTTCCTGTTGTATCTCTTACTGGATTGGCTGAAACAGTTATACCATCATCAGCACCTGACGTAAAATTCATACCGAAGTTCAAGAGGTCCTCGTTTGTGGTAGTTACAAACTTTACATCTATCAGAACCTGCTCCGGCTCTATGTCGAGTTTAGAAATAATCGACTCTATCTTATCGAGGGCTGGTTTGGTATCAGTTACAACGAGAGATTTGGATTTTATGTCATATTCCATATTACCTATAACTTTGCCCGTTGCATCTTTAGATAAAACAGTATTTATTATTTTTAGAATAGTGAAATCCTTTATTATTGCATCTTGAGTTGATGGTGGGGTTGGAGTAGCGCCCTTTATGTATTTATTTGACTCAACCTGTGCCCTATAGCTTTGAGGGGGGTCTATATATTTGAGCGTGAATACCCTTGTCTCGAGTTGTAGACGTAATTCCTTTGGGTCAACTATTCTTACGATATTGTATTTCTCCTTAACAGTGGTGAAGCCAACGGTTTTTACTACACTGTCTAATAAATCCATCCACGGGACGTCCTTTACATTTAGGGTAATGCTACCTTTTACATCTGGTGAGATTATGATGCTGATACCACTTATTTTTGCTATTACATTTACGACTTCTGTAACAGGAGCGCCAACCATATCAAGTGTAATCCGTGGTGGTTTAGTTATCTTTATAAGTTGTGGGGTATCTTGCTCTACTATTAGTCCCGCCATATCGAGAATTGCATCAAGGGCTGTCTTGAACGGTACTTCTTTTAACTCTATGGTTATGCGGTCGGTGTCTGTAATGTTTTTTGTGTCAAGGACAATATTTATCCTTGTCTGCCGTCTAAGGTCATCCAGCACTTCCTTAATTGTAGCATCTTTTTTGGAGATAGTTACTATGCCAAGGTCTCTCATTGTTTCCGCAAAGACCTTGTCCTGCAGTGCCTTCTTTTCATCGTTCTTCTCCTGCCCAGAGGCAGAACGGATGTCTAAAGCTGTTGTGATAAGAGTAGAAAAGGTAATCGCAAATAGAACTGTGGACGCCAATTTATTTACCCTCATATTCCCTCCAATAAAAGATCTTAAAATAAAATTCCTTTCTTAACGTTTATTGTCTCTTAATATATATTGGCAATTCTTCGTCTTTATACGAGAATATAACTTGGTCTTTGTTAATCTTCTTCACCAATATCCCGCCGCCTACGGGGTCTCCCTCCCTTACCGCCTTACCATTTACTATTGCATAGGAATTTGAAACGGTGAGGTATACTGTTTCTTTGATACTCATATCGCTACCGAGGATAGAGAACTTTGCATCTACCTCCGTTGGCTTATTTTCTAAGTAATATGCTATGCCGTTTACCTGTATATTCCGCCGCATTATCTCTTCCCTATTAGAAACACGTTCAGCCAATTTGGTTGCCTTTGCTAGTACTTCTTCCACAGCCGTTTTATACTCCGTACCGATAAGGGCATCTCTGGCTGATACTGACTTTAGTTGGTTATAGAGTGGTGTAATCTCCTTCCAGCTGTTTTGATTGAATTTGTCAACTATGTTCTTGTATAGTTGAGATGCTTCATTATAAGCATACTCTGCACCCGGATATAGTTGTTCTGCCCTCTGCCTGAGTTTTGTTAATTTGTCTCTGTAGATGGGGCTTTTTACTATATCTATTAGCCCTTTATAGATTTTAACAAATCGTTCGTAGGTGGCTTTTAGCCCTATCTCATTTTTAGACGCTTTTTCTAAATCTTGCGATAGTTTCTCTATCTCTGCCATATATCGTTCCACATCTTGCTGGTTTATTACGAGGGACTTTTCTCCGCTCCAATCCTCTGAATCGCTAGAAGAAGGTCTCACTATTGGCGTATTGCCTTCTTTTCCACTTAGGACGTGCGATTTCCTGAACGGGTCTCTCCTCCCCTTCTGTGAAACCGCAGGAGAAAGGTTCCCCATCGCATCTGCAGAACTTGCTACTATTAAGAAGTTCATATTAGCAGTACTGGTGTCGGACTCTAATATCCTGCCATAATTATCCAAGTATGCCTTATATGATATGCCTGCCTCGCTTACTTCCGCAACAGTAATCTCTACATCTTTATTTAGATATTTCTTTTTCTGCTTACCTGCTACTTTTACGTTACCAGTTATCAGAATGTTTCCAGCAACTATTGGATTACATATCTTTACTTTTATGTTGCTTCCTTCTTTTAACAGTTCTTTCTGCTTCAGTGCGAAGAGTGCTACAGATATGGTAGGGTATATCTCGTCCTTAGGTGAAATCTCCCAATATTTTTTATTGCCAGACGGGTCTGTCGATTCTAAAGACCTTATTCCCCCAGATTCCGCTAATTCGGCGGATATACTTCTGGTGTTATCTGACACCGTGTAGGTAAATGAAGTAGAGTTGAGTTCTTTATTAAGCACTGCCTTTATAGTTACTGACATACTGGTATCAGATATGTAGAGTTCCCCCTCCTCTGAATAGTCGTATCCGAGGGAGGCAGGCGTACGCGGCGTTAAACGATTATGCTGGTAACCACTATGCCTATTTCCTGCTGTAACCTTATACCAGCTATCAATTGCACTACTTATAGCGGATATCTTCTTTGCCTTCTCCTGTTGGTAAAGGGCGGAACCCACCTTCACGCCCCCCAAAATAGCTATCCCCATCGCTATTATTGCTAAGACAACTTTTTTCATAGATATCTTCTTATCCCCTTAAAGTTTATTGGCTTAACAATTATAATACAAAATTCCCAGTTGTCAATACTAAAGTTTGCAAAATCAGCAATCGACAAAGAGATTTATATTATTTATCCCCCTTCTCTATCCATCCGCCGCCGATTACCACGTCGTCCTGATAGAATACCGCCGCCTGTCCTGGCGTTACAGCTCTCTGCGGTCTGGCGAACTGCACAAGAACACTGTTACCTTTCAGAACCTCCACCTCACTTTGTGCGGCTGTGTGGTTATACCTTATTTTACTATCTGCCCGTATGTGCGTGCCTATATCAGGTGGCTCAATCGAAACCCAGTTCACATTTCTTACGAGCATTATCTCTCTCAATAAATCCTTGTCATCTCCGATTGTTACTGTATTTTCCTCTGCATTGATGTCCACTACATAGGCGGGCTTCCCGAGCGCGATGCCCAGTCCCTTTCTCTGTCCTATTGTAAAAAGCTGATAACCGCTATGTTTGCCGACGACCTTGCCATCCATAGTTCTTACAATGCCTTCACTGATATTTTCTGGGACTTTTTCAGCCAAGAGCCGCCCGTAGTTATCATCTGGGATGAAGCATATCTCTTGGCTTTCAGGTTTATCCTTTGCAGGCAAATTTTCTCGGAGAGCTATCTCCCGCACCTCTTGCTTCAGGTAGTTGCCTACAGGGAAGAGCGTCCTCGCAAGTTGCAACTGGCTCAAGCCGAAAAGGGCATATGACTGGTCCTTGCTGGGATCTTTACCTCTTTTGAGTAAGAAGCGGTCGCCATTTCCATTAGTATTAAGGTGTTCCACTCTTGCGTAGTGTCCGGTCGCTATCGTATCCGCATCCAACCCATTAGCATATTCAAAGAGTTTCCCGAACTTGAGGAGTTTGTTACACATTACGCATGGGTTCGGTGTCCTGCCCCTGTTGTATTCACTGACGAAGTAGTTAATTATTGTGTTGAACTCTTGCTCGAAGTTTAGGATGTAAAATGGTATGCCAAGAATATCCGCCGTCCGCCGTGCATCGTATGCATCTTCTGCGCTACAGCAGGAGTGCCAACCCGTGTGCTCGCTTTTGAATGAGGCACCATTACGCATAAATACGCCGACGACGTCATATCCATCTCGTTTAAGCAGATATGCGGAGACGCTACTATCTATGCCGCCGCTCATCGCAAGTAGAACCCGCTTTTTAGACATAGGGTAGTATGGTAATAAAATGGTAGGGCGTAATCAACTCTTCTTTGGAATGTTTGTTATAATAATGGGGAATTAGCCACTCGATTATTTATATCAGGTCAAGTAACAACTCCTACCTTCTCATAACCTTATTATTATGATGGCTCTCGCTACTGTTACTATGCCCGCTACGGTGGTGGCGACGGCGCCTCCCGGCATCCGTAAGCCCTGCCGCCAATGCGATTAGCAGGATAAATACGAATATGAATAGCACTGTTGTTGTAATATCCATAGTTGCTCTCCTTAATACCACTATATATATCGGCAGAATTATTGTCAATCTTATTTGATATGTATGAAGCCCATTTTATCCCCGCTCTCTTGACGCCTGGCACCTTCTAACCCTTTCTCCCGCTTTCGAAACGAATCTGCTGTCTAATATGGCCTAATCGTATCTGCAAACTACTCTTTTTACCTCCCAACCGCACAAAAATACTGATAAGGCATAACTCGAGTATGATTGTTATATAAGGAACCAGCTGTGATACGGTTCCTGTAATACAAGCACCACAACGCTCTATAAAGGCATAACGGTCTGTCCGCAATATAGCAGAGTCAACGGTATTCGGTGCCCCTATATATGCTATACCGCTTGGCACTCTACGAAAATAGACGTATCCGTAGCCATTACAGACGGAACACTCCGATAGAGTCGGAACTAAAGATGCCGCCGCACTCGGTTTAGTCAGTTGGCCTACTACTATAAGATAGAATAGAACCATAGAACACATAACGCCCAACACAGCCGTAGCCATACGAAGGACATTCACAATCTTCAGCGAGACCTTCAGCCGCCCCTTCTTCTCAGAGATAGATATATCGTTAGTAGCAGATTTCATATAAACTTAATATGATTTGATACTACACTCAAATATAAGAAAGTCAAGATAAAGGAAGTAAGGGGTGGCGTGTGCCTTCATTAGAAATTCGCCCCGCCGCAGGCGACTTACTTATTACTAACGGAAAAACCCCTTGTAATACAGATACGGACTTATTAGAGTAGACCCTCCTTATGATAGCTAATAATAGTAGAAGGTGTTCATTCATCACATTCGGTTGTAAGGTGAACCAATACGATACACAGGTGATGAGGGAGCATTTAGCCACAAACGGATTCAGGGAGGTAGATGAGGCGGACACGCCCTCTACTATCATAGTGAATACCTGCACTGTAACAGAGACGGCGTATCGGGAGGCGAGGCGATTCGTAAAAAGATTAGGCAGGGAAAATCCCAACGCACGGATAATAGTAACGGGCTGTGCGGCGGTGTCGAATAGGGCGGAGTTTTTAGGTCTTCCTAATGTATCAGCAGTTGTAAGTAATGCAGAATGGGGAAGGCGGAATTTCCCATTTCCCACTCCCCACTCTCCACTCTCCACTCGCATTTCCTACTTCAAAGGGCATACCCGAGCATTCCTAAAAGTTCAGGACGGATGCGACCTCAACTGCTCATTCTGTATAATCCCGAGTGTTCGGGGCGGGAATGTGAGTAGAAAAATCGAGGACGTCATTGACGACGCAAAACGGCTCGCAGATAATGGGTATAAAGAGATTGTCCTGACAGGCGTGCATTTGGGTTCTTATGGTAAGGATTTGGACGGCAGGTCGGGTGTGGCGATGGCTGTAGAGAAAATTTCGAGAATAGATGGCATCAGACGCATCCGCCTCTCGTCCATCGAGGTCAACGAGATAACATCGGAACTGATTGAGATGATGGCGTCAGGCGGCAAACTCTGTCCGCATCTACATCTGCCGCTACAGTCGGGGGATGATGAGGTGTTGCATAGGATGAGACGACGTTACAATACGGCGCAGTTCTTAAGTGCGATTGATAGAGTTAATGAGAGGGTGAGCGGGGCGGCATTCACGACGGATGTGATAGTCGGATTCCCAGGCGAGACGGAGGAGGATTTCGAGAACACGTTGGAGGTGTGTAGGCGGGTGGGCTTTAGCAGAATACATATTTTTCCTTATAGCCACAGGATCGGGACAGATGCGTCCAGAATGACGGAGACGATTCCTCCCGCCGAGAAGAAGGAGCGATTTTGGATTCTTAAGAAATTGGCGGGAGAACTGATGCACAATTATTATAAGGGGTTCGAGGGGAGAGAGGTCGAGGTCTTGGTAGAGAGCAAGGATAGCGGTGCGAAATTTAGCGGGTATTCGGAACGTTACATAAAGACGGTGGTTTTGGGAGATGCTTGCCCCGTTAGAAATTTTAGTAGTAGAGAGTGCGATGAAAATTTGGAAGCAGGGCTTACAGTAGCAAGTATTTCTAACGGGGTGAAGGTCGGAGATTTAGTTAAGGCAACTGTAACGAAGGTAGGGAGAAACTATGTTGAAGCGCGGGCTTAGCCCCGTTAGAAATACCAATGATGGAGAGTAAATAAGATATGAAAAAGAAACTTACGATAGCAGAGATTTCTAACGGGGTTAGTGTGTCATCAAAAAAGATGATAACGAGGATACTCAGATTTATTAAGAGTCATAACAATTTTCTCGTCTCTGCACACGTGAGGAGCGATGGAGACGCGCTCGGCTCGCAAATCGCACTGAATACTATGTTGAGGCGGATGGGGAAGAATTCACACGCTGTCTGCGACGGAGGGGTTTCGGTGGAGTATAGATTTCTGCCCGGTGCGGATAGTGTGGGGAATAGTCCTAAGGATTTGAAGAAAGGTTATGATGCTGTATTCACGGTTGACTCTGGGAATTTTGAGCGGCTTGAGCGGATAGGGGATGCTCTGCCGAGGGATATTTTCAAGATAAACATAGACCACCACGCCTCGAACGACAGGTTCGGCGACATAAACTGGATAGAGCCGAAGTTTAGCTCAACAGGCGAGATGGTTTATGAACTGATAAAGGCATCGGGTGTGAGGGTGGACAGGGATATGGCAACGAATGTTTATGTGGCACTCGTAACGGACACGGGGCGGTTTTCATTTTCGAATACGAGCGTAGCGTCCCACTCGAGAGCCGCCGAACTGCTTTCATACGGCGTAGAGCCGTCTGATATTACTAACAAACTCTGGCGCAATAAGAAACTGAACCAACTGAAACTTTTAGCCGAGTGCATTAACAACATAAAGACCGCCGAGCGTGGGAAAATAGCATGGGTAACCCTTACCAGAAAAATGACTAAACGGCATGGTTTTGTGCCATGCGAGACGCAGGAGTACATAGATATTATAAAGTCGTTAAAAAGTGTAGCTATTGCAATACTATTTAGAGAAACAAGAGAGTCGAATAAAGTTAAGATAAGTTTTCGTACAGATAAGGGTATAGATGGTGTAAAGCTTGCTGCTAAATTCGGTGGCGGTGGGCATCCGCGTGCATCTGGTGCAACAATAAACAGCAATATTGAGTATGCAGAGATGACCGTAGTAAAATGGGCAAAGCGATTTATTAGGAATGGGTGCCGATAATGAACGTCAAAGATAGAGAGTATCTCAAAAAGAATATACAGAAGTTACTTGAACTTGAACGGTTAATGGGGGCTGATTTCATACCTAAAGGGGTTGGGGCAGAATTAAGAGGACAGACCGAAACGGCAGGTGAAAGTTCATATAAAAAAATAGTAACCGTTGACGAGCATTTACCCTCTGGTAGGGTGTGTGATTTGCAAGATAGCGAATTCGCGTCATTCAAGAATAAAGTCCTTTCCTGCACCAAGTGTAATTTACATAAGGAGAGAACCAAAGTGGTCTTTGGTGTAGGTAGTTTGCAGTCGCCGCTTATGTTTATAGGAGAGGCACCTGGTCATGATGAGGACCTGCAAGGCGAACCATTCGTCGGGCGTGCTGGCAAGCTCTTAACAGCAACGTTAAAGGAATTAGGCATCTCACGTAGTCAGGTTTATATAGCAAATATACTAAAATGTCGCCCACCAGAGAATAGGCAACCACGATTAGATGAAATAGTTTCTTGTATCCCATATCTATTCAAACAGATAGGCCGCATTAAGCCGAAGATAATCTGCACATTAGGAGGGGTGGCATCACAAGCAATGCTCTCTACTCAAGAACCGATGAAACAATTGAGGGGGAGGATACATGACTATAACAATATGAAGATTTTCCCGACCTATCATCCAGCGTATATCTTGCGTAATCCAGCTGACCAAAAGATATATGAAGCAGATATTAAGAAGGTATGTGAACTTACAGGTCTGATATAACACCACTAATTATACAGCAAAACATAATTTATGTTGAACGTCTACGAATATTTAAGTAAAATCACCCTCCGTTCTTCGTCTTATATAACGGACTTTTAGGGGGTAAGAATGACAAAAGGGGTTTGGGGTGTAGATATAAGTAAATCCTCAATAAAATGTGTGAGGATGGAAAAGAGCGAAAGCTCAATAGTAGTAACGGATATTGTTACTATAAATTATCAGCCATCCGAAGCGGGTATAGAGGAACAGATAAAGGACGTAATTGCTCAGTTTAGGTCAGAAAACAAGTTACGAGGTGATAAGATTGCTTGCTCCCTTCCAAGCCATTCTACCTTCAATCGTTTAATAAAACTTCCGCCTATAGAGGATGCCAAAATACCGGAGATAGTAAAATATGAAGCACAATCACAGATACCATTTCCTATAGATGAAGTTATGTGGGACTATCAGATTGTAGATCGACAATATCAACCGAATGAGGAGAAAGAGGTAATATTATTTGCAATTAAGAGGGATGTAGTAGAACAGTTGCTTGATAATATAAAACAAGGAGGTCTATTTGTAGATGTGGTTCAGTTTGCTCCAGTTGCACTATGTAATTTTCTTTTCAGAGAGGGGCAGACAGGAGAACTGTGTGTAGTGGTAGATATAGGTGCTGATAATACTGATTTAATTATAATTGAGGGTAACAAATTCTGGATTAGAAATATACCTATAACAGGTAATGATATTACCAAGGCAATACAAAAGGAGTTTAATGTATCATTTGAAGAGGCAGAACAGCTAAAGATTAAAGTAGCTCAATCCTCTCAGGGAAGTAAGATATTTAACACAATACAGCCGGTTCTAAAGGATCTAATTGGTGAACTTCACAGATCTATTGGATGGTATAAATCTGTCTCGAGACAGACAAAACTCGAAAAGATAATATTACTTGGCAACGGCTCTAAAACGATAAATTTTCAGCGGTATATACCCCAGTCATTAGGACTTACCTTATTTAATATATCCAAACTAAATAGCATAGAGGTTGGTGAGAAGGTAAATATGGAGAAATTACAGGAACAGATACCTGCTCTTGGTGTTGCCTTTGGATTAGCACTTCAAGGACTAAATGAGACGAAGAATAAAGTAAATCTTCTTCCTCCGCTGTATCTGAAAGAAAAAGAGCTTAAGAAGAAGCAGCCTTTTCTTGTGGCTACAGTGGCTGTGATATACCTTTTGGCATTAATGTTCTATATGAATTTGGGTAACGAGATTGAGGTGCTTGATAAGGGATTAAAAGCGGCCACAGTTGTAGAAAACGACTATAAAGGCAATAAAAAAGCATATGATGATGCATCATTTATGGACGATGTTCTGAAGCCGCTTAACAACTTGGCGTCGATAGCTGTTGAGAAAGATATTATGCTCAGAGTTATGAATATATTAAATCCACGTCTGCCTGATAACTCTTCTAAAGAGCTGAAAGATGAAGATAAATTGTGGGTATTGGATTGGACACTTGATGAGACGGATAAAGTTCCATCTCCAGGGCAGAAGATATTTTCAAGAAATCGAGTATTAAATGTTACAATTGATTGTGCAATAGCAAAAAGAGCCACATCCGAGGAGGGGAGGAACTTTGTGATTAAGAAGATAGTCGAACCTGTTGCTAATGAGTTTAAACTAAAAGAGAAGGAAGGTTATGAGGCGAAGGATGAAGGTGATATATCGGAGTTAATACCTAAAGATTTCCAGAGCCATAAAGGGGGAAAAGAAGGTGAAAGAAAATTTACCAGATTTAAGGTAACATTCACAATAAGTATGCTTACTGACGTTACAGGGACATAGGTAACTGACTATGGAAAAGTTAAGACAGAACATATTTTGGGTTGGTATGGTGTCTGCCGGCATAGTTTTAGTAATATTTTTTGCCGTTTCTATAGTGCCTCAACTAAGTCGCAAATCTACATTGAATAGTGACATACTGAAGAAATCAAATACATTAAAAGGAATAATAGATTCGTCAGGTATATACAGTAGGCAAGATATAGATGAATTGATAAAGAAGAGGGATGTATATAAAGCTAAGTACGATGAGGTAGTAAAATTCTATGAGACATATGACACGACTTTAGAAAAATGGTTCGATGGTTTACCAGAGACACCTCCTGTAGGGCTTTTTGACAGCAAATACAGAGATAAACGTGAGGCATTAGAAAGGGCTTTCAAGGAAAGGCGTATATGGTTTGAGTCATCTGATGAGGCAAATAAACCCAATGCATTTAATTGGGAGATAGTTCAATCTAATTATGATGTTCCTACCCTAAAAAAGATACAGAAAAGATATTGGATTAGAGAGAAAGTTGCAAATGTTATACTAAATAATAACCCGAACAATCTGATTATGTATGAGCTTAATGAAATTACATTCTTTGACAAATTAGTTGCAGGTGGAAGCGCTACTCCTAAATATGACTATCCAGGTGTGCCTAAAACTAAAGTTGCTACGTTTCAGGAGTATCAGCTACCGGATGGGCTCGGTAATACGATAACATTCGGCGTATCGCTGAATATATATTATAATGATATACCAAAGTTTATAAGTAACCTGCTCTCTACAAGTATGAAGCCAGAGCTACTAATTAATCTTCGTGGTTGTGAGATGAAGATAACAAAGCCCCTTGAGGATGAGGTAACTATAGAATATAATGCAACGGAACCTAAGATTATGCCCAATCCTATGGAACTACTTTTGGTTTGTGAAGTTATAGATTTTGACCCGACAAAGAAACAGAATTTTGGCAGTCAGGAATAGCTGGATATAAAAAGCTGGGGGATATATAAAATTTAGTTTTGATATTGTGCAAGAAATCCTTGTGATTTTACGTCATATACATTGGATTGAGTAGGATATTAGAATATTATGAAGATACAGGCGATTAAAGGTTTGTTATCAAGAAATATAGAGAAGGTTATTTTAGGTGGGGCAATCGCACTTTTGTTATCATACTTTATATTCGGGGCATCGTCAGCAAATGGGAATGCCGATATGAGGACATTAAAAGAAAGGGTTGATAAAATAAAAGAGAGGTTGTCAATGCAAGCAGCAAATAGCGATAAGGGGACAGATTTCTCTCCTAAGACATGGAACAGTGTTATAACTCCTTTAGAGGGTAATAACTGGATTGGTTATATTCCTCCTATTGTCAACCGTAGTGCTCAGCCCATTGGTAAGGGTGTAGACCCGCTTAAGATGCCAGCACCTTTGTTAAAAAGTGTAATGGCTAATATGGGGGGTATCATAATCGAGTGGGAAGATGGTAGTGTTCCTTCAGGTTATCAGATGTTGAAGCCAAAGTCATATGCTATAATGAAAAAGAAAGTTGTGGATGCTGATTATAAAGAAGTTGGCATCGTGGATGCTGCCATTAAGAAGTTTACAGATACTAAGGTCGAACCTAAAACCCAGTATGAATACCGTATATTGAGCATAACTGATAACATCGGCTATGTAAAAACCGAAGGTAGCGACAGAAGTGAACCGAGTAAGGGAATAGTTGTAAAGTCAGAGGGCGTATTCAAAATATCTTACAAAGGTGTAATGGGCGATACTGCTGTAGTTACTGTTGAGAAGTTTGAGGTTACTGATGGTAGCTCATATAAAGGTACGTTTCGGCATAAAAGGGGTGAAAAAATTGGTGATAGAAAACTGATAAATGAGACAGCATTCGGAGCAAAACTTCCTAAGCAAAAGGAAATTGATTTTAGCACAGGTTATGTAGTAAAGAGTTTTAATGAGAAAGAGAAAGTGGAGGTCTCATATTTAGAGTGTAAGTCCAAGGAGTTGATGAACCCTCTCCATCAACCTGTAATGGAGAAAGTTACTATAGAGGTTGATGATGGCTTTATATATGTAGATGACGAAGGAAAAGAGCAGAAAATATGGGGGAATGGTAATGAGCCAAAGGGGCCAGATAAACGTTGTGTAGATCATATAGATCCTAAACCTAAAGTTGACCCCCAAAAGGTAGATATCCCCAAGAGTACACCAAAGAAGAATAACGCCAAAAAGGGTGATAAAAAATAATAAACTAATTAAGGAGCGTAAAATATGAAACCAAATTTAGCACTATTTAGCGGATTAGTCCTATGTATATTGTCCTGCCAATCGGCAGACCTGCAGAATGACAGTAAACGTAGCGAACCTCAAGGGGCTGTGATTAACACTAAAGTAGATAAAGGTCAGATGCCTGTAGAGACACGATTTCAGGAAAGAGAAAATGGTAATACCCAGAATAATCAGGAAGGGGCGCCTGCTAACAACAATCAAGATAAATGGCAGGGCATAATAAAAAAGGAGGCGGAGCGGGCTAAGGTGGCTGATGAACAGAAGAAGGCACAGGCAGAGGCATACTATAGATTAGGATTAAGTTATCGTGAAGGGGGCGATTTTGAAAAGGCAGAGGTAGAACTAAAAAAGGCGTTAGAGAATGACCCGACTCATCTGCAGGCGAAAGCAATGTTACAAGAGGTGCTAATGCTTTCAGGTAAGATGAAGATATCCATAGAATCCGAACAGTTTAAGAGGCAGATGGAGGAAGAGCACGCCAAAATACAGCAGAAGGTTTTAGAGGTAGAGAATATCTATAACAAAGGTATCAGATACTTTGAATCGACTGACTACGAGAACGCTGAACGAGAATTTAAGATAGTGATAGAGATGTCTAAATGGCCGCCTACAAATGCAACTATAGACACTTTGACGAAAAAGTCAGAAGAGATGCTCGAAAAGACCAAGGTCGCATATAAGACAAAAAAGTTAGAAGAACAGAAACTTAGGGGAAAGCTCATCGAGGATGAGGCGAAAAGGCAGGATTACATACAGAAACTTGAGGAGAAAAGACGTATAGAATTGTTTTTTGACCAGGCGAAGATAGAATTTGAGAGGGAAAACTATGAAGGGGCAATAGCGCTATGTGATAAGATTATATACATAAATCCCAATATTAAACCAGCTATGGAGCTTAAGGAAGTATCCCAACGTCTACTTCACAAAAAAGCTGCGAGAGAGAATCTACAAGAAGACGTGGAGCACTGGAAGAGGGTATTTGAAAACGTAGATATGAGCTCTATATTACAGACAGAGATAATAAAATGGGTGGATAAAGATACTTGGAATGAGATAAGCAAGCGGAAACCTAAGAGCATAGGAAAAGGAGAATCCGTGGTTTTACCTGAAGATAGAGAGGTGTATGATAAACTAAAATCAATAAAGATATCCTTAGATGTGGCTGGTCAGCCACTTGCTAATGTAATCGACTATATACGTGACTTTACAAAACTCAACATAATATTCGGCGATTTAGGAGGTAAGGACCCTGCCACAGAATTAGTAACCATTAAACTAAAAGATATACCCCTTGAGAGCGCCTTCAACATAATACTCGGAGGTAAAGGACTCGGATACAAGATAGAGAATGGTGTAATTATAATTACTACCATTGATAACCTTAAAAAGATTGTAGTAACTGAGTTCTATGACGTAGCAGACCTTATTTATGGTATTCAGGATTTTCCTGGCTGGGACCCGCAACTGACGCCAGGAGAAGGTGCCATAAATGCCGCAGGCCCACTATCCACAACAACGTTTGCCGGTGATACGAGAACGCCACTCGATATAGATACACTGAAACAATTTATAGAGCAAACTATAAAGGATTTTACAGGTGGTGATAATAGTGTAACGCCTCAAGGGAAGTTCCTAATTGTGAAGGCATCACCTGAGTTGCACAAACAACTGGAGAAATTTCTTAAGGACTTAAGAAGTGCCTCAAACATAGTTGTGAATATAGAAGCACGGTTCTTGACGGTTCAGGAGACATT
>Ga0154762_1119_pt3 | contig 17871 bp, 20 predicted proteins | sample Rifle2008BG16ft_FD_105770 | JGI IMG/M metagenome (GOLD analysis project Ga0154762, IMG submission 105770) | Planctomycetes bacterium RBG_16_43_13
CAGTGCGGGCAGGATGATATTCGGCAAACCGTCTTAGAGGGATGATATAGAAATAGGGGATAGAAAATCTAACTACGAATTAGAGATATACATCTAATAGAGTTTAGATGCTTGTGTCTAACAGGGCTTTAGTATATAATATCATCATTATGGAGACGCTGAAACCGTTATTTTGGGAGTATGATTGGGGCTCGGTGCAGGGGAACCTGAATAGCCCTTTTATCATAGCGCGTGTGATGGAGTTAGCTAACCCCCAACAGTTTCATACATTTGCACAGTTAGTAGGAGTCGAGGCGATGCGGCTCTTCCTAAAGGAAAGAGGGAGAAAGCTCTTATCCCCGCAGTCGTATAATTTTTGGGCATTGTATTATCGTGTCAATGATTCTGTTACCGCAGCATAAAAAAGCCGTAGAGCAAGTAAGAAAGTTTATAGATACAGAGGATTTCTACCTTGCGGGTGGCACGGCTCTCTACTATTATCTGGGGCATCGCGATTCCATCGACCTCGATTTTTTTACCCAGAAAGAGTTTGATTTCGTCAAGTATTCCGAGACATTTCGTCCATATACCATCCTCTTTCGCAGTAAGGATACCATTCACGCTGATGTAGAGCAGGTTAAGATGTCATTTTTCCATTATTCATATAAATTATTACGTCCACTCGGGCAGTTGGATATAGTTCCCATAGCGAGTATAGAGGACATACTGTGTATGAAGATAAGCGCAATAATCGATAGAGGTAGTCGCAAGGATTTCACGGATGTATATTTCATAATGCAGAAATTATCTCTTACACCTGAACGTGTCATTGAATTATTTGTAAATAAATATGGGACATATAATCCACTCGTTATTAATAAGGCGATGACGTATTTTGTAGATGCGGATAGGGAAGCAGAGTTGAAATTATTTCGAGCGGTAGAGTGGGGTAAGATTAAGGATTTCTTTATTAAGATGTTCACAAAGATATAACCCATTTATAATTAAGTAAAAAACATTCTTCATACATTTTCTTCCTACCACTCTGCAGAGACATCGGAACTGATTTCCGTATTTCAGGCACAATAATTGGCTTTAATAGCTCGTCTCTGTTATATTCAATAATATTGATATTTTATGAAATATTTTTTAATAAAATGAAAATAATACTTGACAACGTTAAACATAAAAGGTAGGATTCTTGATATGGAGAAACTATCAGGTATTTGTCCTTATTGTGGTGGGGCGATGAAGATTGAGCGAACCCGCTGTGGTGCTTGTAAGGTTGCTGTAGAGGGGGAGATACCTATTCCACGATTGGCTCGCCTATCTCCAGAAGAGCGTGAGTTTATTGAACTCTTTGTCAAATCCAGTGGCTCACTTAAAGCGGTGGCTCAGAAGCTCGATATATCCTATCCTACCGTCAGAAACCGATTAGACCAGATTATTGATAAACTAAAGCACGAAACAGCTGCTGACAGAGAATACAGAAGACGAATATTAGACGGAATAGAAGATGGCAAAATTAGTGTAGATGAGGCAATAAAATTACTGAGGGAACTATAAATAAAATGGTCAGGAAGGACTTCTACAAAAAATTAGAAAACTAATCCTTATGGAGACAGAAAGAGAACTTGTCAAACGGCTTATAAAGTTAAAGAAAATAACGTCTGATGAAGGCAGACGTTTATTAGATGTTATCGAATCAAAGAAACATTTGAAAAAGAAAGGAGGTAGAAAATGGACGATGAAAGGCAGAAAATCCTGAAGATGCTGGCGGAGAAGAAGATATCGGTAGAAGAGGCGAGTAAGCTATTGAACACGTTGAAAGGAGAGGATGTAACGATAGCTAAACCGCCCCCTTCACCACAGAATACTCAAACACCGCCTGCTAAAGAAAGGAGTGGGTGTTTATTCTGGGTCATTGTATTTTTATTGCTTCTGTTAGCATTCCCTCTTACTTGCTTCTATAGATATAGAGGAGAGAAAAAAGTAATGATGGATAGTGCTAAAGTAATTACGGATAGTGCTTTTGAAGAAAGAGAAAGGGTGTTAAAAGGTATGGAGGAGAAGTGGACTGTACCCCCTCCTGCTGCCCCTCCTCTGCAAAAGGAAGATTATTAGTATGAAAACCCGCCCATTTGGTATTGTGATTTCTAAACAAAATTAGAAAGGAGAAAATTATGAATGAAAGTGTTATTCTTATCCCGTTTGTCCTTATCGGATTAGTCGTATTAGCAGTAGTAGTCGGCGTTATTGTATTAGTCGTTGTGCTGATTAAGAACAGTCAAAAAAGATCAGCCATCTCTAATCTACCGCCATCACCGTCCTATCCCTCACCGCAGGCAAACTATCAGACAGAAAGAGATAGAATATTAAGTATGGTTAGGGATGGCAAGGTTGGTTCAGAAGAAGGCGATAAGCTTTTGGATGCCTTAGACAGAGAGGTGCTACTGAAAAAGTGCCCATTCTGTGCAGAGGAGATAAAGGCGGCGGCAGTTAAGTGTAGGCACTGTGGTGCAGACCTAAATGTGCAGGGTGGGATAGCCACCGGTAGGAAACGGCTATTTCGCTCACCTACCGACCGACTACTCGGTGGTGTTTGCGGTGGATTTGCTGAGTTATAGTAATCTTGACCCTTCACTTGTCAGAATTCTGTATGTTATTCTAACTTTATTTACTGGCATCTTTTTAGGTCTAATTGCATATTTATTGATTGTCGTAATTGTTCCGACAGCATCACAAGGAGAGACGAAATGATAGGAGAGAGGTTGAATTAGAACATTTTCTTCCTACTACTCGGCAGAAAGCTCCAACCGAGTTCAGGGTTCGGAGTTTAGAGTTCAAAGTTCATAATTTCAGTAAGTCGTTGTCCCACAGGCACTTATCCGCAATACCGCTAAATAATCATACCTAAAAAACACATTGGCACGTGGTTTGCTCTTATACCTCTTGAATATTTTTTCATGGAGGAAAGGGCTATGGAAGGTACGAAGACGCAGGCGCACATAACACTCACTCGGCGCGACCTCTCGGAGCATCTCTCTCGCGAGTTTATCGGTTTCCTATCTGATGTAGATGCAAGCGGCATACCTAACGACATACTGAACCTCGCAGTGGAACTGTATAGGAAGACGAAGCCGCGGCTCTCGAGGAAGATTGTAACCGCTTTGAGGGAGCATTTGGTGGCGTAGATGAGGAATGTAGAATGCAGAATTTTGGATTTATTTGTAATTTGGATTTTGAGGTTTGAAATTTAAAAATGTTATACGGCATCGGAACATCAGCATTAGGGGCGCACGTCCAGCAGATGCGTCTCGACACGATAGCGAATAATTTGGCAAATATAAATACGACCGGCTACAGAGGTGATAGGATTTCATTCAAGAGCGTCCTCGCAGGTGCGGTCGGTGGTTCGCAGGGAGGAAATGTCTATGAAAGCATTTCCGCACCCACTATCGACAGGGTGAGTTTCGACACGAGTTTGGGTGCGATGGAGGATACTGGCAATCCGCTCGACCTTGCGATTGAGGGAAACGGCTTTTTCACAGTTCGGAGTTTAGAGAATTGGAAAAATTATTACACCCGTGCGGGCAATTTCACATTCAACTCATCAGGGCAGGTAGTAACACAGGATGGGAAATATGCCCTGACAAGTGCCGGAGGTGAGCCAATAACTTTAGCTGAGGGGGTTACGGCGGGCAATCTCCTCATAGATGAGGCGGGCGGGATATATATGGGGGATACGCAGATTGGTGCGGTGGGGCTGGTCGATTTTGATGATTACACAAAATTGCGGAAGTTTGGGAATACACTATTTGAAAACACAGGTGCAAATGGGCGGACTGCTGCGGAGGCGAATATCAGACAGGGGGTAATAGAGGGTGCGAGTGTAAATCCGATTGAGGAATTAGTAGCAATGATAGAGGGGATGAGGACGCTCGAGACCAATCTACAGATGATTAGATTTCAGGACAGCACACTCGAGAAGGCAGTGAATGATTTAGGAAGATTGCCAAGATAAATTTTTAAGTAGGAGGTATATATGCCATTAAGATCACTTTCAATAGCGGTAACGGGTGCAGCGGCGATGCAGAACAAGATTGATGCGATTTCGAACAACTTGGCGAACGTGAATACGACGGGCTTCAAAAAGTCGCGTGTGAACTTTGCGGATTTGTTCTACCAGTATCTGCAATATCCTGGGGGCGGGCAGGCTGGTGTGAGCCAACAGCCGACGGGGATATCGTTCGGCACGGGCGTGCGGCTCGTCTCGACGGAGAAGATATTTACGCAGGGCGACTTTGCGCGGACCGATAATCCGCTTGATTGGTCGATTGAGGGTGAGGGATTTTTTAGAGTTACACTCCCGAACAGCAGGATTGCGTTTACGCGGGCGGGCAATTTTAGTTTGGATAATCAGGGAAATGTGATAACGCCTGAGGGATATCGTATAGAGCCGCAGATTAGTATTCCGACGGACATAATATTGAGCAGTATAACAGTTGACCCGACAGGGCTTGTTCAGGGGATAAATCCATCCGACCCAACTGCCCCTGTCCAGCTTGGGCAGATTAACATCAGCAAATTTATAAATCCAGCCGGGCTTGTAGCAATCGGTGACAATCTCTTTATAGAGAGTCCTGCCGCCGGACCTCGCCTCGATGGCACACCAGCATTGGACGCTGGTTTCGGCACTATAAGGCAGGGGGTATTAGAAGAATCCAATGTGGATGTGATAAGAGAACTCGTGGATATGATACAGACGCAGCGTGCCTTCGAAATAAATGGAAATAGCATAAAGACCGCTGACGAGATGCTGCAGGAGATAAATAACCTGAGGAGATAATATTAGATGAAAAGTAAGTGGTATTGCCTTTTGACGTTCCTAATGGTGTCGCATTTCCTATATGCGGAGAATGATACAGTTCTCAAGCTTAAGGAAGAGGTAACCATATCTACAAAATATGTGAGGATAGTGGACATTATAGAGAGTTCGGCTGATGAGTCGGCTAAAAGCCCTATTAGTTCTATACATTTAGGTCTGGCACCGGAAGGCACGATAGTAAGAGTAATAACTGCTGATGAGGTATTATCAGAAATAAAGAGGCGAGACAGCAATCTGAAGTTTATCGTAATAGGAGATTGTGTGAAAGTTACATCACTCAAGCCGATAAGCAAAGAAAATGAATCCGATAAAATGACAAAGGCAGTTGTAGCAATCAAGCCAATATACCCAGGCAGAATTCTGACCACTGCTGACATTACATTAAAAAATATGGCTATTGAGAGTAGCGAGGTAGATTACTTTACTGATATTAGTATTTTGGTAGGTAGCATTTCCACAGCAAATATAGAGAAGGGTGAGATTATACGGTTGGGGCTCTTAAGATTAAAGCCGGTTGTAAAAAATAGAGACACAGTTCGAGCGAGAGGAAAATTTATAGAGGCGAATGCAGTTGCCCTGCAGGATGGTGCTATAGGAGATGTAATTAAGCTCGAATATCCAGCCACTAAAGTAAAATTTATGGGGAAAGTTATATCCAGCACAGTAGTTAGTGTTGTTAATGAGGAGGGAAGATGAAGAAAGTTACTATGTTTGTTGTATCATTTATCTGTCTGAATGTGTTAGTAGGCGTAGCAAATGCACAATCGCTATGGAATGGAGCCACCAGTTCACCATACGAAGAGCCAGTTCAAAATACTATAAAGAAGCACGACTTAGTTCAGATTCTCATATTAGAGAAATCGAGCGGGACATCAAAGGCGGACTTGAAGACGGACAAGAGGTCTCGGTGGGAATATAATATTAACGATTTTCTCCGTTTCGAAACTGGCGGTAAGGCAATATTACCTACTATAGTGCAGGGGCAACCAGGCGATAATAAGATAAATGTAGATGCCCGTTTTAGGCAGGATAATACAGGCGGCACAACGCGGCAGTTCGCATTAACGGATACCATAACCGCCGAAGTTATAGACGTCCTACCAAACGGCACATTAATAATAGAGGCAAAGAAGTCCAGAAAGGTAAATAATGAGACAGAGACCATAAAGTTGACTGGTAAGATTGACCAGAAATCTGTAACCGATAGTAAGGTGCTATCGAGCAATATTGCTGACCTAAATATTACCTACGAGGGAGATGGCAGCGTGAATGATACCCAGAAGCCAGGTGTAATAGGGTGGTTACTTGGACAGCTCTGGCCATTTTAGGAGAAATATAGAATATGAGGTCTATACTGCATAACATCAGAACTTATAGCGTAACGCTGGTAACCATATTTTTGTTCTTTGCCATTTTATCCCAGAATATATTTGCACAGAGGGTGAAAGACCTCGTAGAAGTAGAGGGTGCGAGGTCTAACTTTATAGAGGCAGATGGCCTTGTATATGGATTAAAAGGCACCGGCGACAGCAGTAAGGGTGTAACAATGCAGAAGTTAAGGTCGTATCTATCTAACCAGAATAACTGGAAGGTAAGCGAAGCGGATATTGTTTCAAAGAATGTTGCTTTAGTTCATATTGAGGCGGAACTGCCGCCTTTCCAAGCAGAAGGAACAAAGATTGATTTAAAGGTCTCTGCCTTAGGGGATGCTAAGTCCCTTTCAGGCGGAAGACTCTTAATAACCCCTCTCCGGAGCCCTAGGGCCAGGGAAGACCAAAACGTCTATGCCTTGGCCCAGGGTGACCTTATTGTTGACGGAGATAACCCTACCGTTGGTTATGTGCCAAACGGAGCGATAGTAGAGAAGGCATTGGTTCATAACTTTATAAAGGAAAGGGGTAATAAATATATATTAACACTTCACCTGAATAGAACTGATTTTAGTTTAGCTAATACTATAGCAGATGCCATAAATAATAGTGGCAAATTTGACCTTACTCCAGAACAAGCAGTTGAACTTGGTATAGCATATGCTGTAGATGGTGGTACTATAGAAGTTCGCATACCTACTACTACTGATTTTCAGTTGTATGGATATAGAGAGTTTACTGACTTTGTGGGTCAACCTGTCAAGTTTATATCGAGGGTTTTAGATACGAATGTCCAACTGGTAGGTGAAGATAAAGCACTTGTAATAATAAATGATAAAACCAAAGTAATATCCGTAACTGGGGATGTTATGGTGAAAAAAGGACGCGCACAGAAGGGTAGTATTTCGCTGGAGATAAAAGATGATACTCTACTGCAGGATATTATGAAAGAGAAAGAAGGTATTACCTCACAGGATATGATAGATCTCGTAAAGGCGTTGAGTCAGGCCGGGCTTATAAAGGGGAAGGTTATATCTAATTAGGATTATGAATATTTACGCTTTGCCAACAGGATTTGAAGGGCTTAAAGCTTATAAATCCCAATCTGCATCGCAGAATAAAGTGAATGAGCTCCAGCAAGCCGCACAGAGTTTTGAGGCGTTCTTTGTATCAATGCTTCTAAAGTCAATGAGGAAAGGCATTATAAAGAGTGGTTTGTTCTCGCAGAGCAGCGGTGAAGAGGTATTCCAAGGATTATTTGATGATAAGATAGCAGAAACATCTGCAAAGAGGGGCAGTGGTTTTGGAGTTTCTGATATGCTGATTAAACGTCTTTCAAAAGATATATATAGCCACGGGAGATACGATAAGGAAGCAAAAAATCCGTAAGGATTATATCGGGTCTTCCGGGGGATGAGTGTCTTCCGTGGTATTTTTAATATGATGGGTGAATAGTTATGAAAGATGAAGAGATGCAGAAGAACAAGTTAATAGAGTTGGCAAAGGTGCTCGTAAGCACCCTGCAGGAGGAGATATCATATCAGAAGAAGTTGCTCTCATTGGGTATGGCGAAGAGAGAAGGGCTTGTAAAGGTAGATATAAAAAAGGTAGAGGATTCCACACTTAATGAAGAGGGGCTGTTACTATCGCTTGGTAATGTTGCAGAGAAAAGGATACGTCTCATAACAGAGATAGCTGATATGCTTGCACTTAATCAAGATAACGTTAGTGTAAATAATATAGCCGCCTATGTAGGTGAACCTTATAAATCACAGCTACTCTCTATCTCATCTGAACTGAAAAGCGTTATTAAGGAGGTTTCCAGGGTAAATAAGCAGAATAAGCTATTATCCGAGCAGTCCCTATTTCATATAAAGGAATTCTTTAGGATTTTATCTGGTGAGGAAGAATCTGACACGGCTTATACGAGGCGCGGCGTTGAGAAAAAGTCGGCACCTTTACATAGGGTTATAATAGACCAAGTGGCTTAAAGGCAATTTTGCCAGGGAGGGCTAAATATGGTGCTTTTTACATCACTTAACACGGCTTTAACAGGCCTTCAGGCGCAGCTTGCGACATTACAGACAATAGGTCATAACATATCAAATGCTACCACACCCGGTTACAGCAGGCAGGAAGTGGACTTCGAGACAAATACACCGAACGACTTCGTCCGTTTCCAGATAGGAACCGGTGCGAGGATAAAACAGATAAGACGTGTAATAGATATGGCTCTCGAGGCGCGTCTTCAGAGCGCATCATCCGCTCTTGGCAACCTTAACGTTAAAAGCACTGCATTAAATCAATTAGAGTCAACTGTTAATGCCCTCTCTGGTAGCGACATAGGTGCTATGCTTGATAATTTGTTCAAGGCAATGGAGGACTTGAGTAACAGGCCTGCTGATATATCTACAAGGAGTGCTGTTTTAGAGCAAGTGCGGCTTTTGAGTGATTCATTCAACTCATTAGCTAACGATATAAGGGATGCCCGTGATTCTTTGAATGAGCAACTTGGTAGCGCCATAGGTGAGGTCAATCGCATAACCAGAGAGATAGCAGGACTAAATAAACAAGTGTTAGAAGCAGAAAATGGCGGTATAGATTTAGGTGCTGCCAATGATTTAAGGGATAGACGGGATTTATTAGTAAAACAACTCTCTAACTTAGTAGGGATTAAGGCGGTAGAGACATCACGCGGTGAGATGAACGTTCTTGTTGGAAGTGCCTTCCTCGTTTTCGGTGCCACTTCCTACGACCTGACTACGGATGATACCGTAGATAACGGCTCTATAATATCTACACCCGTATTTGAGAATGGCTCAGCAACGTTGCAGGTTACAGATGGCCAAATGGCTGGTATAATAGAGGCAAGGGATAACATATTAAGTGGGTTCTTAAAGGATTTCGACGTTCTCGCTAATTCTATAATATATGAGTTCAATAAGATTCATTCTACGGGGCAGGGGCTTCAACGATTTGGCGACTTAACGAGCGTTAATGGTATTAGAGATACCTCATTTCCTATAGCAGTAGCAGGGCAGGCAACAAGCACATCTGTCTCAAAAAACACCATAGTAGATACATCTTTGATGGGGTCTGCTGCTAACCTAATAGGTAAGCAAGTGCTGATACTTACGGGTGATAATATACTTGAGCAGAGGACTATAACCGGTTTTGACAGCGCTACCGGCACTATCATAGTAGATAAGGATTTTAATACAGTGATAGCACAGGGTGATAGGTTTCAGATTACATCTCTGAACTTTTCCATAGTTAATGGTAGTTTTGATGTAGTTCTTACAAATGAGATTAGTGGCACGCAAACTTCATATAATATAACGGTCGATTTAGATAAACTTCCTGATATTACCTCCGATACCACACTTACCGGTATAGCAACGCAGATAAACGCTATAGCACCTGGAGTTATAACAGCAACTATTACAAGTGATGGCAAGTTACGTATTGAATCATCCTCTGGAGATGTGAAATTCGGCTTTGCCAACGATAGCAGTGGCTTTCTTGCCGCTATGGGACTTAACACTCTTTTTACGGGATATGACTCTTCTACTATAGCAGTAAATAAGCTTATATCAGATAACCCAGCCCTACTCGCCGCAGCAAAGTCAAATACAGCTGGCGATAACAGTAATGCTATAGAGATGGGGCTATTAAGAAATAGGTCAGTGGTAAAAGGGCAATCATCTTTTGAGGAGTTTTATCAGGATATAATAGGTGAAGTAGCCGTTAACGCTGGGGAATTTAGCAATCGTCTTGAGACGCAACAGCTTGTAAGTGAACAACTTGAAAATCAGCGGGAGAGGGTATCCGGCGTGAGCATAGATGAAGAGGCAACGAAGATGATAACGCATCAGAGGGCTTTTCAGGCGGTGGCTCGGTATATAGCTGTTATAGATTCTCTGCTTGATACGCTGATAAATGGAATTAGATAGGGAGATTGTGAAAGATGGTAAGTATAGGAACGCCGTTTGTTAGCTCTACATTTTCGCGTGCGACTACTAATCTATCAAGAAACGTTATATTAGCAAATCTCCGCCGCACACAGGAAGAGATACTTCGTTCACAGGAGCAATTATCTACTGGGCTTAGGATATTGAAGCCCTCTGACGACCCTATAGGTGCAAATAGGATAGCCGATTTTCAGATTAGAATAGACAAGAGTGACCAATTCTTACGAAATATAGAGTCCGCTACAGGGCGCTTGAATATTAGTGATTCATCTATGGATGGAGTAAATGAACTGGTGAACAAAGCAAGAACTATACTTCTCGAACACGTTCAGAGCACATCATCAGCAGATAGCCGTAGGTTTGCCGCACAAGAGGTAGAGCAACTCCTTCAGCAAGCGGTGAGTATGGCTAATACGAGCTTCGATGGCAGATATATATTTGCCGGCAGAAAATCCGAAAATCCGCCACTCGTGTTTGCTGGCGGTGGTGTTGCCTATGTTGGTGATAACAATGGATTTAATACGAATGTGTCAGAAGGATTAAGTTTAGCTACAAATGTATCTGCAGATGAGGCGTTTGGTGTCTTCTCAGATGAGATACTTGGACTTGATTTAGGTACATTACAAACGATAGACCTCAACCCAGCGGTCAGGACATATACCAAAGTTTCAACGTTGAGAGAGGGACAAGGCGTTTCACTTGGTTCTGTATCTATAACCGGTTCTGGCACCGCCGTTATTGATTTGAGCATTGCAGATAACGTGGGTGATATCATAGATTTGATAAATGGCGAGACAGCTACTACTGGTATAACTGCCTCTATAAATGCGGCTGATAATGGTTTTCTCCTTACAAGAAGCGGTGGTGGGACTATTGTTGTAGACGAAGTATCGGGCGGCACTACTGCCTCAAATCTTGGTATATATACCGGCAGTGGTGGCAGTGTATCACCATTAACGGGCTCTGATCTAAACCCTACTGTTACTAAGGCAACGCAATTAGGCGATTTATATGGGGGTGCAGGTATCACAAGTTCTGGTATCACTATAACAAACGCAACAGCTACTGCCACATTTACAACAACGCTTGATTCGACAATATTTACTCCTACAACTACTGTGGAACAACTACTTAATGCAATAAATGGTGCGAATGTGTATGCGGATGCCAGAATAAATGAGGATGGCACAGGCATAGATGTATTTTCTCGGCTGAGCGGTGGACGTCTTACTATAAGTGAAGCAACCGGTAGTGGCACTACTGCATCTGAGTTGGGGTTACTCTCCACACTTGGAAGAGCAAAACTTTCTGACTTAAATAGCGGCAATGGTGTAGATTCTGTAGATGGGGCTGATTTTAGGATTGTTAGAAAAGATGGCACAGCTGTTTACATAGATGTAGATAATGCTGAGCGGCTTCAGGATGTTGTAGATGCCATAGATTCCGACACGCTTCTGTCTGCGGTATTGATGCCAAGTGGATATATACAGATTACTGATACAAGTAGTGGCACTGGTGACCTACGAGTCGAGAATTTTAATGGTAGCTTCGCCGCTACTAATCTTGGCATTGAGGGTTCCACTTCGAATGCCCCAGGTCCAATTACATTTTCTGGAACATCACTTACATTTGTTGGAGTCCAAGTAGAGGGTATATTTACTGCACTAATAAATCTGAGGGATGGCCTACTGAGTAATGACACCAATAAAATAACACGGTCACAGAGGTTATTCGATATAGCACAATCAAAGATACTTGGGGCGCGTTCGAGTAACGGTGCTCGCTTGGCTGGTTTAGAGCTTACAAAAAATCGTCTCGATAGTCAGAAGTTAGAATTAAGTAAACTTATGTCTGATATAAGGGATGTGGACTTTGCAGAGGCGGCTACTCGGATGCAATTACAGATGAATATCCTACAGGCAGGATTAGCAACTGCAGCGAGAATCCTACAAACAAGTATACTCGATTATTTATAAAAATAATATATATGAAAATAGCTACTACACGTTTTGGCGACGTGGATGTCCCGGAAAGTGAGGTATATTCCTTTCCTGAGGGGATACTTGGCTTTTCTGATATTAGGCAATATGTCGTATTAAATAATCCGAAGGGCGGTCCATTCCAGTGGTTACAGTCGTTAGAATTGCCATCTTTGGCATTCGTGGTCTGCGACCCTCGGATATTTATGTCTGATTATAAGATTAAAGTAAAGGAAGAGGATATATCCTCCATAAAATTGTATGACATTGCAGGAGGGTTCGTCCTTGTTATAGTTACCGTTCCCAAAGATCCTATGGAGATGACGGCGAATCTACTTGGTCCACTTATATTTAACCCAAAAGAGAAACTCGCAAAACAACTGGTGCTATCAGAGTCCGGATATACTACTAAGCATAAGATACTAAAAGGTGATGAGCAGGGTTCAGTAAAAGATTAAATTGGAAGGTGAAAATAGATGTTAGTTCTAACGCGACAGACAAATGAGGTGATAATGATTGGTGATGCGATAGAGATAACCATCGTATCCGTGAAAGGGGATAAGGTGCGCATCGGAATAGCCGCACCTCATAATATACCGGTTCACAGAAAAGAGGTCTATTTGGCAATAAGACAGGCAAATATAGAGGCGGCAAGTGTTGATAGAGAAGCGGCAGATAAACTCCACGCATTAGAGGATTTAATTGTTAAGAATAGAGGAAATGTATAATAGATAGGAAAGGAGTCCATTATGGGATTAAGAATTAATACAAATGTGCCGTCGTTGGTAGCCCTGCGGAATTTAGCTGTTACGGACAGTAATCAGATTAAGACGTTCGAACGATTATCCACTGGTCTAAAAATAAATAGGTCGAGTGATGACCCTAATGGATTGGCGTTAGCAGAAAATCTACGCTCACAGATAATCGGGTTGAGGCAGGCAGTTGAAAATACCGAGACAGCAGGCAACTTAGTATCTACTGCTGATGCGGCATTAGAGCAGATTACCACTTTACTACAGGGGTTACAGAAATCATTGGTCTTCGCTATGGGTGGTGCTACGAGAGAGCAGATAGCCGCAGAACAGGATGCGGTGGACTCAGCCATAGATGCTATAAAGAGAATGGCTTCCACCACTCGATTTGGCGATACACAACTCTTAGATGGCTCTTCAGGGTTTTTGATAGAGAATATTTCGTCAAGCGGTATACTTGAGGTTAAACCTACAAGTGTGAGGTTGAATCCATCTACACCATCTACAGTTTTTACCATAGATGTTACTGTTTCCGCTACGCAGGCAGTAGCACTTGCTGGCTCATCATCAGCGCTTACATCTATTGCGGCATCAGGTGGGACCGTAGTGCTTCAACTTACTGGACCTATTGGGACAGAGACAATAAACCTCGCTTCAAGCGCTACTGTATCTGATATGATGAGTGCGGTTAACTCACTAAGGGGTTTTACCGGCATATATGCAAGTGGCGGTTTTCTCTTTACCGAGAATTTTGGTACTAACGCAAGTATGAGAATAGAACAAATAGGTGGAGCAGGTGTCTTTGCGGGAGGTAGTGTCTCTGCACCCGGATTTAATAGCGTCGGAGATATATATTTTACAGAAGGCAGAAATGCTGTTGCGACATTTCAGGGAGTAACTGTCTCTGGGCAGGGCAATCTACTCTCCTTGAATACGCCATACTTTGTAGGTGATATATTACTAAATCCTGTTCCAAATCAGGATCCTGTGAGGGGACCTGGTTCTACAGGGATATTTAGTTTTGAAATTCGGCAATCTGGGCTACTGTTCCAGTTTGGTTCGGAGGCAACCGCAATAAATCAGAAGGTCCTCGGTATTTCTAACGTATCGCCTGCATTTCTTGGTTCACCTAAGATTAGAATAGGTGGTATAGAGACAGGGGGCTTTCTCGATAGCGTCATAACTGGTGGAGATAATGACCTATTTACCAATCCTGTAAATGGTAAGCAAGTAGCAGATGACTCACTAAAAGATGTAGTGTCTCTACGTTCCGTGTTGGGAGCATTTGTTGCAGATGTAGTGGAGCCAACGAGAGATGCACAGGATGTAGCGATAGAGAATTTGACTGCCTCAGAGTCAAATATAAGGGATGCAGATTTTGCAGTAGAGGTAGCCGCTATGACGAGAAATCAGGTATTGTTCCAATCAGGCATATCTGTCCTCGCACAGGCGAACTTGACACCTCAGATGGTGTTACAACTCCTACAGTAGTTGGGTAGAATAATCGCAACAGTAGATTATTTTGTTAGATAACCTAAATTTTGCTAAAGAAAAGTATAAACCCTGTCGATAGAGGAATTGGAAGCGGTAACTTTTATAATCAGGGGGAGATTATTAAGAGACGACCTTTGGAAGGAGGCGTGCAGTAAGAAAATAATGCGGTGAGTGGGGTAACACCGCTTGAAATTTATCCCGGGGGATAAGGCGCGGTTTCCCGACTGCGTCTGCCGAGAAATCGGCATCTCGTTGCTATGATTTTATTGTAGTGGCGGGAGTCGTCTCATTTTGAACAGGGATGTTCACTTTCATCAAGGAGGATGGAAGATGGGACTAAGAATTAACACAAATTTAGGCACGATTACTGCTTTACGTACATTAGGAATAAACGACAGGAATTTAGGTAAGTCACTTGAACGGCTCTCAACAGGATTACGAATAAACAGAGGTGCTGACGACCCGTCTGGTTTAGTCATATCCGAACAGTTAAGAGGTCAGCTACGTGCTCTCAATCAGTCGGTAACTAATTCTCAGAATGCCTCAAATCTAATATCCATAGCAGATGCGGCATTACAAGAGGTGTCGAACTTACTGGTAGGGCTACAAAACTCTATAGTGTTTGCTTTAAACACTGGGGGTTCAAGCCCTGCGCAGGTAGCCGCAGAGCAAGATGCAGTCGATCAGGCGGTTGCAGCTATAGATAGAATCGCCGCTACTACGAGGTTTAGCGACAGAGGGCTTCTGAACGGTACTGCTGGCTTTGTCCTTACAGACGATAGACCAGATGAGTTGGATGACCTGAGGGTTAGAAGTATGTCTTTCCAGCCAGGGCAGGAAGCAAGAACCCTTACTCTCAATGTTACCACTAATCCTACACGTGCATCAGTTGAATTTACAAGTATGCGGCTCGTATCTTCTACTGGTGTAACTCTTAGGGTATCTGGCCAACGAGGAACAGAGGATGTGATTATAGCTGCGAGTTCTACACCACAGGGCGTCGCAAGTGCTATAAACAGTGTTGCCGGCTTTACAGGGGTATATGCAAGTGCTACTGGAACTGCGCCCAATGGTGAAATGCGAATATATAGCGAAGAGTTTGGCTCTAATCAGTTACTTAGATTAGAGATAATAAGTGGCAAATTTACTGCTTATAACGTAGCTGGTGGAGCATCTGCCGCATTCTCCTCCTTACAGATATTCTCTGCAAGGGGTGTAGATGGGGAGGTTCAGTTCCAAGGGCAGACATTTACAGGCGTTGGCAGGAATTTCAGCATCTTGACAAGGGTAGCGGATATGCAGTTTAAACTCGACCCAGAAACGCTACCTGTTTCATCTGGCAAGGTAATAGCGTTTACTGTAGGTAACACAGGTCTAAACTTCCAATTGAATGAGTTACCTCGACCTACTGACCAGAAATCCGTAGGTATTGACTCTATAGCTACCGCCCTTTTGGGTGCAAATGCGATTAGAGATAGGATAGCAGAGTCAATTGCTGGTGTAAGCAGTTACGCTGATTCTTCATCGTATATAATAAAGGGAGGGTTCATTAACTCTTTGATTACCGGCTCTACTAATGATTTAACAAAGAACCCGCAAAATGCTGCCAATATAGTTCGGGCAGCAATTGACCAAGTAGCTACCCTTAGAGGTTTCTTGGGAGCTATACAGGCATATAATCTACAGCCAAATATCGACTCACTTGGTGTAGCGATACAAAACATAACGAGTTCCTTGAGTAGCTTACGCGACCTTGATTACGCATCTGAAGTAGCGACGTTTACGAGGGACCAGATACTCTTCCAGGCAGGAGTATCTGTGCTTGGGAACGCAAACGCTATACCGCAGAGTATATTGACATTGCTAAGAGGATAAAATAATCCCCCGGGAGGCCCGTCCTATTGCTCGAAAGGGCGTAGGCGGGCTACTCCTGGGGATGATTACTTCTCTTCGGTGGACTGTAACATCAGTGGGTAGTGGTGAGCGGTAAGTAACCACAGAGGGAATGTCTAACAGCTGACCTCTATCTACTGGTGTGAAAAAATCCCCCGGGAGGCCTGTCTTTGCTTGAAAAAGCATCGGCGGGCTATCCTGGGGGGACTTTTCTATTGGTGCTTCCCGCCATAATTTTTCTAATTTTCATTAAAGTTTTATCGCTAAAGTTTCGATTATATATACAGATAAGGGTTGATAGTAAAACCGAAAATTTGTTATTTTTGTATTTAGAAAGGGGTGATTGTATGAAAATGTGGCGCCACCTGCCTTAGTGGGAAGGAACCCGGGGGAATCGGTGTAGTTTTTAATTTCATCGGTTCCGTCTCGAACAAGGAGGTTCGGGACTATTATCAAGGAGGATAAAATGGGACTTAGAATCAATACGAACGTAACGGCTTTGAGGTCGTTGCGTAATTTAAGAACCAACGACGCAAACCAAGCTCGTTCACTCGAACGGCTTTCAACAGGTCTAAGGATTAACAGAGGGTCAGATGACCCATCCGGATTGGTCATATCAGAGGCATTAAGGGCACAGTTAGCATCCCTGAACAAGGCAGTAGAGAACTCACAGAATGCATCTAACCTGATATCGGTTGCTGATTCTGCATTACAGGAGACAGCTAACCTCCTTACGCAGATTCAGAACTCTATAGTGTTTGCTCTAAACACAGGTGGCTCCAGCCCTGCACAGATATCAGCAGAGCAGAGCGCTGTTGACCAGGCAATTGCAGCTATCGATAGAATAGCTGCTACTACGAGATATAGCGACAGAAGCTTGCTAAACGGAACGGCTGGATATGCACTCGTAGGCAATAGACCGAGCGAGCTTCTCGACCTGAACATAAAGGCGGTTTCCTTTGCACCAGGCGAATTAAACCGTGATTTAACGGTAGAAATCCTTACCAATCCTCAAAGGGGTGAAATAAGGATTAATGGTGTGAATGCTGTTGGTGTTACTACTATCAGAATATCCGGCCCGAGAGGAACAGAAGACGTCCTCGTTGCCAGTAGTACCGCCTCTCAAGGTATTGCATCAGCTATCAACGGTGTAGCGGGCTTTACTGGTGTATTTGCAAGCGGAACTGCTTCCACAGGAGGTGATTTAGTCCTATACACTGAGGAATTTGGTGAAGGGCAGCTTATAAGAGCAGAGATAGTAGGTGGTGCAATCTCGAGCACTTCTACCCAGGTTAGGGATGATACGAGCACCTTAGTAGCTGCTGGTGGTGGTACAAGTCCCAGCTTTGATGTTGGTGAGGTTATATCTGATAGAGGTTTGGATGGACGAGTTCAGTTCCAAGGTCAGGTATTTACCGGTGTTGGCAGGCAGTTCAATCTATTGACACGTGCCGCCAGTATCGGCTTTGGCTTAGACGCTGACCAGTTAGACCTCGGTACACTTGCAGCCAGTGCTACGTTCCGTGTAACGAACACGGGCTTGAA
>Ga0154762_1007_pt1 | contig 17399 bp, 14 predicted proteins | sample Rifle2008BG16ft_FD_105770 | JGI IMG/M metagenome (GOLD analysis project Ga0154762, IMG submission 105770) | Planctomycetes bacterium RBG_16_43_13
CACCACTGGAGGATCCAGCTAATCCGGCGGCGACTCCAAATCCATCGAAGGCGCCGTGGTATTTTCTCGGTTTACAGGAGATGCTCGTCTATTTTGACCCGTGGATTGCTGGGGTAGTTCTACCAAGTTTAATTATATCAGGACTTATTATCATACCGTTTGTTGACAAAAACCCTAAAGGCGTTGGATATTATACATTGAAAGAAAGGCCATTTGCTATAACTACGTATCTATTCGGTTTCATAGTATTGTGGGTGTTATTGATAATAATGGGGACATTCTTTAGAGGTCCTAACTGGAACTTCTTCGGTCCGTATGAGTATTGGGACGTCCACAAGGCGCCTTCTTTAGCCAACGTTGACCTCTCAGAATATTTCTGGGTGAAGTGGTTAGGAATAGCACGACCCGCAAACATATTACTAAGGGAATTACCCGGGTTTGTGCTCGTTATAGGGTATTTCCTCGTTTTACCTCCTCTTCTTGCAGGAACGGTATTTAAGAAGATATATAAGCAGATAGGTTTTATGAGGTATAATCTGTTGATTATGCACCTTATTGTTATGTTAAGTATGATAATAAAGATGGTGGCGCGTTGGGGATTTAACCTGAAATATGTGATTTCTATACCAGAGTACTTCTTCAATATTTGAGGTATAAATGGCAGAGCAGGTGGCACTACAGGAAAAGGCAGAGGGTAGTAGTCAATCAAAGGATACAAAGAAAAAACCACAGGGTGCTGACCCTGGCGAGTATTTCTATAATCAGAGGAATCTACACATCGTATTTTTTGTTAGTTGCCTCTTGATGTTTTTAGGATACTTGCTAATTATATATTTTGATTATAAGCGCGAATGGAAGGTATATCAGGAGAAGTTTTACGATATGGAGATTGCTAAGGTAACGTATGAGAAAGAGAGGGTAGATGCGGTTCTTAGAAACGAAGAGAATAAGAAAAAGCTCGACGAACTAAACAACGCATTAAAACAAGCAAACGCTAATTTAGATAAACCGGTAGTCATACGCTATGATGGTATAGATAAAAACGTCGTGTATAGCGAGCTTAAGAAAGAGAGAGAGAGTATAGAGGCAGACCTATATAATAAACAACAACTATATAATTTCGCAAAGGGGGACTATCAATCTATAAAGTATGAATATGAAGAGGCGAGCCATCTATATGAAGAGGCGGAAAAACAACAGGACCGTCGTCTGCCGTCTTTTGAGGCGACTTATTTGAATAAGAAAAAGGCGTTTGAGGAAGTAGTAGGTATAGTAAATAAGAAAAAAGCAGAATTCGATGAAGTCGATAAGAAGGCGAAGACGTTGGATGAACAGATGGATATGGTTCTATCCAAACAAAAGGAATTAAAAGCAATGGTGGCCAAGATTACGGAGGATAGGGATGCTATACAGCTTCGTATTGATAAAGAAGGGCGTAACTTTGCAAACATAGTAAGGAATGCTCCTATTATTGAGATGTTTTCACCATCTATAAAGGTCCAACAAGTAATGCTCCCAAATTTACTTGATGAGTTTCACTTTACCAAGGTAGCAAAGGTTGATAGATGCCAGACCTGTCATATGGGTATATCTAATCTCTCCTATGAGGTGGATGAGAAAATAGGTGAGTTTAAGGACAGCTTTATCTCTAAATATTTCAAAGAGAAGTTTAGTAATGAGGATGATAGAAAGAAATATACAATGTTATTTAAGGCGCATCCTCGTTTGGATTTGTATGTTTCAAGTTCATCTAAACATCCTATAGATAGGTTTGGATGTACTGTATGTCATGAGGGTGATGGCCGCTCTACTGAGTTTGGCTGGGCTGTTCATACGCCAGATAGTGAGGAACAAGAAAAAGAGTGGAAGCGGCGGAATAAGGACTATGAGCATCGCCATCTTTGGGATGCACCAATGTTGCCGAGAAAGCATATCTATTCTTCCTGTCGTAAATGCCATAGTGGAGAGGTAGAGATAGCTACCGCTGATGATTATAACAAAGGTATGCTCTTATTCGAAAGAGCGGGTTGCTATGCCTGTCATAAAACAGAGGGATATGCTATATTCCAAGGTGCTGAGGAGGATAAACGTAAGCTTTCAGATAATGAACAGAAGAACTATTACCGCCGTCCGGGTCCAAACCTTAAATTTATAAAAGATAAGGTTTCCGAAGAATGGGCATTTAAGTGGATGAAAGACCCTAAGGGCTTTCGCCCAACTACCAGGATGCCTAAGTTTTTTGAGCAGACCAACTCCCGTGGCAAGGATATAGAGGATGTTATTGCGTCTTCTATGGTTAAGTATATATTCAATCTTTCAGGGAGTCGTAGCTATCCTGATATATCTTTAGGAGGTGATGTAAAAAAAGGAGAGGAGTTAGTTCAGGCGCTTGGTTGTCGTGCCTGTCATATAGTAGGGGCTGGCGAAGATAGAATATATGACCCAGCAAAAGGCGATAGTGCATATCTATCTGAATTTGGTCCAAACCTGAATAATGTTGGTAGCAAGCTAAATAAGAAGTGGCTGTATAATTGGCTGAAAGAGCCAGAGCATTACTGGAAAGATACCCGTATGCCAAGTTTACGCCTTACAGATGAGGAAGCACTTAATATTAGCGAGTATCTTCTCACATTGAAAAGTAACACATTTGACAAAAAACCTGGTGTGCCATCCCTGAATGAAAATGTCCTGAATAATCTTGTTCTTGAGCAATTACAGCTTCGAATGCCGGTGGTAGATGCAGAAGGTAAATTAGAGGTTATGAATACCACTGATAAGGAACTTTATTTAGGTGAGAAGATGGTGGTAAATTATTATGGTTGCTATGCTTGCCACGAGCTTAAGGGGTTTGAAAAACTGCCCGGCATAGGTGTAGAGCTATCTGGTTCACAGGCGATAGGAAGTAAAGCCGTAAATAAGTTTGACTTTGGGAATATGTCCATACATAAGGGTGGTCATATACCAGAGACAAGGTACAACTGGCTATTTAACAAGTTGAATAATCCTCGTATATATGATACCGGTAAACTTGAATCTACGCTTCCTACTGACCTTTTGAGGATGCCTAATTTCGGATTTACTGATTCAGAGGCAAGACACCTCGTTACCTTTCTTATGAGTATGACCACGCATGAGCTATCGAAGGAAAATCTCAAGGAGCTTTCTCCTGATGAAGGTGCACTAAATAGAGGCAGACGAATAATACGCGACAGCAATTGTAAGGCGTGTCATCGTTTTAGTTTGAATACATTTGTTGTGGATGCAGACGAGGTAGTTCTAAATAAGGATAAAGGAACTGTATCAGTGAACAGCAAACAGGTTGCCTTCGAGGCAAAGCTGAAGTTAGAGGACGACGAGAATTATTACATAGATTGGGCAATAGGCCACTCTACGTTAAAACTGCCTGTAATATGGGATGATGCTACTAATAGGTATAAGGTCGTCTTTTATGACGAGAATACTAAAAGGTATTATAAAGATTTCAGTGTATCTAAGGATGAGAAAACAGGTAAAGTTATTAACGTTACGCCCATCTATCTAAGTAAAGATGACTTGGAAACAGCTATCCAATATCCTATACCGAAAAAGCAGGTCAGGAAAGTTCTACCGCCGGATGGTGGGGAGATTTTTAATCATATTTTGAGGTATAAAGCAGTAAAGGCAGGTAAAGACCCTAATAATCCAGCAGACCTACTGGGGTTTGAGACAAAACTGCCGCCACTTCTAAGGACTGAGGGTAGGAAAGTCCAGACGCAGTGGCTATTTAATTTCTTAAAGAATCCATCGGATATTAGGCCAAATCTAAGTAATAATACAGACATCAATATTCGTATGCCCACCTTTGGCTTTACAGATGAGGAGGCAGTTTCACTTACAAGATACTTCTCGGCAGTGGATAGGGAGGGATATCCATATACCTATATAGAGGAAAGGGGCGACCGCTACTTTTTAGGTAGGAAACCGCAGATAGAGATAGCTAAAAAGTTTGTAGAAGATAATTGTGTGAAGTGTCACTACTACGCTGGTAAAGAGCCGCCTGGCGGGGAGGACCGCAATAACTGGGGGCCTGACCTTGATAAATCAGAACAGCGTCTGAGTCCATTATGGTTAGATGCATGGTTTACTAACCCTGCTTTGATATATCCCGGTACTACAATGCCACGACCTGAGTTACCCGGCTCGACTGAGGAAGAGCAACGTAACTTTAGAAAGGCGATGACTGACTACCTGATGAATTTTCATAGATACGACCATACCCAACCTATTCAGCAATCTACACAACAACAGGGTAAGTAACTTTTTCTTTACAATTTATCTTATACTAATTACTATTCATTAAGTTATGCGATATCTTATTACTGGTGGGGCAGGATTTATTGGTTCACATCTATCAGAGGCACTACTTGCCAAAGGTGATGAGGTATATATAATAGATGACCTATCTACTGGTAGCATAGAGAATATAGAGCATCTAAAGAAAAATAAGAATTTCCACTACACAATAGATACTATCTTTAATGAACCCCTTACAGCTGAACTGATAGATAGGTGCGATATCGTCTTTCACCTCGCTGCTGCAGTAGGTGTGATGCTTATAGTGGAAAGTCCCGTAAAGACGATAGAAACGAATATTGGTGGAACCGAGCTTGTCTTACGTAACGCTGCTAAAAAGAAGAAACAGGTGGTAATAGCATCAACATCCGAAGTATATGGAAAGTCAACTAAGATACCTTTTAGTGAAGATGATGATTTAGTTATGGGGCCAACGACTAAGGGGCGTTGGAGTTATGCCTGCTCGAAGGCAGTAGATGAGTTTTTGTCTCTCTCTTATTGGAAGGAGAGAAAATTGCCTACTGTAGTAGTTCGCCTATTTAATACAGTTGGTCCAAGGCAGACAGGCAGGTATGGTATGGTTATACCGCGCTTTGTAAAGCAGGCAATCTCAGGTGAGCCAATAACCGTCTATGGCGATGGCAGGCAATCTCGGTGTTTTGGCTATGTAACCGATGTTGTTGGCGCATTAGTAAAACTCATAGAGAATCAGAAGGCATACGGGCAGGTGTTTAACGTTGGCAATGATGAGGAAATTACAATAGATAATCTTGCTAAACTTATTAAGAAGAAAACAGAAACAAAATCTGCGATAAAATACATACCTTATGATGAGGCGTATGAAGAGGGCTTTGAAGATATGAATCGCCGCGTCCCAGACCTTCGTAAGATAAAAGCACTAATAGGTTATAAACCCACAATCGGAATAGACCGAATTTTGGATAAAGTGATAGAGTATTTTAGGAAAGTTAATTAATGTGTAGTATTCGACTGTAGTGGAGGAATATATGATAGATGGTGTGAAAGTAAAGGAGATGAAGCCAATAGCGGACGAACGTGGTATGGTTATGGAGATTTTGAGAGGTGATGATGCCATATTCAAAAAGTTTGGGCAGGTGTATATGACTACCGCCTACCCCAGTGTGGTAAAGGGTTGGCACTATCACAAGGTGCAATCAGACAATTTTGCTTGTCTAAAAGGTATGGTTAAGCTGGTGCTTTATGATTCAAGAGAGAAGTCGCCAACCAAGGGGAAAATCGACGAATTTTTTATAGGTGTTAGAAGGAATATACTTGTTCAGATACCCCCCGGCGTGTATCACGGATTCAAGTGCGTAGGCGAAAATGAGGCGATAATGATAAACATACCGACAGAGGTCTACAATCATAGTAAGCCCGACGAATATCGCCTCCCTTGGAATGACCCGTCTATCCCGTATAATTGGGATAGGCAGAACGGATAATAGATACTTTATATAAATGCCGATTTATTTAATATAAGGTAAATATTTTTTCGTTTACCACTTGACAACTGCTATATATGTGTTAAACTTTTACTGTAAGTAGGGGGGAAAGTATATAAATGTATATATTCAAGTGTCCTTACTGTGGTGCGCAGTATAATGTTGCAGGACGTTCCCCTGGAGATGAACTTGAGTGTGTTGGATGTACAGCTCTTCTCATAGTTCCTGATACGTCTTCTATTACAACAAGCAGGAACGAGTCAATTTTCTTACAAGTTATCAATACTTTGGCGAAACCGAAGTATATTGTAACGGCAGTAGGGGTTATAGTGGTGGCTGTATCAATCTACTTTATAGTATCAGTTTTTGCGGGTAACAAATCATCTGAGCCAACAAAGATACCAATTACAGTAATAGACACACCTAACACTAAAGGTGGTAGTGATGAGACAGCTAATCCTAATAAGTCGGTTGATGGGGTTGGAAAGATAGAGACATCTTGGGAAACACAAATTAGTAGGGCTATAGGGAAATTAAATGAGGAGTTTGGACCTCGATTCTCTACAAATGCTGATAATAAACCATACCTTTTAGCTGTAGAAAGGAGCGATGCCTACGCTGTGGAGACCATTATGGAAAATTGTAATAAGCTTTTGTCATCACTATATCGTAGTTTCTTTGATGAGTTTGGGAAAGAGTTGAATCTCTCAGGGGCAGATGGTGTGTTGTTAGTTGTAGTTTTTAGGTCAAGAGAGAGCTTCGATAATTATTTTGTTAACACAAGAAATAAAAGTTTGTCATCTGAAATGACTGGTGTATACGAGTATAAAAAGAGACGGCTCCTCGTGTATAATAACGCACGGCTCTACTTTAATATACTCCACGAAGGAGCTCATCAGTTAGTGCATTGCTATGTGCGTAAACCGTTGAGTATGCTGTGGTTACATGAAGGCATTGCATCTTACTTCGAACAGTTTAGCAGAGGAAGTATTGGTGAAATGGTTATTAATACAGACGTGAATAAGGAAAGGTTAAATGATGCGAAGGCGGCTATAGCGAGTGATAGGTATGTAAAGTTGGGTGATTTAGTTAGGTTCACTATAGATGATTTTTGGGGATGGTATTATTCTAATAAGGATGATGCGGGGAGAATATCAGCTGATGCCAGAGCGTATTATGCGGAGTCGTGGGCACTTGTCTATTTCCTCAGGAACTATGAAGATGGTAGATTTAAGTCGCAGTTTAATGGATATATGAAAAAAGCGTTAGATGGTGGCGGCGGTTACGAAGATTTTATACGGTCATTTGGTAGTATAGAAGAGTTAGAATCCCTCTTCGTAGCTTATATCAAGAAACTCCAATAGATGTCAATCCAAGGGTATATAATTAAGAACGTTGTCTTATCTTACTTTGTTTTTCTGTTGGCATCTCCTCTTCTCTCACAAGAGAAAGATAGCAAGGATGGGGTCAAGTCACTGATAGAAGAGCTGAAACTTACTGATTATGATAAAGCCCAAAAAGCCAAGTTGTTACTTATTGCCAAAGGTGAGATAGTTATACCTCAGCTATTGGATATATTAGCAGATTACTACCCCGGCTTGGAGGAAAGGATAGAGGAACTTGTAAGTAAGCTATCTGACGAGGAGTGGGCAGAGCGGGATACCGCCACACAGAGAATTATAGCTATAGGTGCAGTAGCTAAACCACATTTAGATGTGGTTATAAAAAAGGTGTCACCAGAAATCGCTTGGAGGATAAAGTCCATATTAATAGCGATACAAGAAAACGCTGTAGAGGAAGAGGTACAAATTAATGGTCGTAATACCCTTATATGTGAAATACTTGGTGAGATAGGTAACAAAAGTTGTGGTAATCCTTTAATAAAGAAACTGCAGGATAAAGACGTAAATGTAAGAACTGCATCAGCGGAGGCAATTGGCAAATTAAAGATTACAGATGCTGATGCATCGCTGATTAAAGCATTCGATGTCAAAAAGAATTGGAGGGAGAAAAGCGTAATAATCTGGTCGCTTGGCAGATTAAAAGCAAAATCTGCAACGCTATTAGTAAAAAAAATACTGGAGGACGTGAATGAAAATTTAGAGGTAAAAGATAAGTGTTTATTCTTTCTTACTTCCGTAAATACACCTGACAGTATAAAATTAGTTTTAGAACAACTTAATTCAGAAATATCCTACATAAGAGCGAAGGCGCTGAAATATATTACTGCTATAACTAATGATAGTTTTGGATATGACCCTAATAGCATAACAGAGGAACGAACCAAGGCACTCCAAAAGTTCGAGACGTGGTGGAAGAAACAGTATAGCCAGTAATTCTATTGCCCCTTCACTTTACACATCTTATAATCCCATCTATGATATGCACTGTAATTCAGGAGAAAACAAACGAGGCGGTTTTATCTGCTATATCTAAGGCAAAAAAACTTGGCTCCGATCTGGTAGAAATTCGCTTAGATTATATCAGGAAGCCCAATCTAAAACTTATTTTACAGCGTAAGTCCTTGCCTGCTGTAGTTACTGTTAGACCCCTGTGGGAAGGAGGTAACTATAAAGATAGCGAAGATAGTAGGATAGCACTCCTGCGTGAGGCAGTGTCACTTGGTGCTGAATACATAGATGTAGAGTTCAAGGCATATAAGGATTTTAATAGAGGTAACACTAAGTTAATCCTTTCATACCATAATTCCTCCTCAATACCGCATAATCTGGCAGTTATATTTGACAAGATGGCAGAGCTAAATCCTGACATAATAAAGATAGCCGTAACGCCTCGCTCCATAGGCGATGTTATAACGTTAGCAAAGTTACAGAGGTCTGTATCTGTTCCAGCAACTATTTTTCCTATGGGCGAACTTGGTGTATCCTCTCGCATATTATATAAACGGCTCGGAGGTGTTCTAACCTATGCTGCCATTACAAAAGATAAAAAGACGGCATCAGGCCAGCTTCTTCTGAGCGAGCTGATTAACACCTATAGGGTTAATGATATAAAGGACAGTACTGCTATTTATGCGATTTTTGGCAATCCTGTTTCTCATAGCAGAAGTCCCATTATTTTTAATAGTGCGTTTAAGCGAGATGGTATAAACGCAATCTATGTGCCTATTCTGATAGATGACATTTCTAAGATAAAAGATGTTATAGATGTATTGGGAATAAGTGGCGCCGCTGTTACAATTCCCCATAAGGAGGGTGTGATTAAGTATTTAGATGAATTAGATGATGCTTCGAGCACTATTGGTGCCGTGAATACTATAGTTGTTAGGGATGGTAAATTAGTTGGCTATAATACAGATGTTAGTGCGGTAGATATAATATCAGATACTATAAAATGTAAGTTTGGTGTCAACCCGAAGGGTAAAGATGCTCTGGTTATAGGTGCTGGAGGTACGGCGCGCGCTATCGTATATAGGTTGGTTGAAAGCGGTGCTATTGTTACGATAGCTAATAGAACGCCTGAACAAGCTAAGATGCTTGCAGAAGAGTTTGGCTGTAACTATTTAATGTTAGGTGATGTATTGGAATTAAATGCGGATATAGTTGTGAACGCCACATCAGTTGGAATGTATCCGGATAAAGACAACTCACCTATTGATAGACGAATATTTAGAAAGAATACAATAGTGCTTGACTGTGTTTATACACCTAAAAAGACGAGATTTCTAAGAGATGCAAAAAAGGCAGGGGCGACTATTATTTATGGGACTGATATGTTTATACGTCAGGCATCGTTACAATATAGATATTTCACAGGCAAAAATTTGAGTCCACAAATCTTAAAGAAATGGAATAAGTTAATCAGCAGTTCTCGTAGGTAAGTGAACTATTTATACTTTTCGTATAATTCTGTCTGACGACTGCGTAGCTCTATATCCTTGCCTTTTATGAAGACGTGTTCTATGCGATTGCGTGGCTGAAATGGGTCATCTGTGCATATTACTAAATTTGCATAGGCACCTGGGCGAATTGAACCAACTTTGTCTGCCACGCTGAAGATTTCGGCAGGGTTTATAGTTATAGCACGTAGCGCCTCTTCTCTGTCTAATCCATAGGCAACCGCCAGGCCAGCCATAAATGGTAAATTACGGACATTATGTGAGTCGTTTGTCTGTATTGCTATCTTTATCCCCGCCTTTGCTAATATTACTGCATTCTCATAAGTTGCCCCAAGTGTCTCGAAATTATCCGGTTGTGTATTTATTGGACCTATTATTACGGGTATCTTTCGCTCAGCTATATCCTTCGCAATCTTATATCCTTCAGTCGCGTGGCTGATGATTAACTTTAGCTTAAACTCATCAGCTAACCGTATAGCGGTATGTATATCATCCAACCGATGAGCCCGTATTACTACTGGTAACTCGCCTTTTATTACAGGCAGGAGTGCCTCTAACTTTACGTCCGTATCTGGTGGTGTTGGCTCATCTGGCTTTTTCTTCTCCTCACCCTTTTCGTTCTTACCACCTGTTTTTTGCCACTTTCCAAGATCTGCCTTATATTCCGTAGTCCTCTTCTGGTAGGTCTCTTTTTTATTTAGATATTCCCTTGCTTTAGTCAGTATTTCTCGGGCTTTAGCTACTAAGCCCATCCGTGTCTGTAATATATTTTTAGAAGAATATCTATCCTTAGGAGGATTTCCTAAATTTATATGCATAGCGAGTGGGCTCTTTATGATCATATCGCTAACCAGCCGTCCATCTAAATTAATGAGAGCGCTCGTGCCTGAGATTAGGTTGCCTTCGCCAGGTGCAACTATCACAGTTGTTATACCTTCTATTCGGTTTACTGGTATTAGTGTGCTATCTGGATTTATCGCGTCAACTACGCTTACGTGTGGAGTTATAGGGTCTACGCCTTCATCTGCATCAACAGTCATGTTTACAGCATCTATTTCCACTAATCCTATGCGTGTATTTGAATCAATCATTCCCGGTATAATAATCTTGCCTCTTGCATCTATGGTTTGAGCTTCGTTGGGTATTGAAACATCTTTACCTACTGCTGATATAATACCATCCTTTATCAAGATGGTAGCACCGTCGATATCGCCCATCCACATTGTTTTTACAAGCCCACCTTTTATTGCTATTACTTTAGGTGTGGCTGATGTTGTATGTGAATTCTGCTGTGGAGGGCTTTCGTGATTGCAAGCTATTAGGTAAGTTATGGCTACGAATACTAATGAAAATGAGCATGTTTTATTTATCATTGCTTTACAGCTCCGAAATAGTCCCTGTTTATCTTTCTATCGAAAACTACCTCTCCATTTATAATTGTCATCTCACAGAGTGTATATACGTCAAATGGGTGTTTGGAGAAAATGGCAATATCTGCGTCTTTTCCTACCTCGATTGAGCCGACCTTATCGTCTATACCGAGAACCCAAGCGGCATTTATGGTTATAGTTTTCATTGCATCATTCTCTGCCATACCATAGCGGATTGTTTTTGCGGCTTCCGTGTAAAGACGTTGTCCCATATCGGCGGAGTCGCTTTTGAGGACTACGCGGACACCATGATTTGTCAAAATAGCTGGTGCCTGTGGAATTGCGTCGAATGCCTCGACCTTGAATCCCCACCAATCAACAAAAGTGGCGACTCCTATATTTTGCCTTGCAATTTCATCGGCGACCTTGTATGCGTCTAATGCATGGTGCAGGGCGGCAATCTTAAAGCCGAATTCGTCCGCTAATTTAATCATATTTACAATCTCGTCTGCGCGGTAGCAATGCCATTGGACGCGGAGTTTGCCGCGTAGGACATCCGCCAGCGTCTCGAGTTGTAGATTCTTATCAGGTGGTGTAGGCTCTTCTGGCTTTTTCTTCTCCTCGCCTTTTTCATCTTTACCGCCTGACTTCTCCCATTTCTCTAATTCGCCCTTGTAGTCGGCTATCTTCTTCTCGTATGTCTCCCACTTACGTATGTATTCTTTCGTCTTTATAAATGTTTCCCGGAGGACTGCGAAGTTACCCATACGCGTAGAGGGCATCTGGCCGCGTGAGCCGTAGACGCGCTTAGGGTTCTCGCCCTGTGCCATCTTTAGCTGGCGCGGTGCATCCTTAAATTTCATCTCGTCGAGCAGTTTCCCTACGCGGAGTTTCAATACCACCCCCTCGCCGCCGATTAGGTTCGCACTTCCTGGAATAATTAGGACAGTGGTAACTCCTCCAGCAAGGGCATACTTGAATGCAGGGTCTGCCAAGTCAATGGAATCCTCCGCTCTTACCTGTGCAGTTATAGGTGATGTTGCCTCGTTTCCATCGTCGCCAGCAGGCCAGGAATATACCCCCATATGGGAGTGGGCATCAACGATACCGGGCATTATGTATTTGCCAAATGCATTAATGACCTTTGCATCTGCAGGGATCTCTATATTGTTAAAAAGTTGGCTGTCGACTTTGATGATTTTGCCGCCCTTTATGAAGATAACACCTTCTTTAATAATACCCTTAGTAACTGTAAAAACAGTTCCACCTGTTATGACGGTTATTTTCTCTGTTGTTGGCTTATCAGGTGGTTTATCCTGTGCAAGGCAAATAGTTCCAATTATTATAATTGTCGCAAGTAAATGGAATTTTCTCATAGTATTTTACTAATCTTTTATAGTAACATCTGCTCCAGAAGGAATTATTTCATACAGTTCTATCACATCGTTATTGTGCATACGTATGCACCCTGAAGATGCTCGCGTTCCGATGCTCGCATCATCGGTCGTCCCGTGTATGCCGTAACTGCTATTTGGTTTATTAAATCCCATCCATCTGTCGCCCAATATATTCCGCGGGTCGCCGTATTTTATCGCCTCCTTCTTCCCTGTTTTTTTGTCCGTCATATACCAAGTAGGATTTTTCTCTGTCGTCTCTATCGTGAATTTCCCAGTCGGCGTTTCTTCGTCCTTGCCTATCGCTATCTTATATTCCTTTACTACGGAGCCATCGTAGAGGAGTTGTAGGTTAAATTTAGATTTCTGGATATATATGGAAAATTTACCCTTTAGTATCTTTAGCTTCTGTGCAGGGTGTATCATATCGCCTGCAAGTCCATTCGCTAATCTAATTTGTCCTGCTGTAGTGCCTGGAAATTTCTTTGCTATCTTCGCCAGCACATCGCCACTTTTCACCTCGTATACCTCTGAGTCGCGGAGTTCGTCCTTAGATGCAATCAACTTCGCATTTATCACTATCATTTGTTGTTTAGCAACCTGCCTCATATCCTCAGAGATATCTCCCCAATACGCTGTCGTGAATGCCTGCCTCGCCTCGTATGGCATTCCCTTTGATACAAAATCAAGCCCTGAACGATATGCCTTCACGAAATCGCTATCCTCTTTAGGGGGTAGTTGTTGTGGTGTTTTCTGTTCTGCTGGAGGCGGTGTCTGTAACGTTTTCTGCTCTGGAGTAAGTGGCGTTTGCGGTGTTATCTCCTGCTTCGACAGATTAGGAGAGATTTCGTCCTCGTATGCTTTTCTATTGCCGCTGGTAGATAAAATTAGGTATCCCGCAACCCCCAATACTGCTAATGTTGCTACTATCAATATGCCTCTCATAATGCCTCCTTATAAGCAATGTTCATCAGAAAAATGAAACGTTGATTAAGAATGCACTATTTTTATGATGCTGTCAAGGGGAATTAATAAATATAGTTTATATTTTGTATTCTGAATCCTGGAAAGAAACTTATCCATTCTCTTGACCACACGGCAACGATTTATTATATTTTAGCACTATGTCTCTTAATCCACAGAATAGTAACGGCTCAGATAATAAGCCAGCTTCTGTATATTACAATCAGGCGGTAGAAAAGATGAGCCACCACGACTATGTCGGTGCCATTGCGGACCTCGACAGGATTATAGCGTCCAATCAGGACTATGAGGAAGTGTATCACAAAAGAGCAGATGCGAAATATAAACTTGGCGACTATAATGGTGCGATGGTGGACTATGATAAGGCGATTGAACTAAATCCAAACTATGTGGACGGATATGTGGCAAGAGGGGATGCACGCGACGAGTCAGGCGATAGCAAGGGAGCAATCGCTGACTACGATAGGGTGCTCGCCCTCGACCCCACCCGTGCGGATGTGTATTTCTCAAGAGCGAATACGAAATATCTCCTCGGTGATTATACAGGAGCTGTTGCCGATTGGGGGATGGTGGTGGAGTTAGAGCCGTCCCGCAAGAACAAGCTCCAGCCCTTTATCGAGAGGGCTAAAGAGAAAATGCAAAATTCCCAACCCCAATAAAATAGAGCTATTGGGGTGTCCCTCCTCTTTGTCAAGAAGGGGCAATTTTTTCTCACTTGCTATTGACTTTATTCCTCTGCAAAGTTACAATTACTCTTTATTAGTAGTATCGGTGATAGGGGAAGGAAGCGAAAGGGGGTGAGGTAGTATGTTCAGAAATCAAATCGGTGAGACAGCCGGCAAACTCTGGAGCACATTAGGTAAAGAAGGGGTAGTACCGTTCAATAATCTTTCCAAGCTTTGCGATTGTGGGGATGAGAAACTTGCCCACTTGGCATTAGGGTGGCTCGCAAGGGAGGACAAGGTAAAATTTCAGAAGAATGGTAAAGCGGTCCTCGTGTCGCTGACGGAGAAAGAGGTGGATGCATACAAGAAGAACTGTAAGGGTAACACCTGTAATAAATAAATCGGGTGTGGATTAAAGAGTGCCAGATACAATTAATGCATCTGGCACTTTTTTATTTATGCGGAAGACACATTTTGGATTGAAACTGCGGAGTAATTTGAGTAGAATTGTTGTTGCAATATAAGGAGGGAGTGCTAAACTGTAAGTGGTTTTTAGATTAAATAGGCTACTGGATGTAAACTTAAAAACTATAAAGCGCGCCAAATGAATTTCGTAGAAAAAATCCTGGCTGTCCGCTGTGGTAGAAAGAAAGTAAAGCCGGGCGAAATAATACAGGCGAAGGTCGATTTAATCCTCGGTAATGAACTCTCCACAATCGTAGCGATTCAGGAATTCGAGAAGGTCGGTGCTAAAAGGGTTTTCAATCCAGATAAAATTACAATCGTTCCTGACCATTTCACGCCTGCTAAGGATATCCGCACAGCAGAGATATGTAAGAAGATTCGTGAGTGGGTGCGGGCGCAGGAGATTCCACACTACTTCGAGGTGGGACGTGGTGGGATTGAGCACGTGGTTTTACCTGACGAAGGGCTGGTGCTGCCTGGGGCGCTCATAATCGGCGGCGATTCGCACACGGTAACTTATGGTGCGTTGGGGGCTTTAGGAATGGGCGTCGGCTCGACTGATATGGCGGCGGCATTTATCACAGGAGAAATTTGGCTCAAGGTTCCCGAGACGATTAAGATTGTGTTCAATGGGACGCCTGGCAAGTGGACTGCGGCGAAGGATTTGATTCTTTTTGCGATAGGGCAGGTCGGGATAGATGGGGCGAGATATCGTGCGGTCGAGTATGCGGGCTCTGCGGTGAAAAATCTTACAATGACGGGGCGGCTAACACTTGCTAATATGGTTGCGGAGATGGGTGGGAAGGTCGGTGTCATCCAGCCGGACGAGAAAGTGATTGAGTTCTTGAGCCGCGTCGCCGAGAAGCGGATGCGGATAACAGATGCCTCTGATGAAGAAAGTTTAATAGCGAAGCGGCGATACGAAAGGGTCGAGAAATTTTTAGATGCCTTCAGAAACAATGGAACACAATTTAGTAGCCCAGCAAATATTTTTATAAATGATTTGGATGCCAACTATGCGAAAATATATGAACTAAATGTAGAGGGGCTTGAGCCGATGATTGCCTGTCCGCCATCACCTGATAAAGTTGTCCCGCTAAGTAAGTTGGGCAATATCAAGCTTGACCAGGTCTTCATTGGCAGTTGCACCAATGGTAGAATAGAAGACCTTCGTATCGCTGCGAATATTCTGAATGGCAGGAAGGTCAGCCCACATACCCGCCTCCTCATCGTCCCAGGCAGTCAGGAGGTGTATCTACAAGCCCTCAATGAAGGTATAGTCCAGAAGTTTGTTGAAGCAGGTGGAGCAGTAAGCACCCCAACCTGCGGTGCCTGCGTAGGTGGGCATATGGGTGTCTTGGCAGGGAATGAAACGTGTCTATCTACTACTAATAGAAATTTTGTTGGCAGGATGGGGCATGTAAATGCCTCTACATATCTCTCTAACCCAGCGGTAGCGGCGGCATCAGCAATCGCTGGTAAAATTGTGCATCCAGAAGAAGTGGTAACGCATAATACAGCAACTGTGGGGATAAAATAATGGCTCTTCGCGGCAGGGTTTGGAAGTATGGCTCAAACGTAGATACTGATGTAATAATACCAGGCAGGTATTGTCATATAACTGATATTAAAGAGTTAGCGAAGCACTGCCTTGAGGATTTGGATCCACAGTTTACTAAGAAGATAAAGCAGGGTGATATAATCGTTGCAGGGACTAATTTCGGTTGCGGCTCTTCGCGGGAGTTGGCACCCATATCTATCAAGGCGGCGGGCATCTCCTGCGTAATAGCAAAAAACTTCGCCCGCATATTTTTCAGGAACTCGATAAACATCGGTCTGCCTATCCTCGAGTCACCAGAGGCAGTGGATAATCTCAACGAAGGCGACGAGGTCGAGGTAGATTTGTCAAGCGGCACCATTAAAAATATCACCACAGGCAGGACCGCCCGCTCCGTCCCGTTCCCGGACTTCCTGCAGGAGATAATAAATATGGGCGGACTGATGCCTTATGTGAAAAAGAAAATGAAACTTGGCATAGAGAATTGATTTCTTACGGGAGATAATAAATTCCGATGGATTGATGTCTTATGTGAGAAAAAGAATCGCCACCTAAATATGTTGCGTGAAAAATATGATAACCAATTCGCTGCTAAAGTGTTCTCCCCAAAAAATCTTAGAGCAAAAAATTTCTGGAGAAGGAACAAAAATTCTTTATTTGAAAAGGAGGGTCTCAAATGGTTAGAGAATTCGACATAGCCGTCATAGCTGGAGATGGAATCGGTCCCGAGGTCGTAGCAGAGGGCTTGAAAATCCTGAAAACCCTCTCCGACATCTACGGCTTCACAGTCAACCTGAAAGATTACCCCTTCGGCGCAGACCATTACCTAAAGACGAGAGAAATCCTGCCCGACTCCGCACTCCGCGAGATGAAGGATATGGACGCAATTTTATTAGGTGCAATAGGCGACCCGCGCATCGAGACGGGCGTCCTCGAACGCGGCATCGTCCTCAAACTCCGCCTCGACCTCGACCTCTACGTGAACCTCCGCCCCATAAAACTCTACTCCGAACACATCTGCCCGCTAAAAGATAGAAAGCCCGCAGATATCGACATCATCGTCGTCCGCGAAAATACGGAGGACGTCTATACCGGCGGTGCGACATTCTTCAAAAAAGGCACTCCCTCCGAGGTCGCATTCCAGGGCGCCATCTACACACGTAAAGGCACAGAGCGCATCATCAGATACGCATTCGAACTTGCCAAAAATAGGAAGAGAAAAAAACTCACCCTCTGCGATAAGGCGAACGCCATTCAGGCACACGACCTCTGGCGCCGAACTTTTGAAGAGGTTGCGAGAGAATCCCCC
>Ga0154762_1009_pt2 | contig 17129 bp, 21 predicted proteins | sample Rifle2008BG16ft_FD_105770 | JGI IMG/M metagenome (GOLD analysis project Ga0154762, IMG submission 105770) | Planctomycetes bacterium RBG_16_43_13
AGCAGCTTTGCCAGATGAAACTTCCTTATTAATGCAGGCAAGACATGGGCAGTCTCCAGATTGAAATTATCCCCGGGACCATAGAGGTTCGTAGGCATCCCGGATATAAAGTTAGTTCCGTACTGCTCGTTGTAATACCTACATAGTTTTATGGCAGATATCTTTGCCAGGGCATAAGGTTCATTGGTAGTCTCTAAACTCCCGGTCAGAAGATATTCCTCCTTCATAGGCTGAGGTGCATTCTTAGGATAGATACAGGAAGAACCGAGATTGAGGAGTTTTTTGACACCATACTTGTAAGCCGAATGGATAACATTCATGGCTATCGCCATGTTGTCATAGATAAATTGAGCAGTATAAGTGCTGTTAGCCAGAATCCCTCCAACCTTAGCCGCTGCAAGATAAACATACTCCGGCCGTTCCTCCTCAAAAAATCTTTCTGTATCAGACTGCCTACGGAGGTCAAGCTCTTTACTTGTTCTACAAACAATATCTGCATATTCCTTCTCTTTTATCTTCCTTAGGATTGCAGAACCAACAAGCCCGTTATGCCCGGCTATGTAGATTTTCATATGGATTTTATCAGCTCTCGCTTTTCAATGTGATATAGTTTTGAAAGGCCTGAGATTTCGATGATTGGGGGCATCCTCACCACCAGAAGAGAGGGTGCTATCTTAACAAACTTATTCTCCTGACTTCATTATCTTTACACCGTACTTAGAAAATATTTCATCTGACGTGATAATAGTGAGACCCTCTGCCTGGGCTTGAGCTATCAACATTCTGTCAAAAGGATCTCTATGGTATAGCGGAAGCATCCCTGCCATCTGCCCGTGATAAAGCGTTATAGGGAGCTTAATAAATCTCTCCTCTTCTACTATGGTATCCATATCGTCTGGAGCATTTAGTTTTCCAAGTACTTTTTTAATCGAAATTTCCCAAGTGGTCGCCGCACTGATATAAACCTCATTATATCCGTCTATTATGGATGCCTTTGCATTCCTCCCAATAGAAGGGTTATCCTCAAGCCACCACAATAAAACATGAGTATCAAGAAGCAGACGTTTCATTCATTTCGCCCCTCAAATGCATCAATCACTTCTGCGGGCGTCTGCTCAAAATCAAAGGAAATAGAGATCATCCCCTTAAACCGACCGGGTTTCCTTGGTGTGGTATCCCGTTGCACAGGAACCAGACGTACCATAGGCATACCTGACTTTGCTATAATTACATCTTCACCTGCAATCGCCTCTTCAACAAGGCTTGAGAGCCTTGTTTTCGCCTCATGCATATTTATAGTGTGCATACAAGCCTCCTTACTTAGCTAAACTAAGTCAAGTATAACCATAACCATTATACTATTCAACATCTATTTTTATACCCTATTTAAAAACTATTTTTACCCCACTCACTTTGGAGAAGATTTAGTCTAAATCTCTTATAAAACTACCTTTTGTTTCTTACCTAAAACATCTAATACTATATCCTCATATCGTTGCGCAAATTCTATGAATCGTTCTGGCAACTCCTCTTGCGCCTTCCTGAAAAGATCTTTTTCTTCTTCTACATCGCTTGCAGATATTCTTATAATGCCAGTTCCGGGATTTTATCTCATTATCACTGAAAACATCTTTTAAATGTAAGGGTTGAAAATCAGGTATCCAGCCGAGTGAAGGTATCCTTGCATGAGTACCCAGAAAACCTGAATGAGACAATAAGGCTATGTTATGTTTCCTTAAGAGCCGCTCCAATAAGACATCATATCCAAAATTGTTTCTTGTAAGATATCTTGTTGCCCAAAGCAACAGAGATGTATCAAACAGGCTTGACAGAATGATCCTGATGGAAGAACTACGGACGGAAGGGTTATCACCATTTCCTGACTTTGCAAACAACGTGTCCCTTATCTGCCAGATATTATCCGGGACATCCAGCAGGCTTGACTTTATCACCACTACTGCCGGAAAGTCTCTCTTCATAGGCTGAGGGACATTTTTAGGATAGATACAGGAAGATCCGAGATTGAGCAGCTTTTTGACACCATACTTGTAAGCCGAATTGATAACATTCATGGCTATCGACATATTGTCATAGATAAATTGTGCCGTATAAGTGCTATTAGCCAGAATCCCCCCGACCTTAGCCGCAGCAAGATAAACATACTCCGGCCTTTCCTCCTCAAGGAATTTTTCTGCATCAGACTGCCTACACAGATCCAGCTCCTTACTTGTCCTGCAAACAATATCAGCATATCCCTTTTCTTTTAGCTTCCTTAGGATTGCGGAACCAACAAGGCCGTTATGACCCGCTATGTAGATTTTTATATGGATTTTATCAGCTCAACAAAGCTTCCGGATGTCGGTTAGCTATACGTAAAAGTGCAGATGCGGGTCCGGAAGGTTTACGCCGTCCCTGTTCCCATTCCTGAAGAGTTTTAATACTTACACCCATAAGGGCTGCAAAAGCTGACTGACTAAGATGCAGGTGTTCTCTGATCTGCTTAACATCAGAAGGCAATTCAACCTTGAATCTTCTTCCTTTTCCTTCTTTGATTGCCTTTACACCTTCGAGGATCTCCTGTCCGATATCTCTCTTTTTCATTTCTCAATCTCCTTCCTTATTTCACGTAAGATACTTATAGGTATGTTTTCCGCTTCATTCTTTGCATATACGGTAAGAAGCCATATTTCATTTTGTTTGTTTCTCCAGTAGTAGATTATCCTTAATCCACCACGTTTACCTTTTCCTTTACCGCTCCAGCGTATCTTACGAACCCCGCCGCTTCCAGGAATAACATCTCCTGCGTCAGGCTTTGAAGCAAGTCCAATCTGAAAAGCTGAATACTCAATATCATCCATGTAATCGTATACCAGCCTTGTAAATATAGGAGCTTCTATAAATTCCATTATTATTTTTAATAATACGGCATTGCCGTACAATTGTCAAACCCTTGCCTATTCAGAAACCTATGTGGACAGGAATTGGTAACATGACGTTATGGTAATTGGAAGGGGTGATAACTGAAACTTTCATGAGCGTCCCCTTTTTTTAGCCAGGCAATGAGACTTCATAAACGATAACGTATTTAAGGCGGTATCTTTCCATCTGAATTTTGTCGTCCTTTTAAATCCTTCATCAATCAGCCTTTGCCGTAATGCCCTACTCTCAAGCACAGACAAAACTAATTCAGCGATATTAGCCGGGTTGTAAGGGTCACAATATAACGCAGCCTCACCAGCAATCTCAGTAAGAGGCTCTATACCGGAGCATACGACAGGCACGCCGCAACTCATCGCCTCTAAAATAGGAATCCCGAATCCCTCATGCATTGAAGGGAACACAAATAATTCAGATGCGCAATAGATCAAAGGAATATCCTCAAAAGGGAGCCAGCCAAGAAAGACAACATCGTCTTGCAGTTCCAGCTTATTTATCATTTCTGACACCACATCATAGCCCTTGTCCCTTGCACCAATAAGTACCAGCTTAATACCCTTAATCCTTTCCTTCATGATTTTGAATGCCATTAATAGCCGCTCATGGTTCTTATGAGGCAACGATGATGCTATATATAGAATAAACCTCTCCGGCAAATGGTATTTCTTCCTGGCAGAAAATACATCATCCTTATCTCTGGGAAAGAATAAATCTGTGTCCGCTGCATGATAAATTACATCAATTTTACCTGGAGAGACCTTATAAAATCTGACAATATCATTCTTTACCTTTTGAGAAATTGCAATAATGCCATCAGCAGACTTGGCACTGAGGTATATAATAGTTTTTAAAAAAAAGAGGGTAATCGTCGTGAAATTCTTTGGCTGATTAACATGCTGAAGATCATGAATCACAACAACAGAAGTTGCAGGACAAAAGAAAGGGGCGGTCATGCCGGCAGAAAGAAGAACATCAATATGCCGGCGCCAGACCTGAAATGGTAATATCAACTGTTCCCATAGGATTCTGACAGGCCGGCTTGCTGCCATAAATGGACATACTATAATTTTTATGCTTGGCACCAGATTATCAAATACCCCGACACTTTCTTTGTTGATGAAGATAAAGTATTCATTCTCATTATTGCTGTTATTCTTTACAAGCCATTCTGATAACTGCCTTATATATATCTCTGTTCCTCCCACTTTTCCGGGGAGTAAGTAGAGTGCGTTTATGCCTATTTTCAAAAATTATTACCTTTCTGTTTTCTACCAGACTCTAACCTTTTGTAACAAAGTATCTATAACTTATCCACCCCGCAACTTCACCCTGATCTTCTCTCAGGTCTATGACTTTTCCCCCATTATCTCCAAGTAATCTCAGGACATCATCTCGATGAATCCCAAACATTTCCATCGTACCGCCATATCGTATTTTATTGTAATAGTCCAATAAGGCGGCAGGCATCATTCGCTTTATTCTATTATTTAATGTCTGTATTCGTTTGCCCGGCAATTGAAATATTATCAGGCCATGAGGGGCAAGTATCCTTAGAAATTCCTTTATATAGTTTTCAGAATATCTGGGTTCCATGTGCTGAAGCACAATATTGGAGTAAATAAGATCAAACCTTTTATCAGGGAATAATCTCAAGTCATTAGCAGTATTTAATCGGTATATACACTTATTGCCATAGCGATAGTATTTCTTCGCCTGCTCTATCATGGAAGACGCAATATCAACACCTGTGGCCTCGTCGAAATAATGAGTAAGCGCCTGAGTCAATCTTCCCACCCCACAGCCAAAATCAAGCGCCTTTTTCCGTGAAATATTAACCCCCAATGATTCAATATATTCCATTACTGCAGTAATCTCTTTGACCCCTGTTTCAAAAAAATCATCTATTTGCCACTTACCCCCCTTTTTATCCGGGGAGGATAATATTGACCATAGGGGATCACTCTTCCCAAATCCATCCCAATTTCTTTTTAACTCATTAAGATCCATTTCTGTTGCTTCAATAACCTGTGAAAATCTTCTTTATATTGCCAGGTAACAATTGACGTATATCATAAAGTTTTATTCCCTTATTAAGCCTTATGTATTCCTTGAAAGAAACCATGAGCGCTAAAATAATAATAAGAGGTTTAATCCGCCTGAGGTATATGGGTATTGTAGAAATAACCCTGTTAGAATGATAACCATAAACCCGGTTGGCCGGCGCCCACCCGTAATATTTTATTACAGTCCTTAAACACTCTTCATTTCTTCCCAATGCAGAAGTTTCTGCCACTGTTTTAGATTCCCCATGCAAACGATACATTGATAAAAATTCAGGCAGATAGTTAACTCCGAATCTATTCACAATTCTTATCCACAGATCATAATCCATTGCATAATGTAACTTTAGGTCCAGCCCTCCTACAGCATATAAAACTTCTTTTCTAAAGAAAACCGATGGTTGACATATAAAATTAAATACCGCGAGCCTCTTATAATTTAATGGTTCTGTAGGATATTCTCCGACAACCTGACTTTTAATATTACAAAACTTAGTCTTTCCATAAACCATCCCGATATCTGGATAGGATTTAAGATACGTTACAGCCTTACTTACAGCCCCCGGAAGATAAACATCATCTGAATTTAACCATGCAAATATATCCCCCTTTGCCATTCTGAAACCTTTATTGATGGCATCAGTCTGACCCCTGTCTTTTTCAGAGACCCAGTGAAGTTTTCCTTCATATCTCTTCAGAATCTCAATGGTGTTGTCAGTAGAACCACCATCCATCACTATATATTCAATGTTGGAGTAATCCTGAACAAACACGCTCTGTATTGTTTCTTCAATAAAGCTGCCCTGATTAAAGGAAGGGGTTATGATAGAGACAAGGGGCTGATCTTTCTGCTGCTTAATCATTCACTGACAACCTTTATTTTATGAGGCTTAATACGATGTCCTCATATCTTTTTGCAAACTCACACCGTTTTCTATGCAGTTCTTCTTGCGTCTGTTGCAAAGGTCTTTTTGCTGATTCTAAATCACGTTTTGACCATACACCCCACATGACCTCAGCGAGTTCAGTGGGATTTTTCGGGTCAAAGAATACACCATCCGGAGGATTTTGCTCTCTATGTACCGGAATATCAGAAAGGATACTCCCTTTTCCCAGAGATTTTGCCTCTTCTACGGTCGTACTCCAGCCTTCAAAAAAAGAGGGATTCAATAATGACAGGGAATGTTGCATAAGCCCAATGACATCTGCTCGTGGGATAAGCCCTAAAATCCTGAAGGAATCCATAAGGTCATGCGTCTTGATATAAGTCATAAGGGTTTTGAAATAGTCCGGTTGTCTATGGTCGTTTGGATTCCCTGTAGCTAATACCTGCACCTTGCGACCGGTAGTTTTTAGTAAGTGTACGGCCTCAAGAACTACACGGTGGTTTTTGTGTGCCCAGAATTGGTTTGGAAGATAAAAAAAAGGTCCATTAAACCCATAACGTTTCTCTAATTCTTCTAATGCCACAGTCTTGACTGAACCATTAAATCCAACAACAAATTGTAATACTCTTGACTTTGATAAGCAACCTGGATCAAAACCTTCAAGATCTTTCTGAGCACTATAGCTACTCACAAGGACACAACTGCAAAGTCGGCATATATGTTTGAAATACCGCTCACGAGACTTAACCTCTTTTTCACTGAAAAACTCCGGCAAATGCCTGTGCTGGAAATCAGGTATCCAACCGATGGTTGGAATCTTTGCGTTAGAACTAAGAAACCCATAATGTGATAATAAGGAGATATTGTTCTTTATTAAGAGCTGCTCTAAAAACCACTCCTTTACAAAGATGAGACGGCAAACATGCCGCATTAGAACTACAATGCCGGACTTATCCAATAATCCGGTACGGATTATTTCCACAGAAGGAAAATCCTTAAACAGGTTCAAATCAGCTTTTAGTCCGGTGAATAAAACAGGTTCAATCTTTCTATCAGGCAATGAATACAGCGTACTGAGTAAATTCCTATAATAATTGATCCCGCCTGTCCAGTCCTGAGCTGTAAAATCAATCACAAAACCGACGCGTATCATGAAACATCCTTTTTAAACCATTCTACAAATTCTCTGACACCATCACGCCAATAAATCTTAGGCTCCCATCCCCATTCTTTTGCTATGGTTATTTCAGCCATGTAGTGTTGAGGATCTCCTGGACGGCACACACCGGAAAATATTGGAGTATCTGTCCTGTTGAAGCAGACAAATATTTCCTGCAATACCTCTTGTACCGTTACTCCTGAACCAAAACCTCCATTGACAACAGGACATATATTAGATGCCTGAGTACCTGCCATATATAGTAATTCTGCTGCATCTTCAACATGAAGCCAGTCCCGGGTCTCCTTTCCGCTGCCCCAAAAGGTAATTTCATTATTGCTGACTTTTTTGCAGGTGTCCCATAATAACTGTTTACGTAATGCATCTCCGTAAACTGAAAAGAGACGAACAATAGCTGCCGCAACACCAAAATGCTTAGCATAGGATTGGGAAAGCTCTTCAGCAATTTTTTTATGTACGCCATAAGGCGATACAGGGTTTAAATGACTATTTTCGTATATTGGCATTTTTTCTGCCAGTCCATAGACGGCAGCACTCGAAGGATAAACAACCCGTGCATACGGGGCATAGAGCCTTACAAATTCCAGCACATGAAGGGTAGTGTTTACAGTGCACTGATAGTCGTTATACGGATCCTCTAAGGAAAACCCGACTGAACTGCCTCCTGCACAATGTATAATAACGTCAGGTGTGCCGGCATATTTTTTCAGTGTCTCTACAGTAATGTCGCATGTATGCCACTCTACAATACCCCACTCCTGCTGTTCCTGTTCAGGGAAATAACCATAACCCATTCCGGATACCTTCCAGCCTTGTTTCGCGTAAAAACGGGCTACATGACGGCCAATGAACCCGTGAGCGCCTGTAACCAGAACATTATTTGCCATCTGTTTTGACTCCGACAAATGTATAAAGTCGTCCCGGTTCACTATTCCGTTCCCCCAGAAACTTCAATAAAATATCAGGGATAACTCCATGCCATGTCAACCTTATCTTCTTAGCAATCTGGATTTTAATACCATCAACTGTTTCAGGGAAAAGGTTAATGTCCGATTGAAAGGGATTCAGAATATGTGAGAGCCTTATTCCTGCACCCTGGATAGAGGAGATATACTCTCCAAGCAAATAGGCGTTCTCACCTCCATAGAGATGATGCAAGGGATGATTTTTCAGAAACTTATCCAAGTCCTCTCTGCGACTGATGACATGCTCTCTCGTGGCAATGAATACTCCCCCCTTTTTTAGTACCCTACTAACCTCTCTGCAAAATGTTTCTAAATCCCGAGCATGATGGAGAACCTGCCGTCCGTGAACACAATCAAAGGTTTTGTCATTAAATGGAAGTTTTTCTCCCCATGTTTCTTCTATTCTGATATTGAAGCCTGCCTCTTTTGCAAGTATTCGTATAGCACCAGCACCCACTATTGAACTGCTGTCAGGCTCTAAAGCCACAGTCTCCCAACCATCTTTTGCCAAAGCATATGAAGAAATGCCGCGTCCAGCACCGATGTCAAGAACCTTTCCTGGAGGATCCGGTAATAGTCGTCTTACCGCCAGCCATTCCGTGCTTTGATAATATCGTTCCGCTGCTTTAATTAAAGGGTCATCATAAAAACAGGCCCTCACCAATTCAACTTGCTCAGGTTGCTCTTTTAACCATAGAACAGCCTCCTCCCAGTTCATAAACTTATCATTCATCGTTGATCAGGTGGTATTTCCCGAATAATATGTGCTGGATTTCCGGCAACTATGGTATAAGGAGGCACATCTTTTGTAACAACACTCCCAGCGCCTATAACAGCCCCCTCCCCGATCGTTACACCTTTGAGGATAATAGAATTAAACCCAATCCATGCCTTATTATTAATCTTTACTGGTTTCTTTACAACATGGCCCCAATCTTTCTTTCCATGATACCAGTTCGTTACATCATCACGCCTTTTGTCCCAAGAAATAGCATGTGAATCATGGTCCACAATAGTGCAACCCCAAGCTATTAAAACATCATCACCTATTTTTATATGTTCTGAACAAATTATTGACGAAGCGCCAATAAATGTCTTACTACCTACGGATAATACAGATCCTTCATGTTCTGAAATGAGAAATCCCTCAATAATAGAACCACTGCCTACTGAAAGCTGGCTATTTTTTTTGTGTCTGATATTTCGATAATTCACTTTTGCCCCTTCTGATATTCTAATACCAGGATATTTCGAAATTTGACGTCTCGCTATAAGGTCAAGAAGAAATAATAATTTGTCTATCATAAGAAAAGGAGATAATTATTGTTACTCATCTTGTGGATAATATCTACCCTTCACTGCATCAGCGTGGATATCGTTTCTTTAATATAGGTTAAGAAGCCTCTATGTATATTCCTTAAATATTTTTTACATTCACCAAATGCATGTTCTGATACTTCAACTCTATTTGGGAATGTAAGGACTCTAAAATCTGTTTCTATCTCTATAAAATCACTCTTAGAGTTATTGCAGTGTGTACCACTCCCGTCAAATCCGATATTCTTAACAAAAGACTTAGTAGGATACAAAGTTAAACCTCCCTGCATAAAAACACTTAGATACCATCGGATAGCCCATGAATCTACCTTTCCTTTACGCAGTTGTTCGAGCATGTTAAAGTATGGATAAACTCCATCGAGATCAAACCTCCGCCTTAGGCTTACATCTTTCTTCAGGCTATTGTACCCTTTCATGTCCTGATCAAAATGTAACCATGAATATCTCCATGTGGCCCAACCCCATGACGTCGTAAAGGGGAAAAAGACTGCTTCAAGATCAATTTTCAAATCCACCGGAAACATATGCGCGGATATCTGCATTACACGTTCATCATTCTCAAAACGGATCAGAGCTGAATTCATATAATTCAGAAAATATCGTGACACAATAAGGTCATCTTCTAACACAATAACCCTGCCATATTTTTCGCATAATTCAGTAACCCCCCTGATAATGGAATTTGCTAAACCTAAATTCCTATCCTGTTCAATGATGTGCACCTTGCCGCACCATTTACGGCTCTTAACAACCCTTCTTACTTCATTCACAGCCTCTACATCTTCTTGCTTCTTTGCCCCATCGCAGAAAATAAAAAGCTCGCTCTCGTCAGCCCCCTCGCACTTTGATAAAGATTCAAGGGACTTTTCTGTATGCGAGGGACGTTTGTAAGCAAACAAGGCTATGGGCGATAAATCATTCATGCCGCTACATTCCGAATAGTGATGACCTCAGAAATCCCATAGACCCTGCTATAGGCTGGGCATGTTTTAAGAAACTACGTTGCCAGTATTTATGCCACCACCGGACACGTAAAGGAAGGGTACTTACTCTAAATGATAAACTCATGATCGTTGTTAATATTGTAAAAACAGATCCTCCAGTAATCCCCGCAATAGTTACTCCACCGACATAGGCCCTTTTCAGGTGATAACCAACTCTCATGTTTTTTGCAGGCACCCAGTGCTCAACCTTTATTTCTGGGTCATACCAGAAGAAGGGATGGTCCTGATATATCCTGTAAAATAAAGCCGCCTCTTCGCCGAGCCGTATTTTACGGCCCACCATACCATAATCAGAAGAGAAGCCTCCATATTGCTCAAGGGTCTTTTTTTTTAAAATCATGTTTGAACCTGAAAATCCGTATTGTGCCCGAGGTGGCTGAAGGAATCCTTTCTCACGTCCCCACGTTCTAATTTCAAAATCATCTGTAAACCATGCTGGTGGGGCAATCTCATACCAGGGATGAATCTCTCCGCCAACAGCCACAGGCTCCGGCTTAATAGTTTTAAAAGCCCTTAATATCCTTTCTATCCAATCAGGCGCAGCCTTTGCATCATCATCAATATAGGCTACATACTCGCCAAGAGCCTCTTTGTAACCGCGGTTGCGGGCGTGACTCAGCCCTTGAGCAGATTCTCTGATATATCTGAAATTTAGATATTTTTTAATAAATAAACCTGCAACTTCTTTAGTATTATCTGTAGAGCTGTTGTCAACAATGACCACTTCGTAATCTGTTACTTGGGCAGTTTGATTGTTGAGGCTTTCAAGACAAGACTTAAGTAAATCTGACCGATTATATGTACATACAATAACACTAATAAGCAAATCGAACCCTGCACTTCACCAATAAGTTAATCTTTTGTAACCAACTTAACTTCGTTGTTTTACCTAATTCTGACCCCCAGAACTTTCTCCATGTCCACATACCTAATTCCCTGGCTGCATAGCATACCGCATACCATCGCTCACCCAGGACTTGCTCGAAAATATGATTTGGAAAACGCTTTATTTTTCTATTTGCGACAAGTAGTTTTAGTAACCAGTTATTTACCTCTTCAACAAAATCACGGGTATGCTCAAAATCGAATAAAGCCAAACGCCGATGAAGATTAATCTCTGATGGATTTGCGTAAATATCAAGTTGAGAGAGGGCTTCACTATCGATCCTTCTTAGAGATTCTAATTTTGCATCTTTATTAAATCGGCTGACGCTATTTACAGTAATGCGATATAAAACCAAAACTTCTGGCATATTAACCAATGGGAATATTAGGCTGGCTCGCTGCCAAAGTTGGAAATCCTCAGCATGAGGATAATCATAGGAATATCGCAAGTTGTGTTTTTTAAACAAATCGGACCTCATCATCACCGAGGGATGTGCCAGCACAGACTCAAACAACAATCTACATTTAATACGATCCGAATCTGTTGGATATTTCCAAATATCTCCATTAATATCACCGAAGGTTTTTACCCATGTACCACAAACCCCAATTTCCGGTCGTGAATCCATTAAAGCAACTTGTTTGGAAAGACGTTCAGGCAAGCTAATATCATCACAATCCATTCTTGCAATATATTTACCAACTGCCATGCCAAGCCCTTTATTTAAGGATGCGATGAGTTTAATATTTCCATCATTATGAACCAGACGGATTCGGGGATCATCATATGATTCGATTATTTCAACACTCTTATCAGTGGATCCATCATTTATTATCAGAAACTCGAAGTCTTGATATGTTTGATTAAGAATGCTCTCTACTGCTTCCTTTAAATATTTCTCGCCGTTATACACAGGCATCAGTACCGTAACCTTCGGACTCATATCCGCATCCAGTTTTCTGGTATCAAGTCTGCATCATTCTGTTCCTTGGTTCCAAACCATCGTCTGGGCGCAAACACCATTTTGTCCGTATCAGAGTTAAGCCAAGCTCCCCACCAACTGAAGGTGCTGTTGGCAATAATATGATGTTTGCATTGACTAATAAGTCTCAAGTCTTCATAAGCATATTCTGTCGTATTGTGGTCAACCAACACCATCGGATACTGTACCTTTAAGTTTTCACGCACCCATTCAGGATCATCACTAAATAAAATAAAGTGTGGTCTTTCCACCTTCTTACCAACCTGTTCAATGCATAAATAATAATAACTCAGGTCACATATGCCGTGATACTGTTTTGTGTGCGGATTTGAGATATAATCACCACGACGAATGTGTAGGCTTACTGATTCACATGACTTAATAAGAGCGGCTAATTCTTTATTTCTGCCAGCTTGAGGGATTTTAATGGTAAAGTCTCTTCGAATAGTTTCTGCTACATCCTTAAAATACTTCTCACTCTGCCAGTATCCATCCAAATAAACGTCATCAGACAAATTCAACACATTAGGATTAAAATGAAAATACTCCTCTTTTATCCATGAGGAAAGTGTTTTGGGAGGAACGCCGGACATCTTTGAGATAATCTTCTCTATAGCCCCTTGTCTTTGAATCGTTAATTGAGACACTTCATGTGGTTTGGCAAAACATTCCTGGATATTAAAAACACCTAATGCATAATTGCGAAGCACATTCTGACTGAAGCAGGAGATATCGAATTTAAGCTTTGCTCCCAACACATAAGCAAGCCGCCGCCCCGCTGCATACTGAAACATCTGATTTCCCAAACCACCATTGAGCTTAACTATAATCACTTCTATTTCTTCTTGGCTAAAATGTGAAAGCCGAAACAAAGCAATTCATGGGAACCTTTATCTTTTTTACTGAACCGCTCAAGCATCCTGAGCACTAATCCAATCGCCAACTGTTCAAGGCGATTCGGTTTGTTGTTGGAGTACCTGTCCGCGATGCTTGGAATACGGCGAATTTCCTGCCCCATGTATTCAAAATAGTTGCCATTGCTCTTTATCTCGAGAATCTCAAAACCATTTTCTTCGAGATACATCTCATAAAAATACCGGTTAAACCCTGTATAAAAATGATAGGGTGCAAAGTGGGTCATACTGCAAAAAGGAGCGGTAACGATCAGAAGCCCTTTTTTTTTTAGAAGTCTCGCAAATTCTTGAATTGCATTTATTGGTTTCGGCAAATGCTCAAAGACCTCTGTACACATAACAGCATCGAACGATTCATCAGGCTCTGGGATAGAGATAATATCACTAATAATATCCAGTTTTGTCTGATCCCATGAACCCATTTGCAGACCCTTTTCATCACCTTTGCCATCATAGCGTCCAAAATCCTGTGCAACATATTCGAGATGTCCGCAATTAGATTTATAAATTTGCTCACCAGCCCCTGCATCAAGAATTCTTAAGCCGGAAGGAATGGCCTTTAAAGTCTTCTCAACCCAAGTATCTCGAGTAGCTTTATTATTTGTGCCTACAGTTACCATTCAATAATCCTGATTATTTTAACAAAAAGGCTTCAAGGTTCATGTCTTTTTTATTTTTCTATCCCCAATTAATTTAGCTGGCACTCCCCCAACTATTTCATAAGGGTTAACATCTTTGGTAACAACACTATTAGCAGCTACAACCGCATCCTTGCCTATTCTAACTCCAGATGTAATTGTGCAATTTGCCCCAATCCACACATTATCCTCTATAATTACAGGCCCTTTAGAAATACTGCCAGCAAATCGCATTGGTCTTTCTGTCTGTTTATAATTGTGATCACCCGCTGCAATCATGCAATGAGGAGCAATCATTACATTATTGCCTATAGAAACCCCACTTCCACCATAGATTACTGTAAATGGATTTATTTGAGTAAATTCTCCTATAGATACTGGATTTTCAAATGTACGGATAATCACGTACTCTTGTACCTCAGCGTTCTGTCTAATTGTTATTAACTCTTTTTTCTCTAATATAGCGGTCTTATGAACGAAGTTGGTCGGATACCCTCTGACAGTTTTTAGAAGGTATTTGATTGCGTTTCTTATATAAGTTTTATTAAACTTATATTGGAAGGTATTTTGTTTTACTTTATAGTTTGAAAAATAATCTCTAAACTTATTGTAATCATCTTCAGTTATTAGATCGTCATAATCAGTTACTATTTTCAAATCTATTCTGTCTGCCCATTCAAACCCGGCAAAAAATAATTCTTTATATCTATTGAAAGCATTAAACATGTAGTTATCTGAGGAATAAAACATCTCTCGATATATCTTATGTACATAATTGCTTTGAAATAGAGACTTGTCCATAAAGTATATGGTCTTCTCTCTATAATTCATGAGCCATACATGAACATTCTGATAATTAATAAGCTCATAAAAAATATTTGGAAACTCTATGTACCCACGCCGCGTAATTCTTTGTAATTCTGATATGAATAAGGATAGTTCTCCTTCCGGGATATGCTCCAGAACATGTGAACAAATCACATAATCGAATTCTCTATCCTTAAAAGGAAATTTTCCTCCTTCATATTTATGTATTTTCTTATCTGTTTTTAATTCCTGGGCATACCCTCTCTGTGCTTCTGCCACATCTGAGTCATTAAATACTTTTTCAAGGAGGACATCCGCTCTGGGGTGTGGACTTCCTCCAGGCCCAATTTCCAAAACCTTGTCATTAGGTTTTATGTTTTTGATTCTATCTGGGAAAAACATTATCAGATTCTTTGGTTCTATGATTCTCGAATTAAATTTCCCTTATTAACATAATTTCGCTGTCCTTAACATTACACAGAATACCTGCACCTCTCGATCTTAATGGCTGCTTACCAATTGCAACGTCACTGATAGATACATTACAGATATTCTGAACATAATAAAAAGCGCTCTCTTGGCTAGATAGACCAACTCCAATCTGCAGTTCGGTTGCCGCCAGTGGTAGATTAAACTCAAAAACAGCCCTGTACTTGCCTGGCATCAAATCCCTTGGCTTCGTCCAATAAGTAATTAGTGGCAACGACTCTAAATTTGTTATACCAATAGCAGCTATCACGTGAGGAATAGGTCTAACGATTTCAAAATCCAAGACAATTTGCCATGGTTCACCTAAACGAAATTGTGCATGAGGAATACCATCTTGCGTAAAAAAAGACAGACGGGTCGCTGCACCTGGTGCATCTTTGTCCACATTTGGACATTCAACCACAGGCGAGATATTATTTGAGTATTCAGTTAAATAATCAGCAATAACCTCTTCAGCAGAACCAATGGTTTTTATATGACCACCATCAAGTAGAACAGCTTTCGCACAAAGCTTCCTTACTGCCCCCATATTATGACTCACAAACAATACCGTTCTCCCCCCTTTTGCAACCTCTCCCATCTTACCCATACATTTTTTTTGAAAACCTGCATCCCCCACTGCCAGCACCTCATCAACCACCAGCACCTCAGGCTCTAGGTGCGCAGCCACTGCAAAGGCAAGCCGTACGTACATGCCGCTTGAATAGCGCTTGACAGGGGTATCAAGGAATTTTTCAATCTCCGCAAATGCCACAATCTCATCAAACTTTTTCTTAATCTCTTCTCTCCGCATACCCAGAATCGCACCATTAAGAAAGATGTTCTCTCTGCCTGTTAGTTCAGGATGGAAACCAGTGCCTACTTCAAGCAGGCTTCCAACCCTGCCTCGGATTTTTATCTCTCCACTTGTAGGTTCTGTAATCCTGCTCAGAATTTTCAGTAGTGTGCTCTTGCCTGCACCGTTGCGTCCTATAATGCCGAGTACTTCTCCTTCATTAACTTCAAATGATACATCTTTCAATGCCCATATCGTACTGTCTTCTTCAGCCCCGTTTTTAGAAAACATCCTGAGAGGGGCTTTAACTGCATTTACAATGGTATCTCTGAGCGTTTTATAAGACTCCCGCTTTCCAATGTGATATTGTTTTGAAAGGTTGGTTATTTCGATGATTGGGGGCATAAGGGCGTCAGGAAAAGGCGGTTTAGTAGTATTTGGTTTTTATAACGAAGCAATTTGCAAGATTGTGTTTAGTGAATTTCAAAAATAAATCAAGTTGTTTTAAAGCATCTCTGTGTTTTAAACCGCTCAGAATTTCATAGTAGGTAATAATGCTCAGATTTATTTTATCATGCTTTATTAGATACGCTTTAAAATTGGATACCACATTCTGATTGTTTCTAAAGAACATAGATAGAATGTCAGTATCAATCAATGATGGCTTCACCGCTCCGCCTCTTTGAAAAAGCCATATCCCTGCGTTGGCTTATTTCCTTAAAAAAATCATTAAATACATCATCCGGCATATCATTCCAGCACCCTGCAAACTTCATCATTTGTTCTACACTCCCCTTTGATTTTTGCAAACCTAACCTGAAGAAGTGCAGGAAGTCATATATCTCCTGCAGCCTGTTCTCAGGTATGCGTTTTATTTCTTCAATAAGCTGATTACGTATAATTGATCCTCCCATCTTATAACCTCCTTCCTTGTGCAACTATAGCATAATAAAATGATTTCCAACAAGAGGCCATTCTATTAACAATAACTGCCCTTGTCTCAATAAAGTGAACTCATTATTGCTTACTTTTTACCTCCCCGTCATTGGACGAGTTGACGATGGTATAATTTTGATTCTATTTGCGTTACGAGCATATTGCAGTGTGCTCTTGCCTGCACCATTGCGTCCAATGATCCCAAGGACTTCTCCTTCATTAACTTCAAATGACACATCTTTCAATGCCCATACTGTATTGTCTTCATCTGCACAGTTCTTAGAAAACACTCTTAAAGGGGCTTTATTAACCGTCTCATAATAGAATAGAC
>Ga0154762_1052_pt1 | contig 16436 bp, 19 predicted proteins | sample Rifle2008BG16ft_FD_105770 | JGI IMG/M metagenome (GOLD analysis project Ga0154762, IMG submission 105770) | Planctomycetes bacterium RBG_16_43_13
ATAGCCTGCGTTGTTTTGGCGTTCTGTATAGCAAGATTATTCTGCTGCATAGTCTGCACACCCGATATAGTAGTGCTGACTGCCTGCGATCTGCCGAGTGCTTCTAAGAATGTCCCCATAATGTCCTCCTATTGACCAAACCCAGGTAAGCCCCATTTATCTCCAGCTCTGTTAATTTCGCCTAAGACCTTTTTCCCAGTACCAGTTTTCATGATCATCCCCCAGGTAAGCATTTCAGGGAAGAATGGCGCGGTAACAACATTGAGGAATCCTCCCCATTGTCCCATCTTCTGATCTTTCCAGGGTGAACCAGCCGCCACTGTTGACCCATACCATGTATCGTCTTTCCGTGCTAACTCCGTATGCCCTGCGGCAAATGCTGCCGAGGCAAGGATGAGTCCTACGATAGAGGCTGCACCCATACCGCCACCCGCCCCTGCGCCACCCCCGCCGGCTCCTGTCCCTGCACCCGCACCCATAGAAGCAGATGTTCCTTCACCTATAGAAGCTATCCCCGCACCTTCGCCAGCAGCAGTAACGCCTGTACCTGCACCAACCCCTGTGGCGGTAGTTGTAATTGCCGGCGTAGTAGTGGTAGCAGCAGTCCCACCCCACCATCCCTGCTGTACGCCTAAACCATAAGTAGATGCCCCACCTAAAGCCAACTGCCCGACACCGCTGACCATTGCTGCCTGATTCGCTGACTTTGCAGCATCCTCCTGCATCTTTATCTGTTTTTCCTGTATCTTCTCCTGATTCGCAATCTGCTGACGGCTAAGCTCAGCGTTATATCTCTGTGATAATTCCGCATTCAGTATTGACTCTGTTTCAGGTTGAGTAAGCCCCCTGCCGGTAGTGAGTTCCTTCTGTCCTTGTAATTCCCGTAACCGGGATTGGTAATAATAGGGATCGAGAGCTGTGCTTGCCATAATATCCTCCTTACATTATCTTTTCTCTAACGTGTTTCCAGAATACTTCTAAGCCTATAGGCTCAAACCCTATATTCTCATCATTTGTGGTCATGCTGCAAGCGAACCGGTGAAACGTATGCGGCCCGGTATTGATAGACTTCATATTATTTACCACCCTATGAGTAGTGTCTGTTACAGAAAAACTGCCGATAGTCGTCCCTGATATTGCCATGTCACCGTAATGAGTCATAATCACGCTGTTCACAGTTGTTCCTTTGGACTTAGCAATCAATCTGATATTGCGTAATATTACCTCATTGTTCCAGCCGCCGAGCGGTATATCCGGTGTCTCAAATTGTGAGGTAATATTATTGCTGTCAAATGTAGTGCCGTACTCTAAGCGTTCCAAATATCCAGAGTCTATTGCGCCATAGACGTACTTGTAGCCGTTACCGTCAGATACTGATATGCCTAACTGAAGATATTTACCTGACCCTCTATCAATCTCAAACCATTTACGCCTGAGCAGGTCGAACACGTACTCCTTGTTTAATGTCGTGTTAGACCCTGAAGCCCACAACCAATGATATTCCATCTTTGCTTCATCGTAGAGTGACGCTGACTTATGTATCATGGATATGTTTATCGTTAGCGAACTTGTCGGATCGAACACGTTTTCAATATCTAAATGTATCGGTATGACACTTGACCCATCGAATATAACGATGGCACCTGCCGCCTGCCAGATTGCTACATGCTTGTTTATGCCTTGAGCAATCTCGAACCCGATACTGCAAATCTGGAATGTGTCTTTTGCTACGCAACCATACTGATCTGAAATCTTATATAGTGCGTAAGTATTAAGTGATGTACCGTCAATAAGCCAGGTCTCTTCTTCTTTACATAACATCAAGTTCTCGTATAATGATGAACCGTACCTTGTGTAAAGTGCCCCACCTGCGATTATGTCCATATTATCACCCAGGAAGAAATCTGCCGTATCTGAACCATTAAATATGCTCACGGTGTTCGTAGATGATGCCGTGATCTTATTTCTTTGGCCTGACTGATCTGAGCATAGCCAAAGCCGGTTATGGAAATTGATGGGGAATTTATAGTTCGATACCTGTTTCTGTGCCGGTATGCCGCCGATATAATACAACTGCACATCCCCTGACAATGCCTTATCGAAACTTATCTTGTAATAATATAAAGGGTTCTCGTTTGTTGATATGCTTGTGGTTTGCTCTCCTCCAGGAGTAATAGCCTGCCATGTAATTAAGCCGCTTTGATTAAAGCTGATACTGTTGGCTTTGGTTCCGTCGCTTATAGTCCCAACAGTCCCCCATGCAACCCCATTCCAATAAGACACGGTAGCGGTAGTGGCGGCGGTTGTATTAACATGCTTAGGGACAAGTTTAACCCTGAGCCCCATTTGCGGCTCTAAGAACCCAGCCACTATATACCCAGATGTTGCAAGGGAGTCCAGTTCGTTATACGTGGTAAGGTCAGCGTTTACATAGGAATCGTTAATGACGTTAAATGTTGCATCCGTGTATATAGAACTGCTATATTCAAAGAATGCATATATCTGCCGGATATATCCATTCCATATATCTTTGATGGGCTGCATTGGCACGTCAACAGTTACATAATATATTTCTACGTCCTGATCTAATCCTGTCCATGTAATCGTGTACCAATACGCTGCGATATTGTACAGTATACTGATCTTTGCAACTGCAACCGTAGAATCAAAGGTGACAGTACCTGTTTGCGCTAATGCCTTACCTGATACGGATGTGTTGTCTACCATATTGGTCACTGCGTGATATGAGCTGCCAGCCCATACAGATATACCTGCTACGGCAGCGGTAGCATTGGCAACCTTGACGTAAAACTTTATAGCCCGAATCGGTAATACAGAACCAAGCCTAACTGTAGTAGTTGGAGCGGCTGACGCTTGTTTTAGTATAGCTATATTGCCTGCGGTTTGCAGTGTATTACTGACAGCCTTAGAGTAATTATATACAAATTCATCTGCGCCTTTGAAGTTAAAGAACGCCCCGCAACGGTATTCATCGCCACCCCAGATCAGGGACTCTTTACCATTACAATACGCTACGCATCCATCGGGCGCATTGGAGAACGTACCGATCCCCGCACCGGAGCTTTCAGTATATAATGCTGTAGTATTGAAATCTCCCTGAGAGGGGATAGTTGTATCATTCCGATATATTTTAGATGCCGTCCCCCCGCTATTCCATGATTGGACAAGCAGATGAGATTCCGAGGGCTCATCTTTTACAAAGTGATGCGCTGCACGAATTAACGGATATGTAAGTGCTGTAGAAGGGTTAATCTTCGTCATGCCAGATACAGACCTGATACCTGCATTGGTATAACGCATATTGGTCAATACCTGGAAATCGCCTTCAGATAGTTGCGTACCGTCTACACTCGTTCGCCATCTGCCGGTTAATGGTATGGGAACGGGATTACGTTCTTTGTCAGCCACATCATCTCCTCGTTCCTGAACGGTTAGCAGGCTTGATAAGGTTTACCCTGTACCCACCCTGGACTTTAGCCTGCCTGGTATCCCTGGTAATACTTCTGACTCGTGCATCGAAATGTTTCCATAATCTATCGCCGAAATCGGGTTCACGATCACGGTACTTGTACTTAAATGCCGCATAGTAAATCAGGGCCTCTTTATAGTCCGGTGCAAATCGATATGATTTATACGGTGAATATACAGGTGTCGGCATTTGAATATAATTAACGGTGATGGTATGGCTTGCCGTAGATGGAGGAGGGTCAAGTAGTAATGCGAATCGTCCGTTAAATGTGATAATGTACGAATTCCCATAGACCCAGTAATTGTTTGCACCATCGAATAACGCACAGACGAGGGCCGTAGATGATGTTTTCGATACCACTACGCCATGACTGCCATCGGTGAGGTTGTGGACATAATCACCTGCTGCAACATTTATGAAATTGGCAGACGAATCGGTTAATGTAGTCTCGCCGTTGGACGATCCTGATGTATTTGTGGTCGAACCAGAAAGCTGAGATATGCCGGAAGCGTCTATAATGGTAAAACTATCAGGGACGGTCTGAGAGGTAGTATTATCGCCAAGGATTATACCATCGTAATCCCTATGCCTTAGAAACGTATTGGATGAGCCGTCATTGTATTTTATAACATAATCATTCTCGTTATCCGATAAATAGAGTGACAGAAAATCGGGGTTCAGGTTGTATGTGGTCTGCTCGGCAACTGTGGTTATCGTCTGAGCGGAAGTTAGCGCACGTGTCCTCTGACATAACTCTTTTGCCGCTTCGTACAGACAATCGTATGATGTCCTGTCATCTAAGAATGATCCGTTTGACGGCTCACCCAATAATACCCTGAGTTCTCTAAGCAGGGTGTACCCATCCAATTACTTTAATCTCCTGAATCGTTCGATATTGGTTTCCTCACCTATAGACTTGCCAACGATTTTCAATATTTTTGACGCATCATTCCTGCTGACCATACCGTCAGATGTGGATATACCGCATTTCCTTGCAAGTTCAGGGTCAACCTTAATGCAGGGTTTTACCATCCGGCGCGCTTCCTCATGCGCATCGGCAAAACCTCGCTGCATGTCTTCCCGTGTAAACATGGACTCAGAGATAGCAGATTTCATGTCCTTATAGTTCTTGCCCAAATAATCAGATTGAACATCGTTCGGCCTCGGCCTTGACGATTCAATGGAATCAAGCCGTTCCTTATCACGTTTCAAGTCTTCCCTTGTCTGGTAGACGTAATCGGAGGGCACATCTCCACGTTCCAATGCGCTTTCCTTACGCTGGATGTTCTCCTTCATGGTATCTATCTTCGTGTCGAAATACCATGCGGGAAGCGTTGAGCTTATGTTACCGTCCCTGTCCCTGTCTGTTTTACCGTAGAACTCTAAATCTTCCTTTGCCATGTAAATCCTCCTTGAAATAAAGGGCCTGCCGGAAATGACAGGCCCCGTGAAAACCATATTTAAGCGTCCGTGCTTGCTGTGATATTTGTAAACATTGAACTCTCACCAGCAAGGTTACAAATATTTATAGGCTGCATAAACTGCATTGCTGCACCTACGAATGCCTCTGTGATATTGGCTGCATTATCAGTCAACATCGCATTAATATTCGGGCCGATAAAGCCTGTAGCAGTCGCTACCATCGTCACGCATACATCAGCAGCATTAGCCGTCCAAATGTAATTGTAGCCATCGCCGCCGCCTATCGTAGCTCGTACTGCCGCTGTGGTGACATTTTCTATTGCTGCAACTGCAAAATTGCCATAAATGCTGAAATTCCTGATGATAACATCATCTCCACCTACTATGGTTATTGCAGTATCTGCACCTGCTGCCGCTGCTCCCCTATGCATCCATCCATCAATTAATAGCCTGTCAGCATTGGCATCCGTCACAATAAAATCAGTTGCCTGTCCGGTAACATCCCTTGTCTCGAAATTGATTAACTGGAAATCTGCGGCATTAACATCTATGGGGCCGGTAAGTGCATCAAACCCACCAGTAAATAGAAAATTATACATAGTGATATTTGCAGCATCTACATCCATGTCTGCCCCGACTGCGGTAGTAAAATTGATTGTCGGCCTATCAGAGCCATTACCAACACCTATAAGTGTGATACCTGCAACATCAAGGTCAAGCCCTGCCGCCGCTATTACAGTCTCCGTATGTCCTGGCATGACTATAACCAAATCACCATTATTGGCAGTGCATTTACCCACCGCATAATCTATTGTGGTGAATGGATATTGTTTCGTCCCAGCAGAAGGCGAATCATCGCCATCTACATTGCCACTATCTACAAAAAACACATTGCCAGTATAGACATTGCCTCCTATACCTGGGAGTACAGGTACGCCGAAAGATTTTACTCCATGATTAAAATTAGTCATTTATTTACCTCCAACCAGTAAATAGTAACCTACCAGCGGGATATTGCTACCCCGCTGGTAGGAGGGTTAAATTAAGTTACTGCCATCCCGTACAGAAATCTCCACTCCGTGGTGCCTGCACCATATCTCATATAACTTGAGATCATGGTATTAAGTGTATGGAAATCAATCTGAGTTTTAGTCTCAGGGTTGATCCTCTTGATAAATATCAACATCTTCTTCATCAAGTCCAAGTTCACCATGAACCAGTTATTGGTATCGTTATCATCAAGCCTTGCGTATGGAATGACCTGATACCGTTTATACTGTGGGTTAACATTGCCTTCGGCAGAGTCCATACCCTTTGGGGTATTAACCAGCTCGTAGGCTGCATCCGCCATAGCATCGGGGACTACGAGGGCGAAGTTATCTGACATTTCGATACGTTCCGAAACATCGTTCCTGAACTGCCTCATAAGTATCCTTGTTGCCGCTACCGATGTTTTATTCATTGCTGAAGTGCCAGCATTGGAGAACCCCGTTGTTGTACTGGTGCCGGATTTCGTCCGATGAGATCCGCAAAGGGCTACGCCTTCCTCATTAGTCTGGAACTGAAATGCCGTACTGAATGCGCCGTTAAATACTTCGGCAGCACTTTTCTCCATAGTCCTTCCGGCAGAGTTCATCAACCCTATGGCTTCGTCATCGAATACGGAATATTTCTTATCATCAAGGAATTTCCGTTCTATCTGACGACCGAGAGCATATTCAGCAGGTTCAATCTTGATATGATACCCTGGACTCCTGTTTACAAATGGTATCTTCCCTGTGAATCTCTGATGATCCGGTAATGACCCGACTGAATAGAACTCCTCGAATGCCGCATCAGAAGGAAATTCCCTGAATAGCTTCGGTATCATCGGGTTTAGGTTCGGGTAAAGTTTTTCGAAATCGGCTACTTCACGTAACCGCTTGTCTAATAGTCTCTGTAATTGAGACGATGTAGTTACATCCGCCATATTATATCACCTCCCTTTATGCTCTCTTTAAGCAGAAATGATCTGCATTGAATTTGAAATCTACATACTCGCCACCTGGTACACTAAGGTCAAGTCTGATTACGTCAATGACATGATAGTTAGTGGCATAAGTAGCCGCTGCATCTATGAACATTGATTCTGCATCGAAATCTGCGTAAGCAGGCCCTAAATACCTTATTGGTGCCTTGACGCAAGTATCACCTACCGCTACGGCTGCATATGTAGGGGTATCCCATGTCTGAGCAGTTGCTGAAGTATTGTCAAGCACCCTGTATGCACCCCTGTTGGCTCCACTCCTGAAGAATAGCGTGGCCAGCTGTGCTGTACTTGCTACCAATGTCCCGGTTGTGCAGGATACTCCATTCGTATCACCGGTGGTTACCGTGCCAACATCCATAGCCACACCGAATGTTGTCTTAAACAACTGTCCCCGAAGTATTGTTTCTGGTGTAATAAGCTCTATCTGCACCATAGCCCTTTGCTCGCCCTTATTCCAGGGGCCTTCCACGCCTATAAATTCCGTAGTTGACGCAAGTGGTGAAGCATCGGTAATGTACTGAGTGTTGTACGTGGTGTTAAATAGTGGATTCCTGTTGTTTGTTCCAACTACTACACCTAACGGTATCCCTAATGCTGTCGTATCTGCCACCCCAGCTGCCGCCCCAAACGGAATAACACCTTCATCGGTCTGACACTTAACTATCTGACCAACGTAAATAGTGTCCTGATACGTGATGGGCGCCCAAAGTTTCTGTTGACTCCCGTGAATTATTTTAAATCCCATATTGATCGCCTCCTTTACTTATTAATTTATAAATTTCTAACCTCTCCAATTGAGCGTATGACACAACGGGCACCCTGTACCGCCTAACTGGTAGCCATCATGTAACGATACTGTATGGTATTCGTTAATACCCTTAAGTACTGCCGCATGTGGCGGCCCGCCATCGTTCACCGGATATAACGGTTCTGTCGTAACGCCGAACTCTGTATATGACCTACCATCTCCATCGCCAAGCGCATCCCTGTCTATGTTACAGATAAAGCCACAGTTCCAGCATCGGAAGTATTTACCTGCATCGTCACCTTCGCCATATAGCTGGATGGTACGCTTTTCTCTTCTGACCCGACGCTGACTGTACCTGACATGCCTTGAACCGTTCAGCCCCATACCACCACTTCTGCGATTATAGGCAGGTGCTGTAATGGGTGAATCCGTAGAAAATATCGGATCGGGCGCCGGTGGTAGTTCAGGCTCAGGTATAAACGGTGGCGAAAGAGCGGCGCCGGCTGCGGTTATTTCTTCTTCCTCGGTAGACAATTCTCGTTATCCCCTATTTTTCCGAAAGTGCTTCCGCTATGCTTTCGTCTGACATGCCCTGACGCCTCATGTATGCCACGAAATTCTCTGCTTCGGGAGTTAGTTTCGGCAACACTGTTTTATGCTGCGTATTCGTATTCCCGTGAGTTACCCCTGCGGCTACAGGTGTGTCGCCCTTGACAGGCACTGTCCTTGTAACGCCTCTTGACAATACAGCGGCTTGTGCTTTGGTGTAATTTAATTCGGCATCTATCTGAGGGTTGCCGGTTCTGCGTACATTGAAATTAGCCATCATTTCCTTGACTATTTCATCGTGTGCGTCGTTGCCGTTACTCATAGATACCATCTGCGATACATAGGCTCTTTGGTAAGTTTCCTGCTCGTTTCTCTGCCGGGATTCCCGTGCCTGTATGACCTTTTCCACATCATCAGGGGTGGTAACATATTCCGGCATATCAACCTGCTCAGTGCTTACCTGCTCGGCTGGCCTGGTCATGAAGGTATCGAGTTTATTCATTAACTGACTGAACTCTGCCTTTGTGACCATGACATCTTCGAGCTTCTTTACCTTCCGTCCAAGACGTGTCTTTTCCGCATGATCGTCGTCTTGACCTTCAGGCTCGGCTTCCGTAGCCTTTTCGGCAGCCGCTTGTTCGGAAGTCTCTTTGCCTTCAAGAGCGGCAGTTAATGCTTCATCGGTTACTGACGAATCGGTAACGGTAGCATCAGCGGCAAGGCCCTCTGTTGCGTTGTTATCTTCCATTGTAAAACCTCCTTAGAAACGAAAAAAGACCATAGATGAGGATTCTGTCCTCAAGTATGGCCCCTGGTTAATACGTGATACTTTATAACTTAGGCTTTTATGGTATCTAAAATTTCTTTAAGTTTAGTCTCAAGTCCCTTCAGTTGCCTGAGTGTGTCTATGATTACTTTACGTATATCGTTACTCATCTCCATTAACCATAGATTCGAATTCTGCGGCCTCTTTAGCACCATCAAGGCTAATACACAACCCAAGAGATACAGCTTCTTGAACAATACATTCGAGGCAAGTAGCTGTAGAATTATAGCCAGCTTCATTATAGGCGATAACAACATATGGCACAATCCAGACAGATTTTTCCCAAATTTCTCCCATTGATGTTGTATGCTTAATGCCACGGAAATGGTCACACATATCTATGTCGCTATTGACCGTTGAGAAGTTTTTTACAATCTCCATATTCTGTCCTGTGTTTCAAAATGAAACATTAGCTATCTATCTACCTGATTTCTTTCATTTTGTCAAGGTAAATAGTTATCCGTTCGGATACTTTCTTTATTCGTAACTTTAAATACCTGAACTCTGCCAATTCCTGCGGGCTTGACTGCTCATTGTAGATCTTCTCTAAAAGCTCCCCGTGTCTTTGAATATCGTCCTTGAGTAATTCCCATCCTATAGTAGATGATACGGCGGTAACGAATGGATGGTACTTGCCTAAAATATCAAGCGTCTGCGCCCCACGTTTACCTGACTTGGATAGGAACCCTGCAATGTCTTCTAATGGTGTCACTTACACCCCCCTTGTATATTGTTCCATATTACTCATAGGCATACCAGATTGATTAGATGTCGGCTGACTACCCATATCTGTTGGCTGATTGCCTGCCGTCTGCCCACCTTGCTCCGGCGGTGCATAACTTTCATCAAGCAGATGATTCTTGTAATCAGGGAAGTTATCGCCTAACAACTCAAATGCCTTCGATAGCAGATAGTTAAGCAGTTTGGCTGTGTTCGGATTCGGTACGTTCGAAACTCTTCCAAGCATCTGATCAATCAACGTGATTTTCCGGTATTTATTGTACTCATTTTCAATATTCTGCGACAGCGGTGTATACGAATAGTCTGCATCGGGGTCGAACTCGTAAGCATCATCACCCATAACCTGTAACGCTGTCTCCGGACGCATATACTGATATGACATATTAAGGATCATCTGGTACAGGTCTATGAGGAAGGTATATTCAAAGGTAAGATCGGTAAAGTTATCCCTTAACCCTGCCTTGTTGTCAGCCCCTACAACCGCTGTGGCCGTGGTAGACGAGTTCTCCGGTACATCGCCCATCGTCGTAGGGAATTTAGCTGAAATCTGGTGCATGGAGTTCTTTAACATTGCCATCTGGTTCAATGCTCCGCTTACGTCATCCTTTATTACAAGCTCTCTAAGGTCTGACATGGGGTCTTCTACTTCCATGACATGCTCAGGCTCGAAGTATATTGTCTGATTATCTTCCAGCGCATATTTCCGCCCTATCAATGTCGGCATGGTAGCAAGTTTTACCCTATCGTTTGACAGGTTGAATGTGTCGTTAAGTGCAACCTGCAGCTCCCTTAGATATTTACCATCGGATAGGCCTGTGTCCTTCGTCGGATGGATATAGCACCAACCCCTTATGATCGGCCTGTAATGTCTGCCTTTAGAGTCCTTGTATGGGCATAACTGGAATCGCACTAACACTTTCGTTGAGCCTATGACCGCAAAGGTGATAATAGTCTCAAGTAATTCTGCATTGTCAGGTAATGCTCCTAACGTGTCATATGCAGGTTCGACAGATACGGGATCGCCATTCTCGTCACGTTCTGTAACCTTACACCACATTTTGCCGAATCGTTCTAATGTGTCGAATGTTTTCGATGCGGGTTTCGCGTCCTTCTGTTTCTTGTCATCCTTGTTATACGTCTCCTGTGATGTCTGGGTTTCCTGTGCGGAACTATTACCCTTTATTAATTCCTTGACGATATCGAGGTTGATGTAGTTGTTCGCCTCTGCCCTTTCAGCTAACTCCTCATATGTTTTCTCAGATCGGATAATGACAGCGCTTTTCTCCTGTATGGAATATGAGTACTCGTTTGTCGTGAATACATTACGAGGATCAACTATATCGTAATTGAACCGATCCGTAATGACCTTCTCGCCGTATATGGGCTTAGGTGAAGTAATTAGGTTACCATCGGCATCCTGACTGTATGACGGCTGATAGCCGGTGATGACCTGTTTTACTTCCTGCTCCCACCAGCAGACAGCGTAGACCTGGCCGGCAAGCGCATTAATTAATCTGCCCCGGATGTATTTATGGTAATGATATATGTCTTTCTGGTTTAATGTTTTATTGATTAACTTCTTTGCGCCTCGTGCCTTTACAATGTCTTTCGGATTATCGCCCTCTAACTTCACTTCGATAAAGTCACGGGTTTTAAAATACTGGTTCGCCCAGCCTCCGGCAGCAGTCATAAGAATAGAGGGGAATTCAGGAAGAAAGATATCAGACATCCAATCTACGTTTTTCTCACTTCTTATGCACTCCAACATGTCAATGGAGGCGTCAAAATCATTATTATCCACAGTCTTGTTACTATTTGACGTCTTATACTCGCCATCAATAATCAGTGTGGCAAGGTAGTTCTCAACGTTTATATCGTACTTATGCTTATCTTCCATAGGCCTCCTTCTGGAAGTAATGTTTATGTTGCGGGTCTCTATCCTTTAATATCCGTTCATTATGATTAGCCGTTGCAAACGCCGGATGCTTAAATAGTGCCTCTACTACCATAGGGAAATGAGAGAACCGCTGTTGCGGCTTATCCTTTTCGTCTTTAGTCAGCAAGGCTTCCCGGCTGTTCCATTCTTCTTTTCTCCAGTTCTTAAACGATTCTTTGGTTTTGTGGCAATTATCCAGTATCCAGAGTGTCGGCAGATATGTTGCTACGCCATCCTTTATGATCCTGTTATTGAATGGTTTACCGCATAGTTTAGAGTTTCTAAGCCTGGTGCGTATCTCTTCCCGGCCCCTGGTTGATTTCGTATCCCATGATTGCCAGTAACCGCCGGTGCAGGTACCTTCTTTCCTAAATTGACTGAATATCCTGTTAAGATCGTCAATGGTAGATAGTCCGGTATTACTCTGCTTCTTTGCGGCAAGCGGGTCAATGAGGCTTAAGTAATATTTGTAATCCTTACTTTTCCCTGCAAGTATCTGCGCAATCTGTAATGTCACCATTGTCTCCGGGGATGGGTTAAGTTCATCATATACAAACACTTCGTTATTGGGACTCTGCGTTGCAAACAGGCACGCCCACGGGACATGCTCATGATAATCTATGCCTCTTGCGTGCATCCAGCCGTGAGGTACCCACTGAGGGAAATATTGATTGGCTGATATGACGTGAGTACGAACATCGAAGTCTTTAAATATCTGGCCGGAGGCTTGACGGAATAGGCCGTAACGTCTTATATCAACAGTATCGGGGTCAGCAAGTAAATCAAACATTGCGTCTACATCTTTTTTGTTTAATATCGGATTATCATCTGTAGCTGCCATCAAGACGGCAATATCCGAACCATCACGATATTCTATTTCAGGATATTCTTTGCCATATCGTTCTTTCATCCTTTTTCTAACTGCTTCAGTTCTAATATAAACCGATGCACGTTCAAAAAACTCGTCAAATTCAAATCCGACATATTCGGCAGGAGTAAGAGAATATATGAGGTCGCCATCGGCAGCTAATAATCTCGGCAATTGTTCCTCGTAAAATTCTTTACCACTTGATTCATCTATCCAAACCGATGCCCGTTTCTGACCAGCCTGAGATTGAGTAGTCTGTCCGAAAGATGAAAAGTCAATATGAATCTCCGGCCCACCCTGAGGATCGTATATGTCCACTACCGGACGCCGTGCCGTGATGTCCTTCTTGATCAGATGTTTCGGTAGCCATTTCATGAATTCAGGGTATTGAGTGTTTTTTACTTCTCCTCCATCTGAATCAGTGGGTAGGGTTTCGGATGCGAACCGGTATGTTCTGATTGGGTTATCCGGCCTCATGTTTTTCTTTTCTACAGGGTGCATGCCCATTATGCGTAAGACATAGGAATATGCAACATCACAAGTTTTTCCTTTTTGATTACCAGTCAGGTATGCAATAATCTTCTCCGGCCTGTTGATGAACTGCTGGAATATCCATGTCGGCTTAAATGACCAGAAGCCCTCAAAGAACGTATCCTTATCAATTATGCCAGCGTCTATGGCCTGCCGTTGCTGTAGCTCTGTACCTTCCTGTAACATGCCTATGCTCATGGGTTATATATCCCGCAATTAGATGTGTTCGGTGTCGCAATAGGGGCGATTGTACCTGCCCCGATGACTCCGCCAACGGTGAATGTGTCTATGATAACCTTCTGGTCTACGATGTTGCACGCCGACCCGCCATTAGTGTAGAAACGCCAGATAGTACCCCGCCATAAATTAGCCGCAAGCGTGATTGATCCTCCATCCTGACTGAGACAAGTTGCTACAGTAAAACTCGTTTCAGATGTAGCGGCTGTTATATCGCAATTTACATGAGATGTTGGGTCTATGCCTATTATGCTGCCGCTTGCAGAAACGTCTAAAGTTCTTCCGTTAACCGTTGGGGCAAGCCTGGTTGATATGGCTGCGTCAAGGTTCGGTGCCTCGCTGACCGTTATGGCAGATGCCGCAATCTTTGCCGCTGTAATAATGTCGTCAGCTATTTCCACAGCACCTAATGTACCGCCGATATTATCAAAATCAACCCCTGCCTCACCTGTTGCGGTCACATCAAGGGTTCTACCTGCTACCGTTGGCGCAAGGAGTACATCCATCGTCTGCCCTATGGCCTTAAATTTAACAGGTGTCTTTGCAATCATGTCGAGGTATGTACCTTCGCCAATTGTCCATGCAAGACATTCCTCTTCGTTATTGCTGGTGATGGCATCATTCGTACAGACATAATAATAACCGCCGCCTTCGTCTGCTACCGTATCGCCGGTTTCGTCCATCGTGGTTACTGCATTGTCGCCGCATTGGATTTTTATGGCGAAATCGCTGAATGCCGTAACTACGTCAAGTCCCGCACCGCCGTTACCTTTGCTTGATATATCGAATATGCCGAGTTTGAAACAATTCGTAGCACCTAATTTTTTATCCAGCGCATGGCTTACTGTTGGTATGATCAGAATTAATAATGCTATGATTAATTTCCTCACCTGAACCCTCCTCCGAATCCACCAGATACGTTACCTCTGACTTTATTGTCAGATGATGAAATATTCTTAAAGCAACTGCCTTTATGGCCTGAAGAAACGTTTTTATATACCTGGTTTGAGTAAACACTTTCCATTGCAGACGTATTGTATGCTGTTGCCTTTATGTAATAACCGGTTACCGAAAGATTCCTAAGTACATAGCATGACGTATATCCAACGTCAATCATGGTAAATGTTGGATAATTAGCAGAGGTAGCGTAATACAGCTTAACCCCTGACAGGTTTTCTATAGGTGAACCATCATCATTTGTCGTTGGATTATCCCATGTAACGGTAACGCTTTCTGCATGAACTTCTACATGCAACAGCATGATTAATGCGATTACGATATACTTCATGCCACCCTTCTATATATGCCTTCAGCGTTCATGACCCTTGATACTGTTTCCCTTTGTAAGCCTAATAATTCCCCGATGATTCGATGAGTTAGACATTTAACTTCCGGGTAAAACTCCATAAGTGCCGTTACTCTGTCATATGCAGTTGAAAACTGGAGGCAATAGACAATGTCCTTACCTTTCTGTATGCTATCCACCCAATCCGAAGCGTTACGCATTAATTCCTCACCGTACACGTTGAAGACGTTGGAGCCGCCGGCCAGGGATTAAACGGTTCAGTAGTGACAGTGTCCGGAGTTCCGCTTGCCGATGCAACTATTTCCCTTGACTCGTTACCGCAGTATAACTTCATCCCCCTGAATTGGTTCGTGACGGATACACCCTCTGAGTTAAGGGATAATACGAATGTACCGGCGTTACTTGTTAAGTCAATAGCGGCGACCCATCCCATACGTTTTTCCAGCGTATCAGTTATTTTTGTATCTGTAATAGCATCAGTGGCTATAGATGTCGCTGTAATGCCCCCTGATCCTACAGACCCTATTGATCCGGATATGCTGCCCGTAATGTCCATAGTCTGATTTGGTAAATCTATATTAGTGAGACCCGCACCGGCGGTACCTATTCTGGTATAAGTATCTGACTCTATGTTGTCTACCAAATTCACGGTAGTTATCAATTGTTTCATATCTGCCGCACCCTGACAGTAAAGTTTCACACCTTCGGTACCTGTGATTAAAGCGGCATTAGGGATACCTATCTGATACATACCCGGCATATTGGTTCCATCTACTACGATAAACCCGCCGGTTGCCCATGTACCAAGCGTCATCGTGGCAAGGGATATGACAGTTGATGATGCCGCACCGGAACGGTAATAGTAACAGGTAAGGCCGGCAGCATTGTAAACCAATCCGGTTAATCCTGCGCCTGTTGTGGAGTGTGTGACGTAGACTTCCGCTAACTGACTGGTAGCGCCCTTCTTAACTGTCACCTCTGAATATGCGGATGTGCTGATCATCAATGCAATGATGAATATTAATATCTTGACTGTTTTTTTCATTGTTACTCCAATACTATAACGATTGCGCCTGAGCCAACACCGCTTATCGCAATCTTTATGTTTTGTATCCATGCACCATGAAAATATTTAATAATACTTTGATTTGCAGTAACGCAAGTTTCATTAAATACATCATGTCCCCTATCGTCTGTAATGAGTGCCGTATGAGCTGCCGTAGATGGTTCTTGCCATTCTATCGAATTAACCTTAAGCATGGTACCCGCCTTATAACCAAAGCTCGAATTGACATCAATTGCCGCTGTGAATGTATCTAAACTTATCCTTGCCCCAAAAGTATTAGCCATTTAAAAACCTCCTATAAAATAATTATAAATAATACCCAACACATTTTCATGTGCATACATAAATTCATTGACCCACAAACATCTATTGGAATTCCAGCATCTACATATGTTATTACCCAATTAGAGCCACGATATGCCCCCGCTCCGGCATAAAGCCCTTGAGTTGACACGATATGCGTTGACCAATCAAATATCATATTGTTGCACCACTATCTCTATAGCTAAGGCCAAATCCCTTTTTCTTATATCGGGATATTTTTTGATAAGTTTTGCGAAACACTGATGCCTTTTCCATTCACCTGACACGTCTGGTACTTTCTCTAATGCCATTATAATTTCTAAGGCGGCAGGTAATATGTCTTCTATGTATTCCGGTATTATGAGAACATTGTCCGGTATCGGT